>Ga0105098_10000935_pt1 | contig 10468 bp, 7 predicted proteins | sample PPLLak21cMay2015_FD_79137 | JGI IMG/M metagenome (GOLD analysis project Ga0105098, IMG submission 79137) | Freshwater sediment microbial communities from Prairie Pothole Lake near Jamestown, North Dakota, USA - PPLs Lake P7 Core (1) Depth... | ecosystem: Environmental > Aquatic > Freshwater >... | reverse complement strand
GGTGAGACAAACCTTTCCTGTGAAATCATCTGGAAAAAATGTTGAAAGTTATTGTGGCCCGATCGCCTTTTCATCACCGGGTTCGTCATGGTTTCCATCACCGGGTTCGTTATCGGTTGCGTCATCACCGGATCCTTCACGGTACATCCACCATCCGATGATAAGGATCACCGGAACGCCCACGGGAATTGCAAAACCCCCGACGAACCGTTCGATTGCCGAGAGACCAAAGAAGATTCCTGCGAAAATAGTAATAATCGATGTTTTCCTGATAAAATCCGGTCGTTCGTTGATATAGGCAAAAAGTATACTTAAAAGACCGATAACAAGAAGAGTTCCTCCGGCTACCCAGAACACGACGGCAAGAACTGGGTGAATCCCCGAGGTCTGACCGAGCAGAATATAACTGATATCCTTATAGATGGGAATCAGACTGTCTCCGTAGGGTGAGCTCTGGAATCGGAAGAACGCCCATTGGAGATCAACAATAATCCAGTCTCCCCACATGAAGATATTCAGAGGGATCAAAAAAACAAGGCACTGAAGAATAAGCGGAATCCTGTATCGGTTCATAATAAACAGGATAAAGATCTGCTGATTCTGGTTATGAGCATATCGAAATGATTACACCGGTACACCAGTAATCACTTCACCGGAGAAAAAAGAAAATTATTCCGTATGATGGACGATGGCCAGCTGGTACATCCAGTCCATGAGCGGATGACATTCCTCAACGATACATTCGAGTTCGCAGTTGATGCAGGGGATTAATTCATCTCCGGCCAGAAGGTCGCAGGGATTCACCGGCATCTGTTTTGCACGCAGGAGGTAGGTTTTGATCCCGTCTTTTTTGAACTCAGTCCTTTCGATAAGCCCGCCATCTTCAAGTTTCTTGACAATACGCGAACATTTGCGGCTGTCAACCCCCAGTTCCTTCCAGAGCTCGCTCTGGAGAATCCCTTCGGGTTTCGACTGGATCAGTTTCAGTGCTTCATCAACAGGATCTTCCACGGTGACCACCTGTCTGCTCATGAGATAAGAGGCGCAATAGTCAGGATATTATTGCCCCTGATTACGACTGTGCCAAGGCTTCTTCCCCGCTGATTGTTGATAAATTCAATGGTCTCTTCCATGTGAATATTCAGGTACTCGTCCACGGCAACGAGGCGCCCCTGCAGTTTCTTGTCCTCATCTTTGATCTCGACAGTTATTTTTGAATCCACGAGTCCAAACACTTTTTTTATCGGCAAAACAATTCCGTTAACCATCTGCCCTAATTTGGGATGTAAGATAATTAAAGTTTGCTCATGAGCACGATCCAAAGAAGCATTTCACATGAATATCAGGGGACGCAGGGTGTCCATACCAGGTATTTGAAGAGAGAGAACAGAAAGGAAAGAAAATGACTGAAAAGATCGGCTCTTTTTAAACCGGGCATGAACGGGGATGGTTCTCACCCAAACCATGAAAAATTGTGAAGTACGAATGGCATCCACACTAGGATTTTCAGAGGACGGAGGCGGAGTTTTCAGGTAATTGAAGCGCCGCGGGGCGTCCCTTCGGGGGCGGCGCAGGTCATCGCAGGTGCGGGATTGGCACTTCCCGAAATTACTGGAATTGTGCAGCTTTCATGGAAACCCTGAGATTTCAAGAAATTGCCAATCATCTGTTATCGAAGGGGATGGTCCTTCCCCCGAACCGTCCCTGCACTTTGCGATGGTGTTGTATTTCCTTCTCCGGAGTTATCGCTCCAGAAGGATGCCACAGCAGCGGGGACGGAGGCAGTACATGCCGTCGTCCCAAAGAGGTTAAGAAAAATATTACGGGGATTTTCCACCCAGCAAAAAAATCAATCCTCGGGAAGCGGTTCCCAGCGCTTCGCAAGATCTTTTTCTACTGACGGGAGAGTGGTATATTCCATCTCCCCGAGCGAGAGACGGTGTGGTTCGAACGGTCCCTGTGCCCGGATGAGATCGGCAATCTCATTGCACCGTGCCCGCACCCGGTCAAACCCGACATCATCGAACATGTCGGCCGGACCGATGAGTTTCCCGTCCGATACCTGGAAACCCATGCAGATAACTCGCGGTGGACCGTCGAAACGTGTGCAGTTGGCGTCACACAATCCAACCGGCATAAACGGGCCGTGGTGGGACCCCCGCATCCAGCCTGCAACAAGAACGGGGGTACAGAATGGTTCGATGACCTCCCCGACGGCAGGAAAACCGCTCTGGGACCGGACAATCATGACCGGATCATCCTTACCAACATACCTCCCTGCGAGCAGGGCAAGGCGCTGCGTACTCGTCGATGCACCTATCGTGCCATCTTTTTTAAAGACGTGCTTGATGACGTAACGCGAGGGTGCGCCGATGTAGGCGAGCAGGTTGTATATCTCTTCCGGGCACCGGAACATGATACGGCGTTTTTTGAACAGGTCGTGTACTTCGAAAATAAACCCACTATGCATCGACGGGTCGATAACCAGACCTGCCGTGTTGAACGGGTCGGCAAAGATCTTATACAGGAAAAAGTTCCATGCCCCCGGCTCGGTCTTGTCTGCCATGAAAACAAGGACAGGATCGCTGCCCCGTTCCTCAAACTCCATCTCCGCAACACCGGGACCCATTCCTTTGACATTTCCCGCAAACGCATCGGTGAGCATGTCCTGTCCGGCACCATAGAGTTTCAGGCTCTTTGCAATCGCCGTGCACTCCATGAACACATCCCAGGCAAGTTTATGGATCTTCTCATTGTCGACACCATGGGTGTGTGTCATAATCAGTTCGAGGTCATCGCCGCAGTGGGTAACAAAAGAATCGATGATCAGCTTACCTTCCTGGTCCTTGAGCATTTTCGATGCTTTTTCCAGAAGCTTCGGGTGTGTGCGGGAGTGGCGGGGAAACTTCCCACATCAGCTTTTATGACGGAAATCGTGGTCTTTGGCATAAAAATTCACAGTATGAGATATATCCGTGATATTAAAATATTACGGTATATTATTTTTCAGATAGTTTCTCACCCGTGAAGCAGAACCGTATGACCCGAAAGCCCTGAAAAAGACAAGGCTTTCGGCATATGCCATCGCCTGGATAGCCTTCTCGGTATCTTCACCGACAGCATACAGGTCCTTGAAAAATTCTTTTATGGCAAACTTGCAGTTGCCATCAAATATCTGGCTGTCTTTTTTCCCGGGATTTGCCGCCCGGTAGGTTGCCAGAGTCCAGTCCTGGATTTCTTTGTACAAGGCAGGTTCATACACCTTCAGCGTGGAAAACACCACGTCCTGCCAGAATGTGCCGACATTTCCCTTGATGATATCACCCTTGGGGAAGTGCAGGTTGATCAGGTCCCGTGGAGTCCCGGTAATACCATGCTGGGCGATGCCAACATGCAGGTTGTTATCCCTGAGGGCCTGTGCTATTGCCCGGGTCTGCGGGATATCGATGGAGAGTTGTTCGACAACGTTGCCGTTTTCATCATACGTGTGCCCATGGGTACTGCCGTTGGCAATGGCAAGCACCTGGGGATATATCTCATGTTCATTGAGGGCACGGATGAATTCGACTGCCTCTTCCGGCTTTGTCAGGATCAGCCCGTGCCCGTCTTTTCTTCCGATCTCCCCCACTTCCACTTCAAGACCGAAATCTTTTCCCTTCATCCTGTTTTTGATAAACAGGGCCAGCTCCGTTGTGGCACGGATATTGGGCTCCAGCTCTTCCCTTACCGTTTTCCCCTCAAAATCAAAGAGATGAGAGGCATCGATGGCAAAGGAAGTATATCCGGCCTTGATCTGTGCCTCTATCAGCTGCTTTGTCTGATCGATCTCGGATGGAGAACCGGTTTTTACCGTGATATGATCCGCATGAAGGGCCCAGACATCACACTGTACTTCACGTGCGGCTTTCCTCATCCTGTCTGAAAAAGCCTGCGGGGTTAATCCGGTATACCCCCCTTTCAGGTCGCACTCTGACCGGGCAAGTTCGAGAAATACTGCAGAACCGGTATCTTTTGCTGCCTTGAAAATTCCCTGTGCTACCGTGGCAATTCTCGCGTTCGCTGCCATTACGATTGTTTTCTGGCCGGAGACACCATGAAGGATCGCTGAACCGGGGATTGGACCGTACTCTTGTTCTTTCATAGACTACATCCCTCCACTTTTAACATCTGCCATATACTTTTCAATCAGCCGGATCTCCTTTTTGCCACCGACATAGATGGGAGTGACCTGGTCGATTGATGCCGGCATGATATTGAGGATATCAGATCTCCCGTTGCTGATTGCTCCACCTGCTTCATGTATAATCTTTCCCATGGGATTTGCCTCATATAACAGCCTCAGTTTTCCCTTTTCCCTGCCTTTGAACCCGGGATAGGAAAATACTCCGCCTTTGTGGAGGATCTGGTGCACATCTGCGACAAAACAGCCGCTGAACCGGAGCTTATATCCTGCATGTTCGAGATTCCCGATCCATTCTGCATGAGCCGGGAGGTAATCCTTTCTCAGGGCACCGGGGGCATAAATTTTCCCTTCCGGAATTTTAATGTCCCTGTCTTTGAGGACGAATTCGCCGATATCACTCAGGACGAATTCATGCACTCCCTTTCCCGCGGTAAATGTCAGGACGGTAAGTGGTCCGTACAGGATGTACAGGGCAGCAACCATCTTTGCGCCCTTTTCAAGCACGTGTCCGGGATAGATGCCGATTATGGATCCGGTGCAGAGGTTCACGTCAATGAGCGAGGACCCGTCCAGTGGATCGATGACGACCCCGAAATTATTTTTCGGGTGATCTATCTCGATAACCTGTTCCTGTTCTTCGGTAGCCACGTACCGTGCGAGGCGGGTTTTTTTCAATCCGGAAATGAAAACATGGTCGGCGTATTTGTCAAGCGCCATCTGCTCTTCGCCATAGACATTTTTTGTGCAGTCATCGGAAGGTGTTTTCATGCACGTGGCTAAGAATCCTTTCTTCACGAGCTGAGCCTGAGTACTCAAAAAGAGAATTAATTCTTTCAGGTTTTCATCTGTCCCGGAACTGTCCAGAAAATCTTTCAGTATCATGTTTTATCCCTCCCATACCGCTTACAGGCAAATTCAACCGTTCTTTTTTTAATTAGTGTAGTCCTTTGATCCCGAGGTTTATCAGGATTATTATCCTGCAGCAGGATATGCAGGCACGAAAACCAAACGGAAGATAAAGAGATCGGGCTGTTCACCCTTATCGGGGGACTGTCATCGGTTTCCGGGACCAGAAAATGCGTAAAAAAACAGATCGCTGTTCAGGATCAGGAGTTCCTGAATATCAGCTTTCCATCTTCCTCATCAACCACGATCTCCTTGTCCTTCTGAACTTTTCCTTCCAGGATTATTTTCGATAATTCATTCAGCACGTTTTTCTGGATCACACGTTTGATAGGGCGTGCACCGAATTGCGGGTCAAAGCCCTGAGTTGCGATGAACCGGATGGCTTTCTGTGTTGCCGTGAGCCGGATATCATTCTTCCCGAGCATTTTCTGGATGGTCCCCAGCTGGAGCTCGACAACCGTGAGGATCTCATCCCTCGTCAGCGGTTTGAACATGATGATCTCATCGATCCGGTTGAGGAATTCGGGACGGATGGTCTTTTTCAGCAGTTCGAACACCTGTTGCCGGGTACGGGCGAATACCTCGTCACGGTTCCTGTCGGTGATATTCTCCAGGTTTTCCTGGATGATGTGCGAACCGATGTTCGAGGTCATGATGATAATGGTATTCTTGAAATCCACCGTACGGCCCTTGTTGTCTGTCAGACGCCCGTCATCAAGGACCTGCAGCAGGATGTTGAACACATCCGGGTGGGCTTTTTCGATCTCATCCAGCAGTACCACGGAATAGGGCTTTCTCCGGACAGCTTCTGTCAGCTGCCCGCTTTCCTCATATCCTACGTATCCCGGGGGCGCCCCGATCAGCCTTGAAACGGTATGCCGTTCCTGGTATTCCGACATATCGATCCGCACCATGCTGTTCTCGTTGTTGAACAGGAATTCTGCCAGGGCCTTTGCCAGTTCGGTCTTTCCTACTCCGGTCGTCCCCAGGAAGATGAAGGATCCGATGGGACGTTTTGCGTCCTGCAATCCTGCACGGCTCCGGCGGATTGCATCGGAGACCGCCCCTATGGCTTCATCCTGGCCCACAACACGCTTGTGGAGTTCGGATTCGAGACTCAGGAGTTTTTGTTTTTCACTCTGCAGCATCCTGCTGACAGGAATGCCGGTCCAGCGCGAAACCACTTCTGCAATTTCCTCAGCATCCACCTCCTCATTCACCATCGCGGAATCCTTTTGCAGCACGGTCAGTTTTTCCGTCAGTCCCTCAATGGTCTTTTCGATTTCCGGGATATCTTTATAGAGGATCTTTGACACTTTCTCGAGGTCGCCGATGCGGAGTGCCCCTTCTTTTTCAAATTTCAGGTTCTCGATCTCGTTTTTTCGCGACTGGATCTGTTCAACAAGATCTTTCTCCGATTGCCATTTTGCCGTTAACCGGTTGCGTTCCTCGGTCAGGTTTCCGATCTCTTCATTCAGGAACTTCAGCTTATCCTTGTCATTTTCACGTTTTATGGCCAGCCTCTCAATTTCCAGCTGGCGGATCCTGCGTTCAATCGCCTCCAGTTCCTCCGGTTTTGAGTTGATCTCGAGGCGGAGTTTTGATGCAGCCTCATCGATCAGGTCGATAGCCTTATCCGGGAGGAAACGGTCTGAAATATATCGTTGCGAAAGTTCAACGGCGGCAATGATTGCTTCATCCTTGATCCTCACATGGTGATGGGTTTCGTATTTCTCCTTGATTCCCCGAAGGATGGAGATGGCATCCAGCGTATCCGGCTCAAGCACCATCACCGGCTGAAAACGTCGCTCGAGTGCCTTGTCCTTCTCAAAATATTTCTGGAATTCTTTCAGGGTTGTTGCGCCGATGACATGCAGTTCCCCCCGTGAAAGAGCGGGTTTGAGGATATTGGCAGCATCCATTGCACCTTCGCCTCCGCCGGCCCCGACCAGGGTGTGGATCTCATCAATGAACAGGACGATCTCGCCTTCGGCGGATATCACCTCCTTAATCACGCTTTTCAGACGTTCCTCAAATTCTCCTTTGAATTTAGCTCCCGCAATGAGTGCTCCCATGTCGAGGGCATAGAGCTGCTTGGTTTTCAGGTTATCCGGTACATCCCCGTCAATGATCCGGTGGGCAAGACCCTCAGCTATGGCTGTTTTTCCCACGCCGGGTTCACCGATGAGGATCGGGTTGTTTTTCGTTCTTCTCGAAAGGATCTGCAGCACCCTGCGGATCTCTTCGTCACGACCGATGACCGGATCCAGTTTTCCGTTCCGGGCAAGATCGTTCAGGTTCCGGGCATATTTTTCCAGGGAATTATAGGTCTCTTCTGCGTTCTGGCTCTTCACGGTCTCACCTTTGCGCAACTCGCGGATGGCAGTTTTTAAGTCTTTTTCCGTAATCCCCTGCTCCTTCAGCAACCGGGAGGTGGTATTGTTTACTGAAAGAATTCCCAGGAGAAGATGCTCCAGGGAGACAAATTCATCCTTTGCTTCCTGGGAAAGGGAAATTGCTTTCTGCAGGGCTTTGGTGGCATCATTCGAGAGGTACTGCTCCCCGCCGCTGACTTTGGGATAAGCATCGAGGATCCTGTCGAGTGCAGGAGTGAACGCATCAGGGTTCACATTCAGTTTCTTCAGGAGGTAAGGAATGACATTCTCGTCAACAAGAAGCATTCCTTTGAGTATATGGGATGTCTCAATGGCCTGGTTCTGTTGAGCCGCCGCAATTTCCGTCGCTTTCTGAACGGCTTCCTGTGATTTGATGGTGAAATTGTTGAAATTCATGATATCGGTTGTTTTCGTTATTCATCATTCGCTACAGGTATTTTTGGTGGAACAGGTGAAGGGTCTGGTGAAACGTTTCCGTGGTATGGGAAAGCATCGCACCAGGGTTTCAGAGATCAGGTGACCAATACCCTGACCATTATCGTGACGTGGGTTTGATTCACTCACTATCCTGATTCACCATTATGATTTACCTTAAGTTAGCATAAAATAGTATATAAATTGTTTGTTGATACCAATAAAAAATCCGGTACTAGGGATGTTATTTTCTGTCTATCTTCTTTTCGAGGATATCCGTCCGTTTTGTGATCCCGGTAAAATCTTTTTTGCGCTGGAATACCGCTTTCCGGAGATCGGTTACCAGCGTTTCATCAGTCTTTCTGGATGATGCGGCAGCACGGTTTATTGCAGCCAGCGCTCTGGTGAGAATCGTGCGCTGGTCCTGGTTATAGAGCATTTCCCATGCCTGGACCTCGGATTTCTGCAGGGCGTCCCGGTCAAGCGACCCCCTTACTTTTATCAGCGCGGATTCAAAGTGAGCGCCGGTAACCATCACATTTCTGATCGCGTCTTTGCGTTCCTGCTCGGTGCTTATACCCATCAGCACAATAAAATCACGCATCGCGGCCATCTTTGCCTCCCGGACCAGCGCCTCGATATCTGCCCCGACATATCCTTCTGTTTTGCGGACCAGCGTTTCGATATCAACATCTTTTGCCAGGATGTCACCGGTCTCCCCGCCAAGATAGACCTCAAAGATCTTCCTGCGGCTCTCTTCATCAGGTGCCGGTACATAGATATGGCGTTCAAGGCGACCCGGGCGCAGCAGGGCGTCGTCCAGCATATCAGGACGATTGGTCGCGGCAAGTACGGTCACATTTCTAAGCTCCTCCATACCGTCCAATTCTGTCAGGATCTGGCTTACCACGCTTTCCGTAACATGGGATGATCCGAGGGAACTCCCGCGTTTTGGCACGAGGGCGTCGATCTCGTCAAAGAAGATGATCGACGGGGATGCCTGCCGTGCCTTGCGAAAGATCTCACGCACGCCTTTTTCCGATTCCCCGACCCATTTCGAGAGGAGTTCGGGCCCCTTCACCGCGATGAAGTTACACTCGCTCTCGTTGGCTACTGCCTTTGCAAGCAGGGTTTTTCCGGTACCGGGAGGACCGAAGAGCAGGATGCCTTTTGGCGGTTTTGTCAGGAGCCGTTCGAACACGTCCGGAAATTTCAGCGGCCATTCCACCGCCTCCCTGAGTTCCTGTTTGACATCCTCAAGACCCCCGACCTGTTTCCAGGTTATATCGGGAATCTCGATAAGCACCTCACGCATCGCACTTGGCTCGACATGTTTTCGGGCTTCTGCAAAGTCCTCGTTGGTCACTTTGAGCTGGTCGAGCACCTCATTCGGGATATCCTCATCCAGTTTGATCCGGGGAATGACCTTTCGCAGCGCATGCATAGCGGCTTCCTTTACGAGCAGGGCGACATCCGCACCGACAAAACCGTGCGTCGAATTGGCAAACTCATCGAGCATGACATCCTCTGCCAGGGGTACGCCCCGGGAGTGAACCTGGAAGATCTCCAGCCGTCCTTTCTTGTCAGGAATGCCGATCTCGATCTCCCGGTCGAAACGCCCGCCACGCCGGAGTGCAGGATCGATGGAATCCGGCAGGTTTGTCGCCGCTATGACAATGACCTGTCCCCGGCCTTTGAGACCGTCCATCAGTGAGAGGAGCTGGGCAACCACCCGTCGTTCAACCTCGCCCTGGACCTCCGCCCGTTTGGGGGCAATTGAATCGATCTCGTCGATAAAGATGATTGCAGGTGCATTCTGCTCGGCTTCTTCAAATTTTCCCCGTAACCCTTTCTCACTCTCCCCGTAATATTTGCTCATGATCTCCGGGCCGGAGAGTGAGATGAAATGAGCATCCACCTCGTTTGCGACCGCTTTTGCGATCAGGGTCTTGCCGGTCCCCGGAGGACCATACAGGAGTACTCCTTTCGGGGGCTGGATTCCCAGCCGTTCAAAGATCTCCGGGTGCCGGAGCGGGAGCTCGATCATCTCCCGGACAAGCTGAAGTTCGCGCCCGAGACCTCCGATATCCTCATAGTGGATGTCCGAGGTCTCTTTTTTTCCTTCTTCGGCCTTGTAGGGTTCCTCTTTTAATTCAATCTCGGTATCATCGGTGACAATGGCAATCCCTTTGGGCAGGACCTTGGCAATGACCAGCGTGATGGAATTCCCGATCACATCTATCCGCTGGGTCTGGCCTTCAAACACCGCCCGGCCCCGCAGGAGACGCGACAGGTACTGTTCCCCGCCGACCAGCCGGATGGGCTGAGTAGGCTGGATCACGACTCTCTTCGCGTACTCGGCCTCAGATTTCCGTATCCTGACTTTTTCATCAATCCCGGTACTCAGATTGCTCCGGATATTCCCGTCAATACGAAGAATACTGTACCCTGCATCATGCTGGAAACCCGGCCAGACGATGGCAGCCGCCTTCTTCTTGCCCAGGATCTCGATGACATCACCCGAGACAAGCCCGAGTTTTTTCATCACCTCGATACTGACCCGTGCTAT
>Ga0105098_10000930_pt1 | contig 10483 bp, 10 predicted proteins | sample PPLLak21cMay2015_FD_79137 | JGI IMG/M metagenome (GOLD analysis project Ga0105098, IMG submission 79137) | Freshwater sediment microbial communities from Prairie Pothole Lake near Jamestown, North Dakota, USA - PPLs Lake P7 Core (1) Depth... | ecosystem: Environmental > Aquatic > Freshwater >... | reverse complement strand
TCATAGCCAATCCCGCTGTTGGCTCCGGTTACGACCGCAATTTTTCCGGTCAGGTCAGGTATATCCTCGGCTGTCCAATTCAATGTCAAAATGATCTCCTTCAGATATTGTCACTCATTTCCTATCGAATTCAATCGTGATGGTTACACTCCGGGCGCCTTCTCCGGATAACTGCAATTTGATGTTTCCCCTTGCGTCGGTCTCCATCTCTACATGACCGCTGGCAGGCTGGCCGGCAGTTGCTGAAAGGCTCAGGGTTTGCCCGTTATCATCTGTAAACACCGCCTGCAAATTCCCAGATTCGACTGCCATCGTAATATCCAAAACGACTTTGTCCCATGCGAAATCTTCGTCGATTTGTACTTGAACTGCGCTATTCCCCTCAATATTGTCGTTCCTTACGATAACCTGGCCGGCATCACCAAAGCGTGCTGGATACGTGAATGAATATCCAGTCCCGCAGCCCAAAATAATAATGCCGAGCAGGCTTACAACGAACAACGTCCACTTCCACCGGTTTCGAGTTTCCATGATTTCATCCTTTGCTGCTACGCGTGGCGGAGCTGATGTTGGGTGGCGACTACCTAGCTTTACGCATTATATGCCACCTGGTTTCCAGCAGTGATCCTGGACAGAGTCACAATAGAGCAATGAGGATTCCCACCGCATTGATTGCACCGTGGACAATTAGTAATGCCCAGAGGTTACGATAACGCGACCATAAGTAGCCAAGGAACAATCCTTGAACGCCCTGGTTGCTGAAGGCCATCGCTATATCCACGTCAAGCCCGCGCCCTCCCTGAATAACAATGTGCCAGATTGCCCAGACCAGTGACGCGAGCACGATGGCGGGCCAGCGCCCTAAAAGGAGTTCAAGGCGACTCTGCAACCATACCCGATAGAATATCTCTTCGACCACCGCGTTGATCAGAAATACGACAATGACAGTGGCAACAAGTGTGGCGACGTCTGGCCATACGTAGTCTGAGGGCGGGGTCGCGAGTGGTGTAGCATATGTAAGATAGAACCAGACCACAATAGGCAGAATGGGGCCGAGCCAGTACCACCGACCAAGCTTGGAACGCCGAGCATTACTATGAGCTTGTACAAGACGTGTACCACGTTCAGCTATACGAAAGACGGCAAGCGGCACAGCTACGAGTAATACAAGTTTGATCACAGCGTACCAGCCTTGTGTGTCGCCTGTAAGAGCAAGCAAAACGGGAAATAATAGTGCCGCTGCGAGCAAGACCCAGGTCTGCGCAGCAATTGGTGGGTAATCAGTGAGTTGGTCGGTCTTGTCCTTCTGCAAGGAAGGAGGGATCAGACGAATCACCACAAGACCAATGAGAGAGGGTATCCAGCGCGTCCACACAGGGACTGTCCCCTCATGATCAGCCGAATACTGGATATTGGTATTCCCCGTGAGCACCAACCAGAGAATGGATAGAAGGATGCTGCCTATACCGCAGGCCAGGATAAGCGTAGCGTACCGGCGCGGCCCGCTATGAGTTCCAGCAGGGATCATCTCATTTTGATGAGAGTGTTGCATACGAGTCTGCTCCAGGGTTGCAACCTTCAATACGAATATTCATCAAAAACAATTAGAAGCTTGCTTTGCCTAGAGGGCAAGACAGGCATCTGCACAAAGCCAGAAAAGATTCTCCCGGATATCACTCCTCGATTGCCATTGGCGATGATCCCAGACCGCGCCGCTCAAATCATCCCCGCCATACAAAGCCTGTCCGAAAATGACACCGCGAAACTGAGCCACAGCGATTAATGCCGCGCTTTCCATCTCCACAACTAAACAGCCATCTTCCTTTCTTCTGGCTATCTTATCCGGAGTTTCACGGTAGGGAGCATCTGTTGTCCATGTCTTTCCCACCCGGTACGGGACTTCACGGCTGTTTAGCGTTTTCACCAATGCGTTAATACCTGCCTCACTGGCGATCACTTCGCGGCCGGGTGGAAGGTAATGGTAAGAAACCCCTTCATCCCGGACTGCCCCTGATACGACGATAATATTGCCAACGGCAATATCCTTTTCAAGAACACCGCAGCCACCACAGGCAATAAATTTGCTGCAGCCAAACGCAATTGCTTCTTCGAGCAACCCCGCAGCAATGGGCGCGCCCACGCCCGGGTGGAAGAAAGCCAGGCGCCGATCCCGATATGAAATTTCATAGATGCGATGCGGGCCATCCTCCCATTGATTTTCCACCATGATTTTGGCATTGTGTTCGGCAATAACTTTATCGATCACTTCCCTGAAGAAGCAGATCACGCAATGCTCAGGCAGGTCACGGGCGCGGATAACCTTCGACGGTTCGATGAATGCTTCGGGCGCTGGATCAAATTCGAGGATCGGATGGGTCATTTTTTGATCATCCTTCGGAATTTATTTGATTCGGCCAGGTATTCAGCCAGGGAGGATAAGCCAACCGCCGCCCGGCGCTCATCCACATGCTCCTGGTCCGCGATCGGATATTCAAATTGTGTACCATAAATTTGAGGAACACCATCTCCTACACAAACCCGGTCAGTGAGATAGGCCAGATGTTTTGCCTGTGCATCATTCCGTTTTACCGCCTCCGCAAGCAAGCTGTGACATTGTTTCTGAAACGCGCGATCATGATCAGCGTGCTGCACAAGCAGCCAGGCAGCCTGCGCGCCCAGTTGGCCGACCTGCTTTTCTCCGGGCCAGCCGTATTGTGCAACAATCTTCTTCATTATCTGAGTATTGCGGCGGTCGATTTGATTATTCCAGGGTTTGCCATTCAAAAATGCCTGTCGTTCATGCTGGTCATTTTTAGCCATCCATAATAGTTTAAAGCAAAGAACTTTGTTCGGCGCGAGTAAGGAACCGGCAATGACCTGGACGGTCGGTGACGCAGTTACCCGGTTCAAAATAGAAGTCCAAAGGTTCATTTGGATCTATTGGTTTCACGGGCACCCGTTCTGCAAATGTTCATCGAACGTCTCTGAAAATTCATGGAATCCTGACTCATCACATTTGGCGCGGAAGTAATAGTACGTCGTCTCAGTAGGGAACGCGACCGCCCGCAATGCGTCCAGGCTTGGATTCGCAATGGGCGTAGGCGGTAAGCCTTCATAGCGATAGGTGTTATATACAGAATTGATCTCCAGATCCAGCAAGTTCAACGGATTCGTCCACCAGGTTTGCTGCAGCAGGTTATATCCAATCGCATATTGGACCGTCGGATCAGCGTCCAATTTCATGCCGATATTCAGGCGATTCAAATAGACCGAAGCGATCAACGCCTGTTCTTCCTCCTGTACTGCCTCCCGTTCCACCATGGAGGCAAGCGTCACAGCCTGGTAGACGGTAAGTCCCTGCCTGTCAAATCCATTGCGCAGGTCGAGAGTAAGATGCGCAGCAAAATTGCGGACCATCTCAGCGATTATTTCTTCGGCCGATGAGGTTGTGCGGGGAAAAATGTAGGCATCCGGGTAAAGGAATCCCTCGGCAGAGCTCGCGCCCACAAGGAAATCATATTCCTGGGGAGGCGTTTTTGCAGCGTTCAGGAACTCGTCATAGGTGATGGGCAGACCGGAAGTCGGGAGCGACTCGGCTATCTCCTCCACGCGCCAGCCGGGTAAGACGACAAATGTCACATCCTCAGGAGTCGCATCCTGCAATTCATGGGCAATATCCAGCGCGGACATGGCTGTACTGAGCTGATACTCTCCGGCCTGGATAGAGGTGTCCAACCCTGAATAGATCAAATAGGAACGAAACGATTCCGAATCACGGATCAGACCTTGGCTCCGGAGATGAATGGCCACCAAATCAGCGGACTCGCCAGCTTCGATCGTGAAGGTTTGCTCTGCGCCATTCAAATCCAATGGCTGGGTCAGCAACCCGTCGTACCAGAGTAAAAGCGCGGAATATTGCACCCGTTCCGGCAGCGAAAGCGATGGCGCGGCCGGGCCATAGATGCGAGCGGCACGGGATGGCACGTAAAGAACGATGATAGATAACCCTGCACATAGGAAAAGAATTATGATGACTACAATGAGTTTACGCATGATCTCGATTTACGATTTTTGATTTACGATTTTCGATTTGTAGTCGCGGGGTTTGATGATTGGATTATCCAACTAAATGACTACTCAACTATCCAAACTACTCAACTATCCAAACTGCCCAACTACTCCACCATCGGTTTATTGACATCCAGATAGGATCTCAGGATCATCACGGCCGCCAGTTCATCCATGTGACCGGCACGCTTTTTACGCGAAACGCCCATTTCAATTCGCGTTGCGCGTGCATCCTGGGTGCTGAACGATTCATCCCACAGGACCACCGGGATCTGCGTCTGCTCCTTCAGCGCCTCGGCAAATTTCGCCGCGCGCCGGCCTGCCAGATTCGGCTTGCCTTCTTCGTCGTACGATTGACCGATCACGATCAGCGCCACTTCATTCTCAGCCGCCAGATTGGCAACCTGGGCAGAATCCATCAGGCGCGAGATATGCTGGATCACTTTCAGCGGGCTCGCAATCGTCGCCGTCGGATCGCTGATCGCAAGGCCGATATGCTTTTCACCATGGTCAACTGCTAAAATTCTCATGCACCTTCTTTCCTCTTTCGTCTTTCCTCTTTCTTCTCGCTTTTTACTTCTTTCCTCATTCCGTCATTACCGAAATACGGAACGGCACAATCGGCACCCACGGCCACCAGGAGGGAGAAAGATTGATATCCGGCAAGTCTCCCAGCTGAAGGTTTTGTTCCAGCAGTGTTTGGGCGCGAGCTGAACGGAGTCCCTGGATCATCTGGGTAACCCGCGCATTATCGATCTGTTGAACGATATGCCGCTCGGTGCGGATCGTCCAGCGCGCGGAACCATCCTCATTCATAATGGGATTTGTCGCGGGTTTAACGGTTAACGCCTCAGTGCCGTCCGCTGCGCGAAAACCTGAGGGGAGAGAAGCGTTCAGGGCCAGGGAGGCCAGCTCGGTCAGGTCGGATGCGGAGGCATACAAAGCGAAAAACTCTACCTGCATGGTCAATGTCAGTTTTGTGCCGGCCGCGCCCGGAGGCAGGTCATACTCCTCCGACAGGATTTGCGCGACGTCGAAGGTCTCCTCAAAAAGGATGTCACCAGAGTTGATCTCCTCTGCAAGCCGGGCGCGTGCATCCTTTTCCAGTTTCTTCATCAACTGCGTTTTGGCACGCTCGCGATCAGCATCGCTCGCCTGCACAGACGGAACTTCCCTGCCGCCTTTCAGCGGCTCGGGGTTTGTCACGGAAAGCGAGCGTCCAAGCTCGCCATCGAGGACGACGATCGTATCCTCATTCACGTTGCCGGAGAGTCCGCTCTCCAGTGCTTCGACCGGCGCTTCCAGCGTCTTACCGATACCTGCTGCCACTTTGCCAGCACTCGTGGTCACAAAACGAACCGCGTCCGCATCCGCCGTCTGGACGATCGTTCCCGCGGGGACCGTCACTGCCTGCTGTGTGACATTGCGAAAGACTACAATGCCCTGGGCCTGCGAGTGCGGGACTGCGTCCCCACCCGTCACGGTCACAGACTGCGTCCCCTCCACGATCAGGCGCTGTTCACGCGCGGGAATACTTCCCGTAATGAAAACAGAGTCGACTGCCGAACTTGCAGTCACCGGAAGAACAACGCTTTGGATTTTCGACTGGGGATGCAATGTAACCTGGGCGCGCGGGATGAACAGTGCAACGAGAGCCAGCACGGAAAACACGCCGATGGCGAACGCCCCCACGCGCGTGACCGGATGGGTCCGCCACGCAGCCTCCCCAGCCGACACCTGGTCCCGTTGCTCACGCAGGTCCTTACGCGGTGGACGATACGTCCACTTTCTGCGTCGGGGGTTGGGCCAGGCCACACGCTGCGCCTGCCCCGTGGACTCGAAGACCGGAATCTTCAACGCCTCAGCATCTTCGCGCACACGCCGCGCGCGTGTGACCAAACCCAGCTGTGCGCCAAGGGATAAAGCCTGTCTTTGCAGGATCTTCAAATCCACCTGTCGCAGCATGATCTTCTCGTACTTGGGCCAGACCAGCAGAATGCGCGGCGTCTTCGCCCACGACAATCTGTCGCGCACGGAAATGAGGTCGTCATGTGATTCGAGCGTGATGATCTGGGTTTTCATCTCCCCAAATTATAACCGTTGGAGCGAATCAGCAGCCGATGACCCATGCACCAGATTTGGCAACTTCAAGTGAAAGAGAATGCCCAAAACCTCAGCCGCGAATTTCGCGAAAATTCGCGGCTAAGATCCTGTGGCTTCATCGGCATCCTCGCTACTCTTAAAACGCAACTCACCTCGAAAATAATTTCGGGGTGAGTTGCGTTTCGTGTCATTGCTCAATCGGTCATGCGGCTTGCCCGACGGATCAACTCCATGAACTCGCTCATGTCTTCATCCCAATCCAGCAACTCACTCACACGTTCAGCCTCGCGATAAACATGCCGGAGTGAACTCTCCTCCGCCCAATAACTTTGCTTCAAAATCTCGGCATACTCAGCCACCACGACCGCTCTCTGGAAATAGGGATCGGCACGTTCGAAATCCCGTTCGAGTTCGCTGGCGCTGAAATCCTGCGAGAGTTCCACCACCTGCCGCGTATCGGGGTCCTGCCAGCGCATGAAGACGGTTGCGATGTTTCCATAGGCTTCCGGATACAACTTGACATCATACAGAGCCGTCACCGAATGACCGGCGCCGATCTCGCCTGCATCCACGGTGTTATCGCGGAAATCGTCGTCGGCAATCGCGCGGTTTTCAAAACCGACCAGGCGATAGCGCATCACCATCTCGGGGTTGAAATCCACCTGCACCTTGGCATCCATGGCAATGGTTTGAATGGTGCCGGTGAGTTGATCGATGAAGAGACGGCGAGCTTCGCGCATGTCGTCGACGTAGGCGTAGAAGCCGTCACCGTCGTCGGCCAGCTGTTCCATCAGGACATCGTTGTAATTGTCCATCCCGAAGCCGATGGTTGTCAGGTTGACGCCCTCTTCGACATAATGCCGCACTTCCTGGAGGATGGCGTCGGGTCCCGTCTCACCGACGTTTGCCACACCGTCCGAGCATAAGACCACTCGGTTGATGCCGCCGGGCTTGTAGGCATGCATAGCCATCTTGTAGCCCAGGCGGATGCCTGCCTCGGCGTTGGTCGTGCCTTCGGGCTGCAGGCTGTAAATCGCTTCGAGGATCCTCCCCTTATCGGAGCCGGAGGTCGGCTCCAGAACGATATGGGCTTCCGTCCCATACACCACAATACTGACGGTGTCGCTCGGCTTCAGTTGTTCGACCAGCAATTCGAGCGAACGCTTGACCAATCCAAGCCGGTTGTCCATATCCATCGAGCCAGAGACGTCGATCACGAACGTCAGCGCAGCATCCTTGCGTTCGTCATCCGGGACGTCATAGCCCTGAATGCCTACGCGCAGCATGTGATAACGCTCGCTCTGCGTGAAGGGCGCGGGCGCGCCGTCAATGTATATTCCAAATGCCTGGTGCTCGAGCGGGCGGGGATAACCCTGCTCGAAGTAATTGACATATTCCTCCACGCGCACCGAATCAGGCGGCGGCAAATTGCCATCCGTCAGATAGTTGCGCATGATGGTGTACGACCCCGTATCCACATCCAGCGCAAAAGTGGAGAGATTGTCATCGTCTGTGTCTATGGAAGGATTAACCCCGTAATCTTCGAAGAACATATCGTACGGTTCCCGTTCATTCGAATCCATTTGCGAATCTGCATTTTGTAACGACTTCTCAGAGGAGTAATCGGGCGCCAGCGCTTCTTCGGCGGGTGCATCGGACCCATAGTCACGGTCCGGGGCTTCCATAGGCGCCTCGGTCGCGGCCTCGAAGTATTCGTAATCTGAGGAAGGCTGAGTGGCAGGTGCTGGCGTTGCCGCAGCCCCACAAGCGGAGGTCAGCAGTACTATAAATAGGATACCTGAAATAAGAGCGTTGCGTTTGGTGAACATGTTTCTTCTCCTTTTGGTTGAGTTTTTGGAGTGCACAATGGAGTGAACATCAACATCAGGCCAGCGTTCCTGCTGTTCGTACAGACTCATGTCAGGCTATAAGCCCTCCTTTCAGGAGTTAGGTTTCCCCCGTAAGAATGGTTTGATCAATCTCCTGACGTAAGCCGAACGAAAATGTTCCCCCTTTCTCGAATCTTATTTCACCAAAAGCACCAGGACTTCATCCCCTTTGGCAATGACACTTACCGTCAGAGTCATGGAGTCCTCGTTCATGAAGATCAACATCAGTGAGGCCTCTCCGTCTCCCTGGGCAAACGGCTGCCAGCCAAGTTCAGCCAGTTCAGTCCCATAGTATTCCTGTACCTGCTGAGGCGTTGCCTTGATGGTGAAAACATAGCCTTCCTCATCCCCCTCCCCGGCCACCGCGCCCGGCATAATCGGAATTCCTTTCCATTCTGAAGCAACCGCCGGCGTTTCTGTAGGCGGTACAGGGGTCGTTGTAGGCGTGCGGGTGGGCGCCAGAGTTGGAACGGCAGTAAAGGTCCGGGTGGGGACAGGAGTCGGGGTTGGAGTCGATTGGGCAAAGCTGGAACAGGCTGCAAGAATAAGAGCAGGCACAAGCAAACACATGCTGATGGGTTTCTTCACAAACCCTCCCTTTAGAGCTTCAAAGATTATTACCGAGCACTATCTGGCCCATGCTAAAAGGCAGCCAGGGACAGCGTAAGCCGGCCTCTGAAACCGCAATACCTACGACGCGGATACCAACTTCAATATAACCACCACGGAATCTTCCGACGATGTAATTGTTATGGACAGAATGCTGTTTTCCTTCTGGAAAATCATTAACCCGGCATCGTCTTCCATGGGGACCTCATACGGTTGATCCCAGTCGAGAGCAGTCAACTTTTCGTTGTAGAAAGCCTGAACATCCTGCATTGTGGCGTTGGCTTGAAAGCTATAGGCATTTTTTTCAATGAATTCCTGGCCGGCGGTTGCCTGCGGCATGATGGGAATATCCATCCATTGCTGGACCGGCGCACCCTGTGGATTTAAGATGTTTCCGAAGTCAGGCATATTTGTCGCAAGCGCATTGAGCGTCTCAACCGGTATGGCGCTGCCTATCGATTGCGCGGTCTCTGCCAGATTTTCGGCATCCTGGACCGGTTGGCTGAGAAAGCTACAGGCAAGCAGGAATAGCACGACGACGATGAGCGTTAGAAATTTCGGTAGGCGTGACATGTAGATTCTCCTTTCCACGCGCAATCATAATCCATCGAATCTACCAGGTTCGATCATCCTCCCTACAGAATTGAAATGGGCGGACTGCACTTCGTGCAATGTCCGCCCACATAAGTTATTTCAACTTCACCTCCACTGTTTTCGCCACTTTGCTCATGGCGTCGTTCATCAGCGCCGGGTCTGGCAGGCTGCCCTGCGCCATGTTGGGGCGTCCGCCGCCGCGCCCGCCAATGGAAGCGATCAGGTCGCCCGCCTTGAGCCCGCGCTTGACGAGGTCCTCGGTCACCACCGAGATGACCGTCCCGCCCGAGGTCAAAAGAGCAACACCGTTTTTGGGGTATTTCTCGCGGAACTTGTCGGCGAGCGTGCGCAGGGTATCCACGTTCGAGTTCGGGATGTCCAGCGCCAGCACGTTGACATCCTTCACGATCTGAACGTTGGAAAGCTGTTGACTGAACCTGGAAAGCGCCTGTGAGGCGCGCAGCGAGCCGACTTCCTTTTTCAAGTCTGCTACTTCGTCCTGCAGGCTTTCCACTTTGAACGGGACTTCTTCGATGGAAGTCTTGAGGGCTGCCGCGGTTTGTTTGAGCAGTTTGAAGCGGTGCGCGATCAATTCATACGCCCCGCGGCCGGTCACCGCTTCGATACGGCGCACGCCAGCCGCGGCGGAGCCCTCACTGAGGATGATGAACGCGCCGACATCGGAGGTCCGTTCGAGGTGCGTGCCGCCGCACAGCTCGTAGGAGTACTTTTGCATTTGTTCCATCACCGCGGTCGGATGGACGGCTGTTTCGGCCTCTGCCAGAGCGGCATCACCGGACAGCGGAGCGATGGTGATCGTCCTGACGGTCTCGCCGTACTTCTCGCCAAAGAGAGCCATGGCGCCCTCGGCAATCGCGTCTTCACGGGCTTTCAACTTGGGCGTCACTTCCATATCGGCCGCGATCGCCTCATTGACGAGCCGCTCGACGCGTTCGATCTGTTCGGGAGTCATCGCTTCGGGATGGTTGAAGTCGAAGCGCAGGCGGTCCGGCGCGACCAGCGACCCGGCCTGACGGGCATGTTCACCCAGCACTTTGTGCAGCGCGGCATGCATAAGGTGCGTTGCCGTATGGTTACGCATGATGTCGTGGCGGCGCCGCATATCCACCTCGGCGACGGCCATATCGCCGACGTTTGGCTGCCCGGAGATGACCTCGCCCACATGGACGATCACGCCCGCGGAGGCGCGGCGCATGGAG
>Ga0105098_10000928_pt1 | contig 10496 bp, 10 predicted proteins | sample PPLLak21cMay2015_FD_79137 | JGI IMG/M metagenome (GOLD analysis project Ga0105098, IMG submission 79137) | Freshwater sediment microbial communities from Prairie Pothole Lake near Jamestown, North Dakota, USA - PPLs Lake P7 Core (1) Depth... | ecosystem: Environmental > Aquatic > Freshwater >... | reverse complement strand
GGCGCGTTCGATCTCGCTTGGGTCATGGGCGGCAGTAACGGTGGCGCGCAGGCGGGCGAGTCCCTCCGGAACGGCAGGCGAAACGACGGGTAACACGAACACGTCGTTGTGCTGTGCTTCGCGGGTCATGGCGAAGGCAGTCTCATCATCTCCACACAAAACCGGGACAATGGCGGTTTCGGTCAGCATGGTATCGAAGCCCATGCTTTTCAGGCCGCCGATGAACTGTTTGGTATTCTGGTTGAGACGTTCCACACGCCAAGGCTCGTCCAAAATGACTTTGAAGGCTTCCTTCGCCGCGCCGGCCTAGGCAGGCGGCAGCGCCGCGGAGAAAATATAGGCGCGGCTGGCGTGACGCAGGTACGTGATGATGTCTTTCTTCGCAGCCACATATCCACCCACCGAAGGGATGGTCTTGCTCAACGTACCCATCTTGATGTCAATTACATCGCCGAGACCAAAGTACTCCTCGATGCCCGTGCCTTTTTGGCCGAGCACTCCCACCGAGTGGGCTTCATCGATCATCAGCCAGGCGTTGTACTTCCGGCAGAGTTCCAGCATCTTCGGCAGGTCGATAATGTCGCCGTCCATGCTGAAGACCGAGTCCGCAATAACCAGTTTGGCAACATCTACCGGCGCGTTCTTGAGCAGACCTTCGAGGTGTGGCATGTCATTGTGACGGAAACGCCGAAACTCCGCGCCAGACATCAGGCATCCATCCACAATGGAGGCATGGTTCAATTTGTCTGAGAAGATGTAGTCGCCGCGTCCCATCAGGGTTGAAATGACCGTCAGATTCGTGGCATAACCTGAGCTGAACGTCATCGCCGCCTCGGCGTGTTTGAAATTCGCGATGGTCTCTTCGAGCTCGTCATGGAGGGTCAATGTGCCGGCCAGCGTGCGGACACCATGGGTCCCCGTGCCAAATTTGTCCACGGCCCTCTTCGCAGCTTCATTAATTCTTGGATGCCCCACCAAACCGAGGTAACTGTAGGAAGCATACATGCCCATCACCCGCCCCTGTACGCGCACTTTTGAGTCGCTAAGCACTTCCTCTATAGCCTGATTGTAAAAGTACAAATCGTGTTCCTTGAGACTCACGAAACGCTCGGTCATGGCTTTGATCCGGCGCGAGACGGCGTCGTTGGTATTGAGTAAATCCATGTAGTGCCTCCGAAAAAGAATGCCGCAAGTGTAGTCGAGGGATGCGGGATTGTCTAGTTGCCCGCTAACCGCTAATCGCTAAAAGCTAATAGCTTTTAGCGATTAGCGGTTAGCGGTTAGTAGCGGATGGAAACGGGTTTTCCTGAACGCGCCGACTCGAGCAACCCGGTGATGACTGCAACATTGGCGCGGCTGTCGTCGAGCGAAATACGCGGATCGTGACCCAGCAGGATCGCGTCTGCCATGTCTTCGACTTCGCCGAGGTACAACTCCTGCCCTTTGACCTTGATGGTCTCAGTCTTTTCCCCACGCGTTAAATAGATTGTCTCGTTCGTGTAAGGCTTGTAGGATTCGGGGATACTCAGCATCCCTTCGCTTCCCACAAATTCCATGAGCGCGCGAAATGACATGATGAAACTACAGTCAAACTGTGTATAGACATCATGATCGAATCGCAGCTGCCCGATAAATGTATCATCGGTCCCCGTCGGACCCGTGACCTGCCAGCCAAACACCTCAAGTGGATTCTGCCCGATAACACTCCGCGCGTAGCTGATGGGATAGCAGCCCACATCCCAAAGGCTTCCGCCGCCCATCGAAGGATCTACGCGAATATTCCCTTCACCATTAAGGATATAACTGAAAGAGCCGCGGATCAGCCTCAAGGTCCCGAGTGAGCCGCTCTGCACCAGTTCCTGCACCTTGAGAGTCTGCGGGTGGTGGCGGTACATAAAGGCTTCCGCCACGACGCGTCCATGCTTGCGCGCCGCAGCTTTGATCGCATCCACGTCATCCACGTTCAAAGCGATTGGCTTTTCACACAAGACATGCTTGCCCGCCTCGACAGCCTTGATCGTCCATTCCGCATGCAGGTGGTTTGGCAGCGAATTGTAGATCACGTCGATTTCCGGGTCGGCAAGCAAAGCTTCGTACGATCCATGCGCCCGCGGGATCTTCATCTCACGCGCATAGTTGTCGGCAGCTTCCTGCGTCCGTGAAGCGACAGCCAAAAGATGATTCCGTTTCGAAACCTGTAAAGGCGGGATGAGGGCACGGTTGATGCGCGCCGTGGAAAGCAATCCCCAGTTGAGAACTTTGTCTGCCATGATCGTATCCCTTCAAAAACACACCCTGTAATATAATTCTTGCAGGCTATTTTACTCTTTAATTCCATGGAATAGAATTTGCATGAATGGCAGAACTCGCCTAAAATCGACTGAATGCAAAACTTACTGACTGAGATCGCGGAGTTTTTTGTAAGGGAGGCAAGGACTTTTCTTGCCATTGGCGCCTTTATCGGCTTCCTCTATGTCTGGAACAAGTTGAGTGAAAAGGAGGGATATTACCGCTGGCAGGTAAAGATCAATCCAAAAAGCGCAGAGGCACACTGCAACCTGGGGAATTTTCTACGAGAGCTTCCAGGCCGAAAGGCAGAGGCGGAAAATGAGTTTCGACAGGCAATTGCCCTAAGGCCCAGTTACGCCTGGGCACATTATGCTTTGTACCATTTGCAGGCTGAACAAAAAAAGACAATTGAAGCGCAAAAAACACTGGAGCAAATGCTCAAATTGTTTCCCCAGGATGGGATCGCCCTTGGCTGCCAGGCATATCACTACTGGCAGCAAGGACAGTTCGAAGAAGCCGATACCGCATGGAAAAATGTCGTAAAACTGATGCCTAACTATTTCCAGTTTCGCTTCCAATATGGAAGATTTCTGGCAGAAAGAAATCGTTATTCGGAAGCGGAGAACGAATTTCGGGCAGCGATTAAGCTTGAACCTTCCGTGGAAAATCCCTATCGACTGCTTGGAAAAGTATTTGAAGACACAAAGCGCTTTACAGAAGCAGAAAATTTTTACAAAAAGGCAATTCAACTGGCTCCCAGGGAAGACCTTGCCTACTGGAATCTATGGAAATTATTTGATAAGCAAGGCAAGTATCAGGAAGCGGAAACCTTTTATAAAAAGGAAATATCACGCCGGCCGAAAGATCACTATCTTTATTCCTTTGTTTTCTGTAGTCTGGAAAGGCAGGGGAAACTTGTTGAGGCAGAAAAATATGCCGGGAAAATGCTGGAATTAGCTCCAGAGGATGCGAGGGTATTAGAAACACTGGGATCTGTCCTGGAAAAGACCCGCAATTATGGAGAAGCTGAAAAGTTGTACCGGCAAGCAATTGCTAAATCTCCCGATGATGCATATTTACATTATTGTCTCGGCATAATTCTTCATCACATGGATGGGCGCCAGGTTGAAACAGAAGAAGCCTATAAAAAATCCATTGAACTCGATCCACCCGGCTCCATGGCTTACACCAACCTGGGCCATTTGTTATACGATCTGAAGCGTTTTGAAGAAGCAGAAACTTACTATCGAAAAGACATTGAGCTTCGGCCCACAGCTGCAAATTCTTATAATGGTCTGGCGCTATTGATGCAGGATCAAAAGCGTTTCGAGGAAGCCGAAAACAACTGGCGCAAGGCCATTGCGCTGGACCCAGTGGATGCAATTATATATGTCAATTTTGGTGAGTTTTGCCGGCGGCAAAACAAAATTGAAGAAGCCGAAAAATGCCATCAGAAGGCGATCGAAATCGCACCGTCGAATGCAGACTACCACTATTATCTTGGTAACCTTTTCTATGAAAAGAAACGGTTTGAGGATGCCCGGAAAGCTTATGAGAAGACCCTATCATTGGATTCAAAACATTTTAAAGCGATAAGCTATTTAGCAAGTATCCTCCGAAGAAACGGGTATTTGCAGGAAGCATTACGCACACAGATGCGAGCGCTGGAGATTGCCCCAGATGATTTCCTTCTCAGCCTTGGGGTTGCATCCATCCAAAAGTCAATTGGAAATGTTGAGGAAACAAAGAAATATGTGGAAAGATCCAGGCAGCTAATCACTGAAGATGATTATGCATATTGGTACAACCTGGCTTGTATGGAGGCAATTCTTGATCATAACGAATCTGCTTTTCAGTATTTAGAAAAAGCCAAAGAAAAGGATGAACTTGACCCAGCCTGGGCATGGGAAGATGCTGACTTCGAAGCTCTGCGAAGCGATCCCCGCTTCATCGAGATTGTCGGTCCAAAGCCTGAAGAAAAGAGCTCGGAAGCATGACGGCTTCCGGGTTCTTTTATGTATTAAGAGGTTGGAACACGATAATCGGAATATGTCGTGAGGTCATTTCCTGGTAGCGCAAGTAGGGTGGATGCCTTTCCGCAGCGAATTTCCACAGGCGGGCGTATTCGTCTCCCTGGGCTTCGTGAGCTTCAACAAGAATCTTTTGTCCATTTACTATCAGCGTGGCGCGTGGGGTTTTCTTCAAGTTCAAATACCATTCTGCATGTTTGTTTCTCCCCCAGTTGGACTCAACGATCAAATATTTTCCTTCGTGAAGGAAATAGGCAATGGGGATCACGCGCGGCTGCCCTGACTTCCGCCCGGTGGTTTCCAGAAGCAGAATGGTTTGTGTGCCGAGCTTGCTTCCGATCCGCCCATTCGTGAGGCGGATGAGAAAGGCATTGACGTCCATGAATAGTTTGATAAAAAAGTCTTTCATTCGATCCACTCGAATAAGTATTTCATATCATGCCCGATTTTGAATTTCTTGAGAAAGTCCAGATATTCGTCTTGAAATGTCTGTTTGCTGTGGCGCTTCTCCTGGTTCAGGATATAGTTGTAGACGTTTTCAATCTGCGAATGGCTGTACGAAAATGCTCCATAGCCTTCCTGCCAGCAGAATTTGTCTTGAATCCATGCATGGTCATTAATAAAATTTGTCGAATTATTCTTCACATCCCGAACAAGGTCCGATAACGCCATCACAGGTTTCAAACCAATGAACGCATGCACGTGATCAGAAACACCGTTGACAATGATCGGTTTATGACCCTTGTTTTTGATGATCCCGCACATATACTTGAAGACTTCGTCACGCCAATCCTTGCAAAGCAGATTCTCTCTCCCTTTCACTGCAAAGACAACTTGAATGTAGATTTGAGAATATGTTCCAGCCATGTTTCCTCCATAACCCCGCAGGGGTGAAACGATTGTTGAAATAGCTTTGAAGTTATCCCAACCCCGAAGGGGTGTCATAAAACTATGTCATCCCTTCGGGATTTATTTCATGTTTAGCCTCACAGTTACAGTCATGGCATCCCTTCGGGATTGTTATCCTACCAACTTCTTTAACTCCTCTTCCCCGACAATCTTCACACCCAGGGACCTGGCCTTTTCATACTTCGAGCCGGGAGCTTCGCCGAGCACGAGGTAACTTGTCTTTTTGCTGACGCTATCTGTGACTTTCCCGCCGTGCGACTCGATGAATTCCTTCGCGTCGTCGCGTGAGAAATTGGGCAAGGTACCGGTGATGACAAACGTCATTCCCTCGAACGTATCCGAGGCGCGGCTTTTGGCGACTGCCGATTCCCCACCTTTGGGCCAGACTCCCGCCGCCTTCAACTTCTTGATCACATTCTTATTGACCGGGCGCGCGAACCACTCCGCCACGGATTCGGCGACACTCGGACCGACACCCGCGATCTCCTGCAGCTTGTCCGCGCGGGCTTTGGAGAGCGCGTCCAGATCGGTGAAGTGACTCGCCAAATCTCCCGCGCTGACCTCGCCCACGCCGCGGATCCCCAGCGCAGTGATCAGCCGCGCCAGCGAACGTGACTTCGACGTTTCAATGGAGGCCAGCAGGTTGTCCGCGATCTTGCCGGGAGGTTCCTTCTCTGTCTTGCGCTCCTTCTTCGTGACCGCCTCGAGGATGTCGGCGCGCTTCAACGTGTAAATATCGGCAACATCCTTCACTTTCCCGATCTCGATCAGTTTGTAGACAATTTTGATTCCCAGCCCCACAATGTCCATGGCGCCGCGTGAGACAAAGTGCTCCACATTCCGGATCAGTTGCGCGGGGCAGGCCGCGTTGACACAGTACCAGGCCACTTCATCTTCAAGACGCTCAGCAGGCTGACCGCAGGCTGGACAAGTTGTCGGCGGTTTGTATTTCTTCTCTTTCCCTTTGCGTGCATCCAGGACCGGGCCGATCACGTACGGGATCACCTCGCCGGCCCGTTTCACCAGCACGCGGTCACCTATGCGGATGTCCTTCTCGGCAATGTAGTCGAAGTTATGCAGCGTGGCGCGTTCGACGATCACACCGCCAATCTCGACCGGTTCGAGCACCGCATTGGGGATCAGGACACCGGTGCGCCCCACATTCACTTTGATGTCCTGCAGAGTCGTGGTCACTTCGCGGGCCGGGAACTTGAAGGCGATCGCGCCGCGCGGGTCTTTGCCGACAAAACCCAGTTCACTCGCCAGCCTCAAGTCATCGATCTTGATCACCATGCCGTCGGCTTCATACGAAAGCTCATCCCGCTTCTTGTCCCAGCTTTCGGTATAAGCGATCGCCTTTTCGAAATCATCGAATTGTTTTGCAATGTCGGTGATGGGGAAACCCAACCCTTTGAGGTATTCCAGCACTTCCCATTGTGAATTGGGGACCTTTCCGCCCTCCGAATGGATGATCTGATAAACCAGCAATGTCAGCGGACGGGAGGCGGTCAAGGCCGGGTCGAGCTGGCGCAGCGCACCCGCGGCAGTGTTGCGCGGATTGAGATACGTTCTTTTCCCTTCCTCTTCGAGTTTGCGATTCAGCTCATCAAACTCCTTAACGGGCATGAACGCCTCGCCTCGCACGACCAGGTATTTCGGCGGCCTGGGTCCCTTTTCGTCGACGGGGATACGCAAGGGGATCGAACGCACCGTTCGCAAATTCCCGGTAATGTCTTCTCCGATTTCGCCATTGCCGCGCGTCGCACCCTGCGCAAAGACTCCGTCGCGGTAATGCAGGACGACGGACAATCCATCGATCTTCGGCTCGACGACAAACCTGGCCTTTTCCACACGATCATCGATCCGCTTGACCCGCTCGAACCAGCCGCGCGCATCCTCCGCGCCGAAGGCGTTCGCAAGCGAGAGGATCGGCGCGGGGTGGCTGACCTTTACGAAACGGCTGGCGGGGCTGGCTCCCGCGCGCCGCGTCGGCGAATCATCCGTGACCCAGTCTGGTTCCTCGGCTTCGATCTGTTTGAGTTCGTTCATCAATCTGTCGAACTCCAGGTCGCTGATGACCGGGGCGTCCAGAACATGATAACGATGGTTATGGAAATGGATCTGTTGTTTGAGTTCTTCGTATCGGGATTTTTTATTCATAAAAGTTTCCTGTCAAATGAATTATTTCCAAAGATCACCATAGGAATGTTCGCCATGCAACAATTCACCGCGTGCAAAACGACCGAGGTTCAGGGAGGCAATATCCACCAGTTTTGCACTGCCATCCAGGATCAACTCGCTCATGCAGACGCCCACAGCCGGGGACAACTTGAAACCTGTCCCGCTGAAGCCGCAGGCGATGTAAAAACCGTCGGGCCCAGCCTGGTCCATGATGGCGCGCTGATCGGGCGTCAGCCCATCCCGCCCCAAATGTGTGGAATGAAGTGAACCCTCTTCCATCCCATTCACGCGCTCACAGATGCGGTCGATGGCGCGCATCACGAATTCGGGGTCCACACGACCCAAATCCGATTCGGGGGGTTCGCCCATGCGGTTGTTATCCTCCAGGCCGATCAACGTCAGTTCACCCTCCGGGCGGAAATACATCGAGAGGGCATCATCGATCACCGTCGGATGCATCCCAACTCCTCGCGGGCGTTTGACGAATGCCACATCATGGCTCCATGTGGTGAGCGGGATTTGGAGGCCGGCCATCTTTCCGATCCGGTCTGCGAAGGTACCGGCGCAGTTGACGACGATCGAGGCGTCGAACGGCCCGCGGCTGGATTCTACTCCCGCGACCTTTCCCCCACTGACGCGGATCCCGGTCACTTCACAATCCTGCCTCAGTGCAGCGCCGCGGGCTTTTGCATTCGCGATGAACGAATTGGTCGTCAAGACCGGGTCTGCATAGCCGGATTCAGGTTCATAGGCGGCAAGCTCGAAATCCTCGGTCTTGAACATCGGCGCAAGTTTCCTGACCTCCACAGCCGTGACGACCTCTGTCAGGATGCCAATTCTCTTTTGCATTTCCACGTTACCGCGCAATTGATCGTTTTTGCCAGGCGGGACAATTTGCAGGAAGCCTGTGCGCTTGAACCCGCACTCTCCACCGACTCGTTCGCGCCAGTTCCTGAAAAACTGGAAGCTCTGCCACGCCAGCGCCGCATCCACTTCGACATCGTAGTGCATGCGGACCAGTCCGCTCGAGGCGCCGGTCGCCCCCACCGCCACGGACTGCCGTTCGAGGATCAGCACCTTCAGCCCGCGCAGGGAAAGATTGTGGGCAATGCTTGCACCAATCACCCCGGCGCCAATCACGATTGCATCATAGGAGGGATTCATGATCACCTTCGACTATAAAAGGATTACGGGATTTGCTTCCCCACCCGATTTTAACAGAGTACAGTTAGGATGTGGAATAATCATCCAATACAATAATATCAGTTAAAGATCGCAGGCCTGATAAACGACGGTCATTAGTCAAGAAGCCGCGCGCCCCCATCGTCAAACTTGCCGCAACTTGTAAAGCATCAGGAGGCCGAATATCGAACCTTGCTCGTAGTTGTGCAGCAATCCGCGCAACATCGCGATCAATATCGATAATATTCAAATTGGGGAAATTCATTAGAAGCGCTTCATACTTCCGGGCCACATCTTCGCGCCCAATTCGCCATGGGTGGACATTGATTTCCATCAATGTAATGGTTGAGGTGACGCCCTGCCATTTTCCATTTTCCATGCTTGAGAAAATCTTCTGCGTTAAAGCAGCATATTTTTCATGTGCCTCAAGATGGTAAATAAAGACAGGTGTATCAACGCCAACACTTTCCAACTTCGTCAGCTTTTGGATGAGTCGTTCCATGCATTTCGCTCCCCGGCAATATAATCACCCGACTTTTCCCAAATCTCGCGGTGCAGGCCTGCCAGCGATTGAGTATAGTTCTGCGGTTCGGGCAGAAGAATGATCATCCCATCCTGAACATCCACCAACAAACGATCTCCGCTTTTGATTTTGAGCCGTTTGCGTGCGTGTTGTGGAACGGCAATTTGATAACGATTACTTACCTTTACAGAAGGAACAGCCATAGTTTCTCCTTGCTAAGCAAAAACCTGATTCTGCTAAGCATTTTACTCCTTTTAGAAAATTGTTTCAAGTGCGGGGAAAAAAGAACGCGTTATACTTCCAGTATGACACGCCAACGGATCGGCCTTTTCGGCGGCACATTCGACCCGCCACACCTGGGCCACTTAATCCTTGCTTCGGAAGCAAAGTCTCAACTGGAACTCACCCGTCTGCTCTGGACGGTCACACCCGATCCACCACACAAACAGGATCAGATTATCACGCCCCTCGAGCATCGCCTTGCCATGGTCAAGCTTGCAATCGAGGATGATCCATCGTTTGAGCTTTCGAGCCTGGAACTGGACAGGCCAGGCCCGCATTACACGGTGGATACGATCAAGCGGGTCGCGGAGCAAAACCCCGAGGCGGAAATCGTGCCGGTCATCGGCGGTGACTCCTTGCAGGACCTGCCCACCTGGCACCAACCCAAAGAGATCGTGTTTGCCGCCCACTGGGTGGGAGTGATGCGTCGCCCGGGCGAAGAGACAGACCTCGAGGAGCTGGAACGCGAACTGCCCGGGATCAGTTCCAAGGTCCATTATGTGGATGCACCGCTGCTCGAAATTGCCTCACGCGAGATACGAAGTAGAGTCGCAACCGGCAAACCATTCCGTTACTACCTTCCCGATCCTGTGTACGAATACATCGAGCAGCATCATCTCTACCAGCAATCGGAAAAATCCAAAATCATAAATCGTTAATCGTAAATCGTAAATCGTAAATTGAATCATGCCTTTGATTTTTGACTCCCTCTTTTCTTCCGTCGCGTTCAGCCATTTCATGGTGGACGTCTTCAACAGCAGCCGGCCTGTTTTGTTGACCTATCTCGGACTCAGCGCAACACAGATCGCGTTGATTTCCACCATTTACATCTGGGCTTCGGCACTTACACAACCGTTCTTTGGCTGGATCTCGGACCGCGTGGGACCGCGCTGGCTCGCGGCTGGCGGGGTTTTGTGGATGGCCATCTTCTATTTGGGAGCGGTCTTCATCCCCGGTGCGGGCGGACTGATCTGCCTGATCATCGCCGCGCTCGGCTCATCCTCCTTCCATCCGGTCGGCGCCGTCCAGGCTGCATTGCGTGGACGCACTCACATGGCGGGGCGCGAAACGACCTCCACGTCGCTTTTCTTCACGGCGGG
>Ga0105098_10000926_pt1 | contig 10501 bp, 6 predicted proteins | sample PPLLak21cMay2015_FD_79137 | JGI IMG/M metagenome (GOLD analysis project Ga0105098, IMG submission 79137) | Freshwater sediment microbial communities from Prairie Pothole Lake near Jamestown, North Dakota, USA - PPLs Lake P7 Core (1) Depth... | ecosystem: Environmental > Aquatic > Freshwater >... | reverse complement strand
TTTTAAGGGAAGGGCAAAAATAAAGGTACTGGAAATAGGATACGGTACAGGATTAAATGCATTTATCACGTATCTCGAAAGCAAACAAAGCGGTATTGAGGTGGATTATGTAGGAATAGAAGCATTTCCGGTGAATCCGGATGAGGTTCAAGGTTTAAATTTCGTTGAACAGCTTGGGGTTCCAACTGAAAAGCACGTTTTTATGGCTATGCACGAAGATCCATGGGAGTCAAGAAAAAGCTATGATGACGTATTTTTTTTGACGAAGAGGAAGCGGTTTTTTCAGGATCTCAAGGATATTGATGCTTATGACCTGATCTATTTTGACGCTTTCGGTGCAAGGGTGCAACCCGAGTTATGGACGGAAATAATCTTTAAAAAGATGTATGAGGCTTTGATGCCGGGAGGTGTACTGGTAACTTATGCCGCCAAGGGAAGTGTAAGAAGGGCAATGCTGGCCGTGGGATTTGAAGTCGAAAAACTACCCGGACCACCCGGAAAAAGGGAAATGTTACGAGCAAAAAAAAATAATTGAAATTTTAAAAATTTGGTTTTGATTACAAAATTTGTTAGAAGAAAAAGGCCAAACAACAAACGGGTACTGATACTCATAGCCTTGTTGTTGCTTGTGCTGTATTTATTTTTCAACATGGATTCTCTGCTGGAAAGTATTATGCCTTGAAGATTGAGTTTATAAAGTTGAATGTGGGAAAGTTGAAATGTTGAAATATTGAAAAAGTGACGAGTGAATAGTGAGGTAGTGGAGGAGTGATGTCTTGACCAGCATTGAGGATCAGTCACCCCGCGATGCCTCGCGGGGCTGCGATTTTATATCCATTCAGGATTACTTTTTACTTTTAACTTTATCCTTTGTCCTTTATCCTTTGTCCTTTATCCTTTGTCCTTGCCAGCCCTTCAGGCAGGCTTTGTCCCCGCCTGTATTCTCAATGATTCAGGCTGTTCCACAAGAGATCCTTTAGTTGCTCTAGCCCCGAATGGGATACTGAAGAAATAAATAGATGGGGCAGGTCTTTGGGCAATGTTTTTTTTATTTCCCTGGTCAATTCCTCATCGAGCAGGTCAGATTTGGAGATTGCCAGGATCCTTTTTTTATCAAGAAGTTCGGGATTGTGTTTTTTAAGCTCATTGAGCAATATGCGGTATTCTTTTTTTATATCCGGGCTGTCGGCCGCGATCATGAACAGCAGGACTGAGTTCCGCTCAATATGACGCAAAAATCTGTGTCCAAGCCCTTTGCCTTCGGCTGCACCTTCTATGATTCCGGGAATATCAGCCAATACAAAGCTCTGGTAATCGCGGTATTTTACAATACCCAGATTGGGTTTGAGCGTAGTAAATGCGTAATCTGCTATTTTTGGTTTGGCAGAAGTAAGTACGGATAGCAGGGTAGATTTTCCGGCATTAGGGAAACCGACAAGTCCAACATCGGCAAGCAGTTTGAGTTCCATTCTGAACCAGCCTTCCTTTCCGGGAATACCCGGTTGTGAGTAACGCGGTGTCTGGTTGGTGGAGCTTCTGAAATTCCAGTTACCAAGACCGCCCATACCTCCGTCCAGCAATATTCTTTCCTCTCCGTCGGCGGTGATCTCAAAGAGCTCATCCTCCGTATCGGCATTGATGACGATGGTTCCAAGTGGCACATCAATAAAAGTATCTGAGCCTGATTTACCAGTACTGCGGTTTTTGCTGCCTGCACCGCCATGCTCGGCTCTGAAATGGGTCTGAAACTTTAGGTGGATGAGTGTCCATAAATTTTTGTTGCCACGAAGAATAATGTGTCCGCCCCGGCCGCCATCGCCGCCATCCGGACCTCCCTTGGCAACAGATTTTTCGCGGTGTAAATGGGTAGATCCGCTACCTCCGTTACCGGATGCACCATAAATCTTTACATAATCAACAAAATTGCCCTCAGTCATAATTCAGCTTATTTATTTGTATGCACAGCGCCGTTTTATTCTAAAACGGCCAGAATTCTGGATGAGATCTCCTCAATGGATCCGACTCCGTTGATGCCAAAATATTTATTTTGCTTTTGATAATAGTCTTTTACTATTTCAGTTTTTTTATAGTATTCTTCGAACCTGTGGCGGATCAGTTCTTCATTGAAATCATCAGGTCTGTCACTTGTTTTTCCTCTTAGCAGAACCCTTTCAACAAGCAATTTTTCAGGTACCTCCAGGGCGATCATACCGGTAACACCGGTATTTTTACCGGCTAAATAAATATCAAGGGCTTTTGCCTGCAGCGGTGTTCTCGGAAATCCATCAAAAATAAAACCATTCGCATCCGGGTATTTTTCAACTTCTTCCTTTAAGATTTCGATGGTAACTTTATCCGGCACCAGATTACCATGGTCAATATATTTTTTTGCCAATTTGCCCAAATCAGTACCCAGCTTCATATTTTCTCTAAAAATTTCACCGGTAGATATGTGAATGAGATCATAATAATCTCTCAGAAAACCTGCCTGCGTGCCTTTGCCAGCTCCCGGAGGTCCGAATAATACGATGTTTTTCATTGTTTGGTATAATTGATTAGCACTGTTTGGGCTGCATTATGTACTGCACTAAAACTACGATATTGTTTTTAAATTCTCGATAAAAGCACATAGAAAATGTTAGGTAGCAATCTGATATACATCGGGTAAATTTCTTCCCAAACCGTCAAAATCAAGTCCGTATCCAACAATAAATTTGTCCTCAATGGACAGACCTACATAGTCGATGGGAAGTTCTTTTTTATAAGCATCCGGTTTAAAGAATAGGGTAGCAATCTTCAATTGTTTTAATTTTTTTTCTGAGAAAATTCTGTAGATTTCTTCCAGGGTACTCCCGGTGTCGATTATGTCTTCGAGTATAATTACCGTTTTGCCTTCCAGTTCTTCGCTCATGCCGATTAACTGTTTGATCAGACCGGAAGAATTCACCCCTTCATAAGAAGCGAGCTTCACAAATGAAATATGACATTCATAGGGATATTTTCTGATCAGGTCGGCCGCAAAGATAAAAGAGCCATTGAGAATAGCCACAAAAACGGGTTTTTCTTCCTCTCCCAGATCTCTTGCAATCACCTCTGCCATAAAATTCACGGCCTTGTCAATTTTTTCTTTAGATATAAAGGGTTTGAAGGTTAAATTATGAATTTTAATCAGGTCCATCCCGTTGAAATTACTGGTATAAAAGTTTACAAAGGTAGAATAAATTTAGCGTAAACAAAAAACCTTTCCGGCTGATTGACTGGAAAGGTTTTTTGTAATAAACAGGGAAAAATTTACTTTTTCTCTTTCTTTAATTCATCTTTTTTTAACAGATCATACATGATCGGAGTTGCAACAAAAAGTGAGGAATAAGTACCTATACCAATTCCCATGATCATCGCAAACATAAATCCTTTCATGGAATCACCACCAAATAAAAAGATAGCAACCAATACAACCAATGTTGTACCGGACGTATTCATTGTCCTTCCCAGCGTACTGTTCAATGCACTGTTTAACATTTTATAAGGGGGCCATGTAACGTGCTTTTTAGTATATTCGCGAATACGGTCAAAAACGATTACCGTATCATTGATGGAATATCCCACAACCGTAAGAATTGCGGCGATGAATGACTGATCCACCTCCATATCAAAGGGAAGCACTTTGTAGAACAGTGAGAAAACACCTAATACTATAATTACATCATGAAAAAGCGCTGCTACGGCACCGAAACTGAATTGCCATTTTCTGAAACGCAACAAAATATACAGGAAGATACCTATCAGGGCCCCGATCACGGCAAAAATAGCTGCCTGTTTAATATCATCGGCAATGGTAGGGCCTACTTTAATGAATTGCATCACCCCTACATTTTGGTCATTATCTGCACCCATGAACTGCTCATAGGTTAGATTTTGAGGCATAAAGGGTTTCAGGTTAGTATATAATAAATTCTGAATTTCGTCATCAACGGCTACATCATTATCCTCAATTTTATACTTGGTCGTAATTTTCAGCTGGTTTGCTGCTCCAAATGTTTTTACTTCCGGAGAACTGCCAAATACACCTTTCAGGGCCCCTGCGATTTCCTGACTATTAACTACATTTTCAAACCGCACCGTATAGGTCCGGCCTCCTTTAAAGTCCACACCGTAATTCAGTCCATTGACAAACAAGGAAATAAGGCTGATAGTAATCAGAGTCCCCGAGATAATATAAGCAATTTTTCGTTTTCCAAGGAAATCAAAGTGTACATTTTTAAACCATTTTCTGGTCAATTGGGTATCAAAAGTCAGTTTATTTCCTTTTCTGACATACCATTCTATGATCAATCGGGTAATAAATATGGCAGAAAACAATGAGGTAACTATACCTATCATGAGGGTCGTAGCAAAGCCTTTAACCGGGCCTGTACCAAAAATATACAGGATCACACCTGTTAACATCGTGGTAAGATTACCATCAATGATCGCAGATAATGCACCGCTAAAACCATCGTTAATCGCTTCTTTCAAGTGTTTTCCTGTTCCCAATTCTTCTTTGATCCTTTCATATATGAGCACATTGGCATCAACAGCCATACCCAAAGTCAAAACAATACCGGCAATACCGGGTAGGGTCAGCACAGCACCGAAGGAGGCAAGGGTACCGAAAATGAAAAGTATGTTTGCCAATAGCGCAATATCTGCAAATAAGCCGGCCTTACCGTAATAAAAGATCATCCATAGAATGACCAGTAAAAAAGCGATGAAAAAGGAAAGTGTACCTGATTTGATTGCTTCCTGACCCAAAGAAGGACCCACTACATCGGATTGAATAATTCTGGCTGCAGCCGGTAATTTACCTGATTTTAAGGCATTGGCTAGATCCTGTGCTTCTTCTATTGAAAACTGACCGGTGATAGAGGTTCTTCCCTGTGTAATGGCATCATTTACCCGTGGTGCTGAATAAACATAATCATCCAGAACAACGGCTACAAATTTTCCGACATTGTCTGTGGTCATTTTGGCCCAGTCTTTTGTTCCCTTGGAATTCATCGCCATTGTAACTTCCGGGTTGGCACCCAGCTGGTCGAAAACCTGTGCTGCATCAATGATGACATCCCCCTGAATGGGTGCTACGTCGTCTCGGTTTGATCTGATCGCATACAGGTTGATCGCTTCTGTATTTTCTATCGGCTTGGCATCCCAGAGAAATTTAGCATATTTCATTTCTGCCGGTAACAAATTCCTGACTTCGGCGCGGGCAAGAAATTCATTTACTTTAGCTGTATCTGCAACAGAGGCAGTCCCTACCACGGAACTAAGCTCATTGGGTGATTGCGGAATATTCGGCATCAAAACGGCAAAAAGCGGATTTTGTGCTTGTACATCAACAGAATCTTTTATTTCTCCTAAAAGGGCATCCACATTGTCGGCCTGTTTCGTAGAATCCACAGCAACCGTATCTGTCTTCTGATCCTGGCTATTGGCCAAAGCTGTATTGGCGCTGACGAGAAATTGTGCGATTTCCTGATTGGTATACACTTCCCAGAATTGCAATTCGGCAGTACTCTGAAGCAGTTTTCTGACACGGTCGATATCCTTTGCACCGGGTAATTCAATCAGAATTCTACCTGATTCGCCAACCCTTTGTATACTGGGTGAAGTAACTCCAAACCTGTCGATACGGCTTCTTAAAACTTCAAAGGCTGTGTTGATGGAACCCTCTACTTCTTCTTTTAGAATGGGTTTTACTTCATCATCGCTCATTTTGAAGTTGATCTTGTCTTTCAGGGATTTATTTCCAAAAATACCCGGATCACCTAATTTGACTGTTCCTTTGCTCGCTTGTTCGAAGGCTTCAAAAAACAGGGTCAGGTAATCTTTATCGCTGTTCTTTTGCTGCAGGGTAGCTGCATTCAGCGCTTCATTGAAAACCGGATTGGTTGATTTGTTTGAAAGTCCGACCAGGATATCCCGAACAGAAACTTCTAAAATGGCATTGATACCTCCTTTAAGGTCGAGGCCCAAATTGAGCTCTTTTTCCTTGAGATCATTATAGGTGTAATCAGCAAAGCCTAAATCAAGTACCGGAGTGTTGGCAACCGAATCCAGATATTTTTTTTGTAAAGCGGCTAATTCGTCATGATCATTCTCTTTGGATGCGTTACTTTGTGCATAGGCAACTCCATCTTTCTCAACATTTTTTGCAAAATATGTAAAGGAAAGCTGGTATAAACAAACTAAACTAAACAAGATTGCAAAAGTTCTTATAAGACCTTTATTTTGCATTATAATTAAATTTTATGCGTTATTTTTTTAAACGCGCAAATATACAGATTTAATTTAGCTTTAAAAGAAAAAATAAAGCAGATTATTGTTGCTCAAAATTATAGCGCTTTCGCCTTGTTTTTATCGTTTGTGCAGAATGATCAAATGACTTTATCGCTTGCCGGAATTTCAACAGAAGTTTGAGAGGAATCTCAATATTGAATCCGGATTAATCTTTGCTGATTTATGCGGTTTTTGTACTCAAAAAGGCTTGTATTGAGATAAATTTATGTAAATTTGATATAAAAAGATCATAGTTTGCCGGTTGCTTTAAAATTGAAAAAAAGAGCCGTATACCTTATGATTTCAATTGATAAACTTCGAATAAAACTAATATCCAAATCCTCAATGAAACATTTATCAGACATAGAAATTGCCCAACAAGCTAAAATGCTACCCATCGTAAAAATTGCTGAAAGGCTGGGAATTGACCCGGACGATATCGAGATGTACGGAAAATACAAGGCCAAATTACCACTTACATTAAGAGATGATAAGAAAATTGAAAGATCACACCTTATTTTGGTCACTGCAATCACACCCACTCCGGCAGGGGAAGGCAAAACTACGGTATCCATCGGTTTGAATGAAGGTTTGAACAAAATTGGAAAAAACGCAATTGTTGTTTTGCGCGAACCGTCTTTGGGCCCGGTGTTTGGCATAAAGGGAGGTGCTGCAGGCGGTGGTTATGCTCAGGTAGTACCCATGGAAGATATCAACCTGCATTTTACAGGTGATTTTTCTGCCGTTGAAAAGGCCAATAATTTACTGGCTGCCCTCATAGACAACAACCTGCAAAGCAAAGCACAGAACCTGGGGATCGATGCCAGAACGGTAGCATGGAAAAGGGTAATGGATATGAATGACAGGTCCCTGCGAAATATCGTGATCGGTTTGGGCGGTACAGCTAATGGCGTTCCGCGCCAGGACGGATTTAACATAACCCCTGCTTCGGAAGTAATGGCCATTTTATGTATGTCTGAAGATTTTAAGGATCTTAAAAAACGTTTGGGAAATATTTTTGTCGGTTTTACTTTTGACAGAAAACCGGTTTATGCGCGCGACCTGAAAGCAGAAAATGCCATGGCAATTCTATTAAAAGATGCCATCAAACCCAATCTCGTTCAAACCCTCGAAAACAATCCCGCCATCATTCACGGAGGGCCTTTTGCCAATATAGCACAGGGAACCAATACCATAATCGCAACCAAGATCGGACTTTCACTGGCGGATTATGTGGTGACCGAAGCCGGATTTGGTGCGGACCTTGGTGCGGAAAAATTCATGGACATCAAATGTGTTTCCGGCAAATTAAAACCCAGTATCGTGGTTATAGTGGCAACGATCCGTGCTTTGCGTCATCATGGCGGAGCCCGGGCGGAAGAGTACAATACTCCGGATCTCGACAAGGTGAAAAAGGGGATAGACAACCTCATCAAACATATTGAAAATATTAAAAAATTCGGTATTACTCCGGTTATCGCCATCAACAGATTCCCTTCTGATACAGAAAATGAAACCCAATATGTGATCAGAAAATGTAAGGAACTGGGTGTGGAAGCGGTAGTGGCAGAAGAGTGGGCAAAAGGAGGCGAAGGCATGAGGGAAATTGCTGAGGTTGTTGTTGAACAGATCGAAAAAGGTGAGAACAAATTCAAACCCTTGTATGAATGGAAAATTCCTATTATTGAAAAGATCGAAAAAATCGCAAGAGAGATATATGGCGCCGATGGAGTTGATTTCTCTCATAAAGCGGTAAGCGATCTGAAAACGGTTACCAAACTTGGGCTGGACCACCTGCCTGTATGTATGGCAAAAACGCAAAAATCGCTTTCAGATAACGAAAAAGCTGTGGGCAGGCCAAAAGATTTCAGAATTACTGTACGGGAATTTGAATATTCGGTAGGAGCGGGGTTTATTATCCCTATTTTGGGAGATATGATGCGCATGCCCGGTTTGCCGCCGGTTCCGGCCTCTGAAGGTATGCTGATCGATAAGGACGGAAAAATTTCCGGTTTGTCCTGATGGGTTTATTATGAAACGGTTATTCTTGCATCAAATAAAAAAAGCTTTCGGTTATGAAAGCTTTTTTTATAGATAATTTATGGTGCAGATCACAAATTCAACAGATTGTTCACCTCTCTTACGGCATCGGCACTTACTTTCATATTGGTCTTTTCAGCCTCTGTCAGTTCTAGGGCAACGATTTTTTCAATACCATTTTTGCCTATGATGCAGGGAACACCTATACAAATATCCTTCAGGCCATATTCTCCATCCATCATTACCGAACAAGGAATCATTTTCTTCTGGTCACAGGCAATGGCCTGAACCATGGCAGAAACCGCTGCTCCCGGTGCGTACCAGGCGCTGGTACCCAGCATTTTCGTAAGAGTAGCCCCGCCGACTTTGGTAGCTTCGGCCACCTCAGCCAATCTTTCAGCGGATATAAATTTTGTGACAGGAATGCTGTTTCTGACGGCCAATCTGGTCAGGGGGATCATACCCGTATCACTGTGACCGCCAATTACCAGCCCGTCGACATCAGAGGCCGGACAGCCAAGCGCTTCTGCAAGACGGTATTTGAAACGGGCACTGTCAAGGGCACCACCCATACCAATAATCCTATTTTTCGGAAGACCTGTTACTTTATGGGTTAAATAGGCCATGGTATCCATTGGGTTGCTCACAACAATAATGATCGCTTCAGGAGAATGTTTGAGCAGGCTTTCTGCAACAGATTTTACGATGCCTGCATTGATGCCGATCAATTCCTCCCTGGTCATACCCGGTTTTCTCGGTATGCCACTGGTAATTACAGCAATGTGGCTTTTGGCAGTTTTGGAATAATCATTGGTTACCCCGGTTATTTTGGTATCAAACCCATTCAATGAAGCACATTGCATCAGGTCCATGGCTTTACCCTCGGCAAAATCCTCTTTAATATCAATAAGGACTATCTCAGAGGCAAAATTCTTAATGGCAATATACTCGGCACAACTGGCACCTACAGCACCTGCACCTACAATTGTTATTTTCATAATTTCAGGTTTATTTATTTAGTTTTTTAAATATCAATATTTGCATAGACGGCATTTTTCTCGATGAATTCCCTGCGGGGTGGCACGTCATCACCCATCAGCATGGAAAATACACGGTCGGCTTCAGTACCATTTTCAATAGAAACCTGACGCATGGTTCTAAATGCAGGATTCATGGTGGTTTCCCATAACTGTTCCGCATTCATTTCTCCAAGACCTTTGTATCTCTGGATGGCTACGCCTCCTCCAAAACTTTCAGCAATGGCATCTCTTTGTTTATCGTTCCAGGCGTACTCTTTTTTGTTTCCTTTTTTAACGAGGTACAGGGGCGGGGCAGCTATATAAATATTTCCATTTTCAACCAGTTCCCGCATATACCGGAAGAAAAAGGTCAGAATGAGTGTGGCAATATGGCTTCCATCCACATCCGCGTCGCACATGATCACTACTTTGTGGTAGCGCAGTTTACTGACGTTTAGAGCCCTTGGGTCTTCTTCAGTACCAATGGATACTCCAAGAGCGGTGTACATATTTTTGATCTCTTCATTTTCAAAGACCTTGTGCTGCATAGCTTTTTCAACATTCAGGATCTTACCCCGCAATGGCAGTATGGCCTGAAAATTTCTGTCTCTGCCCTGTTTTGCAGTTCCGCCTGCGGAATCGCCCTCCACCAGAAAGACCTCGCATTTTTCAGGATCGCTCCAGGCACAATCTGAAAGTTTTCCGGGTAAACCACCCCCGTGCATTACAGTCTTTCTCTGCACGAGTTCCCTTGCCTTTTGTGCGGCATGTCTTGCCTGCGCGGCAAGGATCACTTTTTGCACGATGATTCTCGCGTCTGACGGATTTTCTTCTAAAAAATCTGATAACATTTCTGTTACAGCCTGGCTCACGGCAGCGGTAACATCCCTGTTGCCCAGCTTGGTTTTTGTTTGCCCTTCGAATTGCGGATCGGCAACTTTTACTGAAATGATCGCTGTTAATCCTTCTCTAAAATCATCACCGGATATTTCAAATTTAAGATTTTTGAGCATGCCGGAGGTTTCGGCGTACTTTTTTAAGGTATTTGTAAGTCCGCGTCTGAACCCGGCCAGGTGTGTCCCTCCTTCATGGGTATTGATATTATTTACATAAGAATGCAGGTTTTC
>Ga0105098_10000921_pt1 | contig 10535 bp, 12 predicted proteins | sample PPLLak21cMay2015_FD_79137 | JGI IMG/M metagenome (GOLD analysis project Ga0105098, IMG submission 79137) | Freshwater sediment microbial communities from Prairie Pothole Lake near Jamestown, North Dakota, USA - PPLs Lake P7 Core (1) Depth... | ecosystem: Environmental > Aquatic > Freshwater >... | reverse complement strand
GGTCGATGTGCCAGGGGTGAAGGTTCCGGCGGAGGACAACCAATTCCCGGTCGAGACTATTGTAGATGATGCCCAGATTCCTAGAGTACTGATAGTTAAATCGTCTGTTTTTAGTGTGCCACCTAGATTGACGGTGAGGGAATATGCATAGGCTGTCTGAATCCTGCAATCGTTGTTTGCGTCCAAAGTCAACCCAGTAGTCAATGTGATAACGATATTGGTGTTTTGTGCGGCTCCTGAAATGAAATCTATATTCGAACGGATAACACCAGGACTAACCTGATAATTCGTATTCCGGCCCAAAAAGCAGAAAGTTCCGGGGCCATCAATAAGGCCATAGTTGACAAGCACGGCCCCCAGGACCGGTTGAGGTTCAACGCCTATTTGATGTCCTGTCATGATATAGATATGACCTGTTGATTCAATCTTCATCTGGCGCAGTGTAAAGAATCCGACATAGTAGACAGGATTCGAATTTCTCAAGTATCCATCCATGTTGAGAGTACCAGTCACATAGAGGTCATAGCACCATGAACGAACATAATGCGTTCTGAAATAGATTACACCCGTGATTGTCAGATTCAATAGCCAGTTATCATCATAAGCCCAGAATGTCTGGCCGATTCCAGACATTGTGAGCATACTGGTTACTGCACCCATGTTAGCGATAGTGGAATTGAAGTCGCCCATGCAGGTTATCCTGGATGTCGTGGGAGACGAGAATATCCCACCACGGATACTGATATTATGCGCCCCCCAATTCGTGCTCGCGCTGACGGTAATAGTGCCCAGATAAGCAGCCATGACCGAATAATTCCCTAGCGTCACCGCCGTATTCCAGTTGCAGTTGTAGACCGAGGTCGCATCGAAAGTGATGTTATCCCCGCTCGCTGGCACACCCGCGGGTGACCAGTTGGACGCCGTGTTGCTGTCGCTGGCCCCGAGGGCCGCCCATGTCCGGGTGACGCCGGAGAAGTACGGGTCCACCGTGAAGCCAGAACCGCTGACGATATCCCCGATTTCAATGGATATTCCGAGGATAGCTGTGCCTGGTAGATTGATTACAGAACCATCGCCTATGTATGCATATCCATTGGAATATGTTTCTAGTACATCCCTCCAGTCAAATTGAAATTGATTGCTGAGCCTTACCCAATGAACCGAATCTGGGATTGCCGTGTATAGAGGCCCGGTTACGGTTCCTAGTTCAGTCTGAATCGTGTACGGCGCAGGAGTATTTTCTAAGTCAAAAAGATACCAAAATGAAACATCGTAGAATGTAGATGGATAATCATTTTGCATCGTGTGAGTTACCTTCATTGTGGAACCTACTTCATGTGAGAAGAAAAATTCAATCGTCCAGTCGATTGAACCTGTAGATATAGCTGTGAAAGTGTAGTCATATCCAGTCAGATTTCCGTAAGCATCATACTGTGCGTCAGCTTCGGAAATCCATGTCCAAGTGTAGTCTAATGCGGTTACTTTTTGAGCTACACCTAGATAAGTTGCTGTTACACCGAATGAAAAGTATGTAGTATATCCCCAAGGCAATTTTAGCTTGATTACTCCATCCGGGAGATACGAATAAGCAAATCCGTTATGGTCATACATCGTTGAAGTATCAGCGTCGAATCCGAAACCGCCAGTGTAATCTGGCAAAGCATCCGCTGTTACATTGATTTCTTCATATGGTGTAAAGAAAACAATGCTCGATGCCAGTAGTACGCTTACCAATACTATTGCTGTTATTCTCATATCATTCACTCCGAACTTTTAGGAATAGCGTTCCCGCAATTATCATGGATGGAATCAATAGAAGATATGAAGGCATTACACCTAGCCATATTAGTATCGTAATCCCGATTGAAAGCGAAGCCATGAATGTCTCGAAAGAAAATGAATCATTTTTGATTGAATACGAAGAAGCGAAACACATCGCTATCATGCCCATGAATACGATTAGATAATAAATGCCCTGAATTGATTCAGTTGCATCTACTGTAGTGGACGGTTCTTGAGTCCCTTCAAATGTGATAGGGCGCAAAAGAACTCCGAAACTAGCTAGAAATACGCGGAGTAATCCATTCTCATAACTAGCCATGTTGATTTTAGTCCAAACATCGGATGCTATATTTACTCTAAAATCAATTCTCAAATCGTCCAGTGAGTCCGAATAGAATGGTTCTGCGTAAGATATATTCCATACATTTCTCAAAGTTCCATTATTCATTATCATTCCTTGATTTACTCCGCCAATAGCTTCTTGACAAATCCAATCTTCCATCGCGCCATCAGAAGTAAAAACTTCGTTGAGTTGCATCGAATAAGACCAGTTATAACTGAATGTATATATCCCGGTGCGATGGCCTATTCCGACTTGGACAGAAAGGCTATCTGAAAGAGTAGTTGCATAGAGTGCTGAAAATGGGTTGGCATCACTTACATATTCGCAAAAATTTACTTGGCCGAAATAACCTAGTTGATAATATCCGACTTCTAAATCGTCAGGTATATCTAATGTAAATATTATATCAAAAGTTCCGTAACTACTAGATGGTGCTGTACTACTCATATTTCCAAAAAATATAGAATCACTACCATATATTTCAGTGTTAACCAATTCCGGATTCGAGTTTATAGCGGTAATTAATTCTAAACCTTCAGGCCACTCCGTTTGCGGCAATCCATCATAAATATATCCGATATCTGTACTGGCTCTAGTATTATATTCATATCCGAAATGCGGAGTAAGGGTATCCGCCAAACTCGGCTGTGGATAATCTCCAAAGTATTCGGAATCGTAACTCAGCACACTTTCTGGGTAAACCCATGTCGCGGTTGCCGGAGGGTATGTTTCCCATGATTCGACATTTGATGGAATGAAACATGCACAAAGTGAAAGTAGGATTGCTGTAATAATCATTCTGCTAATCACTATGCTTTTCAACCGTCAGCCCTCCCCATATGTGAACCTAGTCCTATGATGAACATTGTAGTTATAATTACCCAGATTATCATAGAAAATGTTATAGCGAATATTAATTCTCTCGCAACGATTGTCAGACACGCCCAGAGTCCTAGATAGAGTATTCCATCAAATATAATTCCCTGTGCTCGGTCTGACAATCCTGAACCAAGTACTGTTATACCCGCTAGTATGGCGGCTGCGATTGCCGCTGTCAATATTAACATCGCTCCGGTTGAATCCCAAATATCGAATGTTTGGGATTCCGTCTCTGGTATATCTATTGAACCGGTTTTATTAACTCCATCTTCATTTATTATTATGTCATCATCACTATTAAAATCACCGGATGTACCCAGATAAGTTTCTGAAGTATACATACTAGTAATTATAGTTAACACAAACATAATTCCTAGAGGAAAGAGCATCAAACTATTCAAACATATTCCTCCTCTGATTTGTAGAAAAGTAGTCCTACTGAAATAAATCCAACGACTACAACATATAGAAATCCAGCGCCATATATCCACATATACGCGACGAGCATTATTGAAATTCCTACCGAAAATCCTATCTTCGGGACGAAATAATTTATACATATCGCTGGGAGGAAAAATATCATAGTAAGTATTATTCCAAACACCAAATTCTCTAATGTTATATCAGGATTTTCATTAAATGAAGGCAATTCGACGGTATATGTATATTCGATTCCAACATAGTTAAAGTATTGTGGATATGCATTTGAATTAGTGAAATTCCAAATGACTCTGAACCCGATGAATGAAGTTACTTCTTCGACTGTAAAATTTCTTCCAGTCGATATTCCAGTTGATTCATCAAAATCTCTCAAGGTCCACGAAATTTTATTTCCAGTACGGTTGAGATTTCCATAAGTATCGCTTGATGGATTCTCATAATAATCAGGATAGGGGTCTCCCACAAAATATTCAGAAGTATTAGAAGTGTACCAAGTTCCGTAATTCTTTGGGTGTGCTTCATCTATTGTTTCATACGGATAATCGGTACAATAACTTAAATTTCCTGGAAGTATTCTAGAACCTCCAGCTGCATATAACACTATCGATAGTTCAACTATTTCAGAATCTTGAGCGGGTAGTTCTCCACTATATGGAGAAAATGCGCTCCAATCAGGATTAGTGAAACATAAAGTTCCAAACCAATCTGCAGAGTATGGGTTGATTCCAGTCGTTTGAGCAATCAAGTCAGTTCCATCAAGTGATGTAAATTCACTTACATTAGCCCATGTAACAAAGTTACTTTCATCATAGAAATAACCCGCAGCGGCTCCCGGTGTGAGAGTATTATAATTAAGATTTTCTGAAGATACATTAGGAGAAATTGCGAAAGATATGAGGAGGACTGAAGCTATGACACTTATCGTAGTACATAGTCTCATAAGTCGGAATCTTTTCAGATTCATCCAGTGTCTATATATACTTACAGATATATAATATGTTGCCTATAGTAACCTATAGGTCGTGATGCGTCGACTATTATAAAAACAATTAAATAATCTAAAGATGATACACTTACTCATGAACACCAAGTTTATTGGTGCGATAGTCGGAATCGGCGTTGGGCTGATTGTCATCGCGACAATGCTGCCTACTGCGCTGAATACTCTGGCGAACTCGACGACAGCAACTGCGATGCCAAATGTCGATACGGCGACCCGTGTCCTCCTGGCGTCGGTCGTCGGTATCGTCGCCGTTGTGAGCATAATTCTATACATGCTCCGCGGCGATGCAAGCGATTGAAATTAAGTAAATTTCAATCCTTGGTTCGTTAAAACTCCTTTATTTTTATCTTAAACTACCGACTCCGATGCTCGGGAGTATGTTTTAAGTACCTGTAAGACACTATAGGTACTGATATAGCATGACCTCAGACATCCAAACTACGACTAAAGCTCGAAAGTTGAGAATTTTTGATTCACCGAATTCAAAAAAGACTGAGATTATTAATGAAATAAAGCCTATAAAATATGACATTTCTGGTTACATTCATGATACTTCTTATGACAAGAAAGACAAGAAAAAACTCCTTCTGATTCGAAATATTTCTGGAGTGATGACGGTAATAAAGAAAGCTAAAATCACGGGAAAAACTGATAAAGTTAAGTATAATAATCACACATTTCTTTTCGACATTTCTAAACCTCTTTATCGTTCTAGAAATACATGGGTGTACGGTCTAGATGTAGATAATGGGCAGATAACTCTAACCGGAACTGAATCTAAAGTTTCTTCTGAATTAATCGATATGATACTTAACAGGCATGTAATTAAAGACTTAGTATCTGGATTGGAACCTGTGAAACTTAAAGATATGCTTATATTCATTCTTCTATCTTTAATAACTGGTATAACTACAGGAATATTGATTGGGCAAAGCATTTGAGGTTTTAAATTTGTCTAAGAATAAAGTCAAAAGAAAGCCTAAAATAGCCCCAGCAGTTTCATTAACAGAAACTCTAAGCGATTTGGCTATTTTTGATGATGAATCTCCAGAAAAAATTTTGCTGAGCCTTTTAGATAAAGATAATGTGGAAATGAAAACGGAGATAGAAGAACCTTTAAGATTGGCTCAACTAAAAACTGTGGAAAATGCTTGCGCTACTGAAAAACTAAGACGGTGTGCTAAATCAATTAAAATTTTCATATATAATTATCTAGTTTATCAAGTTTCGCATGACAGACAATCTAGAAAGGAAACGATTCAGGCACTTCAAGCTCTTATGACTAATGAACGGACAATAGGAGAAAAACTTACAGAACCGCCGGCCAGAGAGTGATTTAAATGACAAAACAATTTTGCTCTATGTGTGGAAAGGAAAGCGAAAAACTTTTTCAAACTGTTAGACAAAGAAATTTTGGAAATGTATTCTCCGTTGAAGTTAGTAAGAAGCATAATTTAATCAAAGTGTGCTTCCTTTGCGTTTCGGAGATAGTTCCAACCCATATTGACGAAAAGCATCAAGTAATTATAAAAATAAGCTGATTAAATGCTAATATCAATAGAGGGAGATTACGGGTCCGGTAAAACTCTACTGGCTACTTTTTTAGCCCTAAAGGACCGTAGAAAGGTTATGGCTAACTATACGATAAACATACCTAATTTCGTACCTCTTAAACCGGAAATGCTTTGGAATATAAATGAACCCACACTTATAGTTCTAGATGAAGCCTATGCATGGTTAGAATCTAGAACTTCTGGAAAACCTATCAATCGTTATCTGTCTTATAATCTCTTTCAATCCAGAAAACGAGGCGGCCCAGAAGGTATCGTAGATTATATTTTGACGGACCAACTGATTGGAACCGTTGACCCCAGATATAGAATGATGATAAATTTTGATATTCAGGCCGAGCCTCACGAATCGGGTTTTGTTTATACTATGACCAAACTCACTAGGAGAGGCGCGTCTAAACCTGCTACATTTTTCATTCCATTTTCACTAGCTGCAAAAATATTTCCATATTATAACACATACCAAAAAGTTGACCCGATTGATAAAGAATTACTTTTTAGTATTTCAGAGGACCAGTCTGATATAATGAAACAGGTTGATATAGTCAGGGATGAATTGCTGGATAAATATGTGAACCTGAAGAAGATTACGAAGGGGGTCGTCCGAGATTATTGCCTTAGGAACGGACACCCTAAAATGTTTGTGGACAGAATTTATGATGCTATAAAATCAGTTCAATTAGAATGCGAAAGCGAAGCAGGTTGATAATTATGTTGCCTATTATATATAATATGGTCTATATAATAACCTTCAAATGCCCCTACCTCCATGTGGGTAACAGGTTCCGGTAGTCTCCTATGGCTCTCGAAACGGAATATAGCGTTATTGATGAAGTTAAAAAGACCAGAACTCGTTCGAGTATATGGATTCCAGTCGTTCTTTTTGACCGGATGGAAAATTTGAAACTCATCAAGCAGGAACCCTGGTACTCTGTAATCATAAGAGCCTTGGATTCCCTAGAAAGAGAGATAGCTACCGAGAACCGTAAAACTAAGAAACTATAAACTTCTTAGTCGGAGTTTGTGCGGTTGACAACCCGAAAGTCTAGGGTAGATGCTCAACGAAAATCTAATACTTATAGTAAGGAAAGTAAAGCCAATTTTGGCGAAAATTATGAGTATATTTATGTAGTCAGAGCTAAACTTAAACCTGAATCTGAATCATTAGTTAGAAGGGAATCCTGGAAAGGGAAATACAGAACGGTAGTTAGGGATGATAGGGGTAGATTTATAACTTCAACTAAATATACACGAAAATCTCACCACACAGCACAGAGAGAATATGGTACTAGCTATCGTACATTAACAATTCACTCAAAGCAGAAGTTCGATATGAAAAACAGAAGGGAAAGGGAAATAGTTTTTGATGCTATTGAAACTAAATATAAACAGGATTCTAAGTATGCTGGGTATAGATTTCAAAGAAGCTCTTTTGATTATCGTTACACATTTAGAGGAACTACCGGTGAGAAAGTTTGACCCGTATCATTCACTATATGAAAAGAAACGCATCAACCGAAATTCCATCTAATGTCATAGTTGTAGATACTGAATCTAATATCGAAGAAACGGATGGAATTCAAAAACAAACATTCAGGTTAGGATATGCGATTAGGATTACTAGAAAGGGTAGTGAGTGGACTACGAAAGGATGTAAACTTCAAAGTATTGAACGATTCTGGAAATTGCTAGACGATTGCGCTAGAGAAAAAACTAGGCTATATGTCTATGCTCATAATATGAAGTACGATTTCGCAATTCTGAAACTCGATAGTTACATTTCGAGTAGAAAACTAGACATAATTATGGATGTAAGAGAAAGCGTTTTCATCGTAAAGGCTAGTAACATACTTTTCCTTTCATCCACGAATTATTATCAAATGTCTCTTAAGAAGTTGGGAAAAGAATTTGGATTATCCAAGATGGAAACTCCTAATTTTGTAACGGTTTCATCAACCGAATTAATGACTTACTGTAAAAGAGATACTGAAGTTTTAGCTACACTAATCATAAAACATATTCAATTCATCAAAGAAAATGATTTGGGGTGTTTTAAACCTACAATAGCGGGTCAAGCATTGACTGCTTTTCGCCATAGGTTCATGCATTCAAATCTGTTGATTCATAATTTCATGGACATTCTGAGCTTAGAGCAACGGTCTTATCGTGGTGGCCGCTGTGAAGCATTCAGACTTGGCACTTTCAAAGATATATACAAACTAGATATTAATTCGATGTATCCTTATGTTATGAAAAACTTTAGATATCCTACTAGACCAGTAACAAACAGAGTTTTGGCAGATTGCACTTTAGATATGCTCACAGAATCATACAAGTCTGATAAATTCGTGATAGCTGACTGTGATTTGAAGTTGAACGAGCCTTTGATTGCTGTCAAAAGAGAGAAATTATTTTTTCCTACAGGTAGAATCCGACAGGTGATTACCGAGCCAGAAATACGATATCTTCTTAACACTCCTGCTATCGGTTCTATTGAAAAAATACACTCGATGGTGGCTTATGAACAGGAAAACATCTTTGATTCTTATGTAGATTATTTCTATAAACTCAAGTCTGAATCCGATAATAAGGCAATCGTTCTTATGTCAAAATTGTTTCTAAATTCTTTATATGGTAAGTTTGGACAACACTGTAGCACTATGTCTGAAAAGATTACTGACCCTATCAAAATTAAGATGTATTTTGAAATCATGAAAGAGGAAAACACCTTGGAAATCTTTGATGGGATATCCTCAAAGTACATCCGAAAAGGCGATGATTTATACCACATAGTCAAAGTGGAAGGTGAATACGCTAATAATAGCATTCCCGGAATCGCTAGTGCTGTAACAGCGTATTCCAGAACTTTACTTTACGACTTGATTAGAGTTTCTGGAGAATGTCTTTATTGTGATACCGATTCTCTGTTTGTGGGTGCTTCTGGATATGAGAAGTTGAAATCTCTAGGTTATCTGCATGAGAAAGAGATAGGTAAACTCAAAGTTGAAGAAATCGGAGAAGTTACTATCAATGGTGCTAAAGATTACATTTTCAACGGTAAGTCAAAACTCAAAGGAATAAAATCCGATGCGACTAAGATATCCGAAACCGAGTACCGTCAACTTCAATTTGAGACTGGAAATGCTCGCTATCTACACGGGACACCGGATGGAATCGTTCTGGTTAAACCGGTAATCAAGACAATTTCAAGACGATATAACAAAGGAATCGTCAACGGGAGTTACATAACTCCTTTGATATTCTCTGATTTTTGACTACCGACCGGCATCGACAGGTTTAAGTAGTCATAGGTGCATATAGGTCTGGGAGAGGAGTCCAAGGCATTGTTGGGCATCCCATCCTGACCCGGCCATTCTTCCCGGACCCTCTCCCTCCCAGGATGATATCATGCAGAAACCGCCGTGTAAGGACTGTGTGTATAGGGGTGTTTTCATTGACTGTTTTCCATGCCAAAAATGCATCAATACTAACAACTATAAAGAGTTTAGACCCACCATAAAATCGAGATTCAAGAGAGCGTTCAAGCTGGAGTAATTCATCATATGGAACGATGCTGGATATGCGGTACAGAAATGCTACTGGTCTACCAATGGAGAAAAATCACTCGCGTTTATCGCTGTCCAAGTTGCGGATGGAAGCACCGAAAGAGGGTTAGAAATGGTAGTCAATTCACCTGATAAAGTAAAGTGTAAAACCTGCGTTTATCGCAAACTACCATTGAATTCAGTTACCTGTCAGAAATGCATATTCAGAAAGAACTCTCCAAACTATAAAGAGGATGTAACAATCACTACTTCAAAACTTGAAGAATACACGATTTCAAAGTATCCAGAATTTGCATCAGATGATGAAATAAATTCTAGAATTGAAAGTATATATAACACGGAGGACTACTAAAATGCCAGAAAATTGTGTATGCTGGGATTGCGCGCGTTCGAGTAGGATAGTTCTATCCTATGGAGAAGAAGTTAAAATGATAGTATTTAGGCCATGTCAATACTATCCAGATAAACTCGAAATGTGCCGTTGGGGGGAAGGTATACCTGCGTGTTCGGATTGTGTCCATACAAATGTCCCGATGGATGAATTCCCGTGCAAAGAATGTATCAAAGAGCATCGAATATCGGGACGCAAAATCTCTTTCATTCGTTCACATTCCGTAGCTGATAACGGAGAGGGGGTGAATTAATGGGACAGCAAACTTTTGACACCACAGATTATGGCGAAATGACCCTAGCTAAGCTCGGCGCAGAAGGCGTTAAGTTTAAGCTCAACTCGGTTGAGGAAACCGAGGGTAAGTTCGGGCCATTCGTCGTGCTTCTCGGGACCAAGGATGGCGACCCCTTCGAGATTCGTGCTGGAGGGCGCGCAGCGACGCTCTTTGCGACTGAGAAGGAAAAGCTGGTGGGTAAGGAGATAATCATCGTTCCATCCGGTGATGGAATGCAGAGAAAGTACAAGGTCAAGGCTCTCTGAAATCTCCTTAGTATCGGAT
>Ga0105098_10000919_pt1 | contig 10537 bp, 9 predicted proteins | sample PPLLak21cMay2015_FD_79137 | JGI IMG/M metagenome (GOLD analysis project Ga0105098, IMG submission 79137) | Freshwater sediment microbial communities from Prairie Pothole Lake near Jamestown, North Dakota, USA - PPLs Lake P7 Core (1) Depth... | ecosystem: Environmental > Aquatic > Freshwater >... | reverse complement strand
TGGGGATGGCCATGGCGGCGTTCAGGCTGTAGCCGCCAATTCTGACGTTCGCTGTCAGATCGCCCAGAATCTCGGTGCCCAGGGGATCGTCGAGATTGAGAATGGCCCATTCCAGTCCAGGCGCGCGAAACAGGCTCCGCATGGCCAAAACGTAGCTGGCCATGTCGCCGTGATAATCGAGATGATCCCGGCTCAGATTGGTAAGGATGGCGTGGCTGAAGCGCACCCCCGCCGTCCAGCCCCGTGCCAGGGCATGGGAGGACACCTCCATGGCCACGGCCCCGGCTCCCTGCTCCCTCAGCCAGGCCAGGGTCTCCTGGAGGCATACCGGGTCCGGCGTAGTGTGGCTGGCGGGGGTCAGGTCGCCGGGAAAGCCAGTGCCCAGGGTGCCGATCAGGCCGCATGACACAGCGCCGGTCAGGGCCTGGGCCAGGTAATGGGTAACGCTGGTCTTGCCGTTGGTCCCGGTGACACCCATGACCTGGAGATGGGCACTGGGCTCGCCGAAGAAGCGGTCCGCCAGTTGGCTGGCCTGGCGGCGAAGCTCGGGGACAGGGATCACCGGCAAGCCTAGATTTGCCGCCAGGTCGGTCATGGCAGCCTGCTCCCAGGGGCCGGCCGGCTCCGCGGCGATGGCGGTGGCGCCTCGCGAGCGCACTTGCTGGGCGAAGTCGAGTCCATGACCCTGGCCGCCCCGGCAGGCGAGAAAGAGGCCGCCGGCCTGAATCCGACGACTGTCGAGGGCGAGACCGGAGACCACCGCCCCCGCGCAGGACGGGTCCACCCCAGGCGTTGCAAAGCTGGCGAGCAAGTCGCCCAGTCGCCAGGCGGGGCGGGGGCGGCCTACCTGCTTAAGATCGAGGGTCAGGCCTCGTGTTGGCATCATGGTGTCGCGTCCGTGCTGGCCATCAGCATCTTGACCTCCGGGTGATCGGGGGGGACGTTGTAGAGGCGAAGGGCGCCTTGCATGATGCGGGCAAAGGCGGGGGCGGCCACCAGGCCGCCGTAGTAGGCCTTGCCCGAAGGCTCGTCCACCATGATCACCAGCACGAAGCGGGGGTTGGTAGCGGGGGCCATGCCGGCAAAGACGGCCTGGTAACGGCCGGCGGCATAACCACTCTTGCCGGAGGATTTCTTGGCCGTGCCCGTCTTGCCGGCGACACTGTAACCTTCGATGACGGCTTGCTTGGCGGTGCCCTTGGGCGAGACGACCGTCTCCATCATGGCCCGCACCTGGCGCGCGGTCTTGGCGCTCAGAACCTGTTCCCCCGGGGGTGCCTCATCGAGCTTGAGCAGACTCACTGGCCGCAGGACGCCATCGGCGGCCAGCATCGAGTAGGCCCGCGCCAGTTGCAGGGGCGTCACCGAGAGGCCATAGCCGAACGCCTGGGTGGCATGTTCGAAATCGGACCATCGCTTGTGATCCCGCAGCCGCCCCGTCACCTCGCCGGGAAACTGGACGCCGGTGGGCTTGCCGAAGCCGACATCGTCATAGAGATTCCAGAGAGTTTCCCGCTTCATGCGCTGGGCCAGCTTGACCACGCCCACGTTGCTGGATTTGGTAATAACGGAAGTGGTGTCGAGGCGACCGTAATTATGGATGTCCTTGACCTGATTGGCGCCAACCTTGAGGGTGCCGGGGCTGGTATCGATGGGCGTGGTCGGCCCCACCAGGCCTTGCTCCAAGGCGGCGGCGACCACGAATGGCTTCACTGTCGAGCCAGGTTCCATGACATCGGTCATGGCCCGATTGCGGCGACTGCTCTCGTCGCCGTCGAATTTGTCGTTGGGGTTGTAGGCAGGCTGATTGACCATGGCCAGGATCTCCCCTGTCTGGACATCCAGTACCACCGCCGAGGCGGACTTGGCCTTGTGTTCCCTGACAGTGCGCAGAAGTTCGCGGTAGGCGATGTATTGCAGCCGGCGGTCGATGCTCAGAGACAGGTCGCGGCCATGACGGGGCGGGCGGACGCGCTCCACCTCCGCCACCAATTGCTGGCGGCCATCCTTGATGACCCGGCGCAGCCCCGGCTCGGCACCCAGCCAGCCGTTAAAGCCCAGTTCCATGCCCTCGATGCCCTTGTCGTCCACATCCGTGAACCCGATGATGTGACCGAAGATTTCACCGCCGGGATAGAAACGTTTGTATTCTGTCTCCATGCCGAGTTCATGGATCCGGTATTTATCCTTGATCCGCGCTACCTCCTGGGTCTGATCGGGGTCGATACGGCGCTTGAGATAGATGAAGCCCTTGCTCTGGCGGTCCTCGACCCGCTTTTGCAGATCCACCACCGGCACCCCCATGGCAGCGGCCAGTTCGGAGATGGCATCGGGGTACTCGATCAGCTTGCGCGGATCCGTCCAGACGCTGGCCACGGGGGAACTGATTGCCAGAGGTTCCCCATTGCGATCCAGGATCATGCCCCGTCGCGCCGGAATCTCCCAATCTCGCAGGTAGCGGGCCTCACCCTCCTGGCGGAGGAATTCACGCTCCACTACTTGGCGCTGAAAGGCGCTCCAGACCACTGCCACCAGCAGCATGCCCAGGAGGCCAAGCAGAAATTGGCTGCGCCGTCGGAAGTTGAAGGCGATACCCTCGCTGCTCTTGACTCGCTTTCGCACTACCACCCTAGCGCCCATGGCCCGCTCCCCCAATAGTCCTGACATCCACCCCCCGTGGCAGGAACATATCCAGCCGCGTCCGCGCCGCCGTCTCCACCCGCGGGTGGGTCCCCAACGCCGCCTCCTCCAGCCGTAACAGGGTCCACTCCTCTTCTAACCCGTGGCGTTCGCGAGTTAGTGCCTGCAGTTCAATGAATTCCATTCTTGTCAAATACTTGGCATAAACGACACCGATACCCGAGGCAAGGGTTCCCAAGGCGAGTAAGACCACCAGCAGCAGTTGACGCGCGGTCATGCCAGCCGCTCCGCCACTCGCATCACGGCGCTCCGCGCCCGAGGATTGGCCGCCACCTCGACCGCGGAGGCTTGCAACGCCTTGCCGACGGGGCGCAACCAGGGCTGGGTTTCCCGGGCCCTCACCGGGACCCCGCGTGGAAACCACTCGCCCCGCGACTCATCGCGTATGTAGCGCTTGACGATGCGGTCCTCCAGCGAATGAAAACTGATGACCACCAGGCGTCCGCCCACCGCCAGCAGTTCGCGAACCGACGCTAGGGCGGCACGCAGTTCCTCCAGTTCCCGGTTGACCTGGATCCGGATGGCCTGGAAGGTCCGAGTCGCCGGGTGTTTGCCCGGCTCGCGGGTTGGACAAGCGGCGGCGACGATGCCTGCCAGGCGGCCAGTAGTAAGGATAGGGGCCTGGACCCGCGCGGCCACGAGGGCGCGGGCTATGCGACCGGCAAAGCGCTCTTCGCCATAGTCGCGCAGCACCTGGATGATCTCCGGCTCCCTTGCCCGCGCCAGCCACTGCGCGGCGGTCTCGCCTGTGCTGTTGTCCATGCGCATATCCAGGGGACCCTCGGCGGCAAAGCTGAAGCCGCGCCCGGATTGATCCAGTTGGGGAGAGGAAACGCCGATGTCCAATAGCAGCCCGTCGATGGCGCCCAGCAGGTCATGGCGGCGTCCAACCTCGGCCATGGCGGAGAAGGAAGCATGTTCCACCGTCAGGCGGGGATCCTCGTCCGCCAAGGCATGGGCAGCGGCCACCGCCTCCGGGTCCCGGTCGAGGACGAGAAGGCGTCCCCTGGCGCCGAGCCTGGTCAGGAGGGCGCGCGCATGCCCACCCCGGCCAAAGGTGCCATCGAGATAGACCCCGTCGGGGCGAATCGCCAGCGCATCCAAGCTCTCCTCCAGCAAAACGGGCCTGTGCCCAAGATCGGCCATGAAGCCTCTTTAAAGATGTAATCAAAAGCGAGTGGTCAAATCGACAGGGATGCGAACACGGGCGAGGACTCCAGGTGGGCCAGGTCCTCTTCGTCCAGCCACTCGTCGCGGCGCGCCGTCCAAGTGTCCTCGTCCCACAACTCGAACTTGTTGTTTTGTCCGATCAAGGCCACCCGCTTTTCCAGATTCGCGAAACGGCGCAATTCTGGTGGCAGTTGCAACCGACCCTGGGTATCAATCTCCACGTCGTGGGCATGACCTATGTACAGACGCTGCAGCTTGCGGGCGGTGGGGTTAAATGAGGGCAGCTTGCCTAACTCGGTCTCGATCTCCTTCCAGGTGGGTTCCGGGTACAGGAGAAGGCAACGGTCGCTGTCGATGGTTACCACCAGGCGCGAGGCGCAACAAGCCTGGAGTAGCTCGCGGTAGCGAGCTGGCATCGCTAGCCGGCCCTTGGCGTCCAGATTAAGGGTGGAAACCCCTCGAAACACGGTCGTCCCCCATCAAGTCCCAATTGTTCCCTTTTATCCCACTCTACCCCACTTTCATACCCATACTAGGCAAGTAGGCCCTACCCGTCAAGCCGGGAATAACATTTTTCTTCTGGCTGGGCAGCAAGTTGGAACCTCTTGTGGCCATGCCTGGAGGGGTTAGCGGAAGGGGGGGATTTTCAATGAGATGCCAGACCAATTGGCGATAATGGATTAAACCGGAGCCATCTCGAAGAGGGCCGGTTGAGGTCTGGCGGGGGTAGGGGAAGAGGGGGAGCCGGCCTGTAAGCCGGGTTCTGTCAAGGACAGCCATTCATCTGGGGCGTGCGTCGCCGCACGCCTCTAGCGACCTACCCGGGGACACGCGCGGGCCGCGCGCCACGGCATCGAGCCGTTCGTCCCCCTATTTGGTCTTGCTCCGGGTGGGGTTTACCCTGCCGCCGGCGTTGCCGCCAGCGCGGTGCGCTCTTACCGCGCCATTTCACCCTTACCGATCCGCCGCAGCGGATTTAGGCGGTATCTTTTCTGTGGCACTTTCCGTGGGCTCGCGCCCCCCAGGCGTTACCTGGCACCCTGCCCTGCGGAGCCCGGACTTTCCTCCCCTCGCGCCGCCCAGGGCGGCCAAGCAGCGGCTGTCCGGCCGACTCCCGAAACGAGCATAACACGAAATGCGGATGCCAAATCCGGCGCTCTGGCCAAAAGCTATCTTCCCGAAAGGGATATCGGCAAAGGGATGCCGGGGGACGCAGTGGCTGCGGGGCGAAGAACCCCTATCCCGGACCTAGAAATAACTCAAATTCCGCTTCACAAATCCTGGTGCTGGGTTATACTCCCCGCCCATTGAAAGCGCCACCCCGTACGCGCCCACTCGCTCAGGCTCGCTTCCTCTGTACACCCATTCTCGCGCCTATCCGCCTGGCCATGTCCAGGTGGGTACTCTTTCAGCCCCTCTCCCCTTTGTTGTCCAACCGCGACGACGCCCGGAGTCCGCGGGATGTGCCGTTTTTAGCCCATCCCCACCAGGAGATTTCATGCCATTTGCTTCCCTCGGCCTTAGGGTCGAATTGCTGCGGGCGATCGATGCCCAAGGTTATGACCAGCCGACCCCCATTCAGGCCCAGGCCATCCCGGCGGTGCTCGCCGGTGGCGATATCCTGGCTGGAGCCCAGACCGGCACCGGCAAGACCGCCGCCTTCGCCCTCCCCATCCTCCAGCTTCTCCATGGCCGGCCCAGGTCCGGTCGACAGCCTCGCGCCCTGGTCCTGGCCCCCACGCGCGAGCTGGCGGCCCAAGTCGAGGAGAGCGTGCGGACCTATGGTCAATTCCTGCCCCTGAGGTCCGCCGTCATCTTTGGCGGCGTCGGCATGCAGCCCCAGGTGGATCGCTTGCGCGCCGGCGTCGATCTGGTGGTGGCGACCCCTGGCCGCCTCCTCGACCATGCCGGTCAGGGCACCATCGACCTGTCCCGCGTCGAGATCCTGGTCCTGGACGAGGCCGATCGCATGCTCGACATGGGCTTTATTCACGATATTCGTCGGGTGCTGAGACTGCTGCCAACCCGCCGGCAGAACCTGCTCTTCTCGGCCACCTACTCCGCCGAGATCGAACAGCTAGCCACCGGCCTGCTGCGCGCGCCCACCTTCATCGAGGTGGCGCGCCGCAACGATACCGCCGAATTGGTGCGACAACTGGCCCACCCGGTGGACAAGACGCGCAAGCGCGAGCTGCTGTCCCACCTCATCCATGCGGGTGGCTGGGAGCAGGTGCTGGTCTTCACCCGCACCAAGCACGGCGCCAACCGCCTATCCGACCAACTCGAGCACGATGGCATCAGCGCCGCCGCCATCCACGGCAACAAGAGCCAGAGCGCCCGCACCCGGGCTCTGCAAGGCTTCAAGCAGGGCGAGGTACGCGCCCTGGTGGCGACCGACATCGCCGCCCGCGGCCTGGATATCGACCGGCTGCCGCACGTGGTGAACTACGAACTACCCAATGTCCCGGAGGACTATGTCCACCGCATTGGCCGCACCGGCCGCGCCGGCGCGGAGGGCACGGCCCTGTCGCTGGTCAGCCCCGACGAGCACAAGCAACTTGCAGATATCCAGCGGTTGCTCAAGCGCAAGATTCCCTTGCATACCATCATTGGCTTCGAGCCCCTGCCGATTGGGTCCACCTCGCCCGATCCGGAACCCCCGCGCGGACAGCGCCCGCGTCCGGCGGTGATTGCGAGGCATCAGGGTCCTAATACGCATTGGCAAGGCCCGCCGCGCCAAGGCGCAGGCCGCAACAGGGTACGCCAGGCGGGTTGATCACGATGGCGATCCCTCACCCGCCCTCCTCTTCCAGGGTTTGCGCAAGCAGCCCGGAGTCCAACCGTCGATTAAGTTGTGTATTGATTATTCGACCGTTTTCCTTTTGCCAATACACAAGACCTATCGAGATTGAAGAGAAATGAACATCTACGTTGGCAACCTCTCATACGGCGTCACCGAGGACGAACTGCGCGAGGCCTTCGGGGCTTACGGCGAAATTTCCAGCGTCAGCCTGATCAGCGATAAGTTCTCCGGCCAGTCCAAGGGCTTTGGCTTCGTGGAGATGCCCAACAATTCAGAGGCGGATGCCGCCATCAAGGCCCTCAATGAGACCCCCCTCAAGGGCCGCAATATGCGCGTCAACCAGGCCAAGCCCCGCAGCGACCGTCCGCAGCGCCCCGGTGGCGGTGGCGGTGGCGGTGGTGGCCGCCGCTACTAAGCGGTGACCCAGGCGGCGGGCTAGCCCCGTCTCTGAGCCAAAAAAAGGGGCCAGTAGCCCAGCTACTGGCCTTTTTTGCGCTCGTCAGAACGTCCGCCGGCCAGAATCGTGAGGCGGGGCTCAGCGATAAGGCCGCAGATACCACCATTCGAAGCCGCGTTTCAACCAGTGAAAGAGGGGGCTGGAGGGCAGTATCAGGTTGTGTTTCTCGGTGCGGGCCACCAGTATGCCGCGATCGTTGGCATCGACGATGCATACCAATTCGACCTTGAAGGTCTCCCGCGGCGTTTCGCCCCTGAATTCCGCCAGCAGGTTCTTGACGGCGGCTCTGGCCTGGAGGTCCGCCATGTGGGCCTGCTTGGGCATCCAGTCCGGTCCCGGATAACTGCCAGAATCCCCAGCCACATAGACTCGCTCCAGACCGGCCACCCGACATTGAGCATCGGCCTGGATCATGCCGCCCGGGGAGCGCGGCAGGGAGGTGTTGTCAAACCAGGTGTTGCCGGTCATGCCAGGCATGAAGAGGACAAGGTCGGCGGCGAAATCGCCCCCCTCCGTGGTCACGCCAGTGGCGCTGAACCCCTTGATCTTATGACCTAAATGGGTATCGATGTCGCGCTTGCGCATCTCGGCCATGAGCCCCGCCACTGCCTTGGGCCCCAGTCGGTTACCCGGCTTGTCCGCCGGGCTGAAGAAGATCAGCTTGAACCTGTCCCTGCGTCCCTCCTTGCGCAACTGGCGGTCGAGGCCGAAGAGGAACTCGAACATGGGTCCGCCCCGCATGGCCTGAGGCTCCTGGGGGTTGCCGGCGAAACCCAGGGCCAGCACGCCACCCTTCATATCGCGCAAGCGGTCGCGGATACGCTCGGCGGCGGTGATACCCTCGCAGGGGGTGATGGCGTGTTCGATACCGGGCAATTTCTTGATGAAGCGCCCGCCAGAAGCGATGATGAGGCCATCGTTCTCAATCGGGCCAGCACTCGTCTCCAGCACCCGGCCGTCGGCGCTCAAGCCCCTAGCCTCGGCAGCCTTATGTTCGACACCCATGCGGCGAAAGAAGCGGTCGAGGGGCAGGCGCAGGTCCTCGGCCCGGCGTAGGCCAGAGGGGATCCAAATGATGCCGGGCAGATAGACGAATTCGGCCTTGGGGCTCACGAGGGTGACCTGAATATCCCTTGCCTTGTGGAGGGCGCGGGCGGCAGTCAGGGCGGCAAAGCCGGAGCCGACGATAGTGACGCGATGCATGGGGCTCTCCTGGTAGGATTCTTGCCGGATGATTAGGGGTGATTAAATGGCAGGGGAAGCGGGAGTCAGGTGCGGGTTTCGATTCCCAACATTCTCTTTGGACAGATCGGGAAGTGTACAGATGAAGCCAAGAACCTTCGATACCATCGTCATCGGTACGGGCCCCGCTGGGGAGGGAGCCGCCATGAGGCTCTGCAAGGGCGGGCAGCGGGTAGCGGTGATCGAGGCCCACGACAAGGTCGGTGGAGGCTGCACCCATTGGGGCACTATCCCCAGCAAGGCTCTGCGTCACTCCATTCAGATGCTTGCGGACTATCGGCGCAATCCACTTTTTCAGCATACCCTCGACCAGGTGGACGTGGAGTTCCCCGACCTTCTCAAGGCGGCGGACACCGTCATCGAGGCCCAGGTCCGCACCCGTTACCGCTACTACCAGCGTAATCGGGTGGAGGTCTTGTTTGGCCATGCCCGCTTCATCGATGACCACCATATCCAGGTGCCGCGATCCGATGGGGTGGCCGAGGTCCTCGGCGCAGAGCATTTTGTCATCGCCACCGGCTCCCGCCCCTACCATCCCCCCGATGTGGACTTCAACCACCCGCGCGTCATCGACAGCGACTCGGTCCTGCGCCTCGGTCACACCCCCCGCTCCATTACCATCTATGGCGCCGGGGTCATTGGCTGCGAATACGCCTCCGTCTTCACCAGTCTCGATGTCAAGGTGAACCTTGTCGATACCCGCGACCGCCTCCTGTCCTTCCTCGACGACGAGATCACCGATGCTCTGAGCTACCACTTGCGCCAGCAGGGCGTTGTCATCCGCCACGACGAGACCTATGGCGCCGTGGAGGCCAGTAACGACGGGGTTGTGCTGCATTGTCAGTCTGGCAAGAAGTTCAAGACCGACCTGCTGCTCTGGGCCAACGGCCGCAGCGGCAACACCGCCAACCTGGGTCTGGAGGAGATCGGCCTCACGCCCAACCGGCGTGGCCAGCTTGATGTCAATGCCAGCTACCAGACCTCCCTGCCGCATATCTATGCCGTCGGCGATGTGGCCGGCCCACCGGCCCTGGCCAGTGCCAGCTACGACCAGGGCCGCTTCGTCGGCGCCCACATCGCCGAAGGGGAGTGTGACTGGTCCCTGATCGAGGCATTCCCCACGGGCATTTACACAGTACCGGAGATCAGTTCGGTGGGCCGCACCGAACGGGAACTCACCGCCGCCCAGATCCCTTACGAGGTCGCCCATGCCAACTTCCGTACCCTGGCCCGCGCCCAGATCACGGGGCATACGGTCGGCATGCTCAAGATCCTGTTTCATCGCGAGACATTGGCAATCCTGGGCATCCACTGCTTCGGCGAGCAGGCCTCCGAGATCGTCCATATCGGCCAAGCCATCATGTCCCAGACAGGCGAGGCCAACACCATACGCTATTTTGTCAACACCACCTTTAACTACCCCACCATGGCCGAGGCCTACCGGGTGGCGGCATTGAATGGGCTCAACCGATTGTTCTGAACATCAGGGGGATGACCACACCAGGAAGGCGCTCAGACGGGCAAGGCGGCCTGGATGGCGCCGGGCATAACCATGCCAGTCCTATCGCGCGGACGGTCAGGGCGGGATCCAGGGGGGGCGACAGCCCCTTTGGGCGCGATTGGCAGGCGGGGCCGGATAGCTGGCTTACCGGCTCTGGCACTAACTACGGCCGCGCCTGGCGACCGGATGGTCAGGGCGGCTATGACGAGGTCGGCGACAATTTTGGATGCGGAGACTTCCGTGCCTAGCACGCTAACTCCCTGAATAAAAGCGGCAATTTGGTGCCCTCGACAGGATTCGAACCTGTGACCTACCGCTTAGGAGGCGATCGCTCTATCCTTCTGAGCTACGAGGGCAAATGAGATAGGGGCAGGATGCAACCCCTGTCGTCGGCAATGACTAGCAGAAATTGGCGTGGTGCGGGCGGGATTCTAAGGTGCGGGGTACTAGCCTGTCACGCCCAGCCTGCGGGAATTACTAAGCCTTCTTGGCTTTTTTCTTGGCTTTGCCGGGCTTCTTGTCCTTGCCAGGTTTCATTTTCTCGGCGGCCAGCTTACCTTTGCCAGCCTTTGCGCCCTTGCTGGCCTTCTTGTCCTCAGGAGGCTGCTCGGCCTTCGGTTCAACCTTGGGCTTGTCCTCGATCTTTATCTTGACCTTGTTGCCG
>Ga0105098_10000918_pt1 | contig 10543 bp, 7 predicted proteins | sample PPLLak21cMay2015_FD_79137 | JGI IMG/M metagenome (GOLD analysis project Ga0105098, IMG submission 79137) | Freshwater sediment microbial communities from Prairie Pothole Lake near Jamestown, North Dakota, USA - PPLs Lake P7 Core (1) Depth... | ecosystem: Environmental > Aquatic > Freshwater >... | reverse complement strand
TGCAGCCGTCGATGCGCTGGCCTGGCATGCCTCGCTCTTGGTGATCCCGAGCCTGCCCGAGCCGGTACTCAGGCTCGCCGCCTGGGAGCTCGTCCTGTTGCAGGCGGGCGTCTTCGCCTGGCTCTTCACGAGCCTGCTGCTCGGCGCCCTGGCGCTGGTGGAGCAGCGCCGGGCGGCAACGACGGGCGATGGGCCTGGCGTGAGCTCGACGGTGTCGACGGCCTTCATCTACACCATCCTCCTGCTCGCGCTGCCCTACCTGTACGCGGCGCACAAGCTTCGCCAGTTCGACCCGGCGTCCCTGGCCGAGCAGGCCCAGGCCGTCGTCGCCTGGACCAACCCCTGCCGCGCGGACCCGGCGCTGGCGGCCCTGTCCGACGAGCTGGATGCGCGGCTCGGCGCCGCCCGCACGGATGCGCTCGCGTCCGCGGACGCAGCGATCGCAACCGCCCTGGACGACTTCTTCGCCCGCGCCGAGCACGGCGTCGATGCCTACCTCGACTGGTACTTCACCGTGGTGGGCGAGTATCAGCGCCTCGCCGCCGTCGCCGTCGGCGACATGGGCGCGTTCATGGCGGCACAGTTGGACCAGCGGCTGTTCGCGGATACCGGCCTCGAGGCCTGGCTCGATGCAACCTTTGCCACACTCGATGCCGACGCGGTCGCGCGCCTGGCCGGGCTCGCGGGCAGCCTCGGCGCCCGCCTCGGCAGCGCGGCGGAGCAGAACGACTGCACGGTGGAACTCCTGGGCCCCGCCGGGCTCGCCGGCGTCTTCGCTGACCCGGCGGCCCTCGGTCGCGATCTCGGCCGCGCCGGGACAGCCGCCGCGGCGGGGGCGCTGACGACGAAGCTGGTCTCGAAGCAGGTGGCCGGCGCCGTCGCCGCCAAGCTCGGCGCCACGCAGAGTTTCAAGACCGCGGTGGCGCTGGCCGGCAAGGCGGCGGCGAAGAAGGGCGGCGCCTCCGTGGCTTCCGCGCTCGGTGCGACGGCGTTGTGCGCGCCGAGCGGGCCCTGGGCCCTGCTCTGCGGCATCGGCGCCGGCGCCGCCGCCTGGCTCGCCGTGGACAAGGCGATGATCGAGATCGACGAGGTGCGCTTTCGTGAAGCGATGCGCGCAGACCTGCTCGCGGTGCTCGCCGAGCAGCGCGAAGCACTCAAAGTACTGCTCCGCACACGGCAGGTGGCGTTAATCGATGCGCGGCTCGGCGCCCTCGCGGAACGGCTCGGGCGGCGCTATGTGCCGGCGCGGGAGTCAGGTCGCCTGCCGTAGACTGGGACGAGCCTGCAAATCTCAGCACTTCAGTGGCTTGCGGGCCGGGGGAGGCTGGGTGTCGAGCCCCAGCCCAGGCGGTGGCCACTCCTGAAGCAGCCCCCCGGTCGCGTCCCATGTCCCCAGACACACAGGTCGGCCCAAGCGCCTGCTCCAGGGACTGTCGCCGCTGTTCACGGCTGGTCGCCATCCTGGGCCAGGTCCGTGACGCGTTCCCCGGTTACCACGGTGCCCCGGTTCCGCCCTTCGGCGACCCGGCGGCGAGCTGCTCGGCGGCGCTGCGGCCTTCCGTCTCGGCACCCCCCGCTGACGCGGTGCCCCCTGCACCCAGGCCCCGGCAAACCACCCCTCACGCCCACTCGGCCCCCTCCGAGACCCGCTCGCCCCTCCGAGACTGCTACCTCACCCCCGTCCGTCCCCGTCCCTCCCCGTCGGCTCGCACGCGGCGCTTGTCGCGCGCCTCCCAGCGATGCTAAGTCAGATGACCTGACTTCGGCGAATTTACGTTGACCCCAGTTGCGGCACCAGGCGCAAGTTCGTGCGTGGGAAAACCGTTTCGGTCGCGTTAAGCTACTCGCAGAGTTTCTCAATGACCTGGTCGGTCGCCGCGTTGGCCGAGTGGTGCAAGCGCACGGTCCTGTTCCCCGCGTCGCGGGCTGTCAGGCCCCGAGGCAGCGGCGGCACAGCCCCGTGAACCTCCGGCGGTGGGTCAGAAGGCGCCGGCCTCGACTTCGAGATAGGCCAGCGAGATGTGCTTGCCCAATTCCTCCTCGAACCCTGGCCAGTCCTTGAAGCGGCTCAGGCGCTCGGCGATACGCGGCTTCATGTCGAAGTCGCTGATGCCTTCCTCGTAGAGTCCGGCCACGCCCTCGTAAACACCGCTCAGGTAGCTGCGGTAGTCGTCCACGATCTGCCAGCCCCCGGTGAGGCCGTGACCTGGTATCAGAACCCGTGCCGTCACCACACCCTGGACGCCGTTCAGGGCCTCGATGCTGCCGCGGAAGGAGCCGTCATCCATACGCACGATGCGTCGGTTGCAGGCGTTGTCCCCAAGGAACAGGGCGCCGAGCTCCGGAACCTCGAACATCAGGTCCGTGGTGGTGTGGACATGGGGGTAGTAGTGGGTCTTGAAGGTCAGGCCGCCGAGCGAGAGGGTCTCCCCACCCTCCAGTGCGATGGTCGGGCCTCGAGGCACTGTCCCCTCCGTGGCCCCCTTAGTGGCGCTCATCATGCGCTGGACCCATTCCTCGCCGGCACCCTGGGCAACCTGCTCCAGCATCTTGGGGTGGGCATAGATCGGGACCTCGGGGGCGGCCGCCACCATGGCCTGATTGCCGAGCCAGTGGTCCCCGTGCACATGGGTATTGAGCACCGCCAGCAGCGGCTTGTCCGTCACCTTGCGGATCTGCCGCAGGACCATTTCCCCGGTCTGGACGCTGGAACCCGGGTCCACCACGATCACGCCCGTCTCGGTGACCAGGAAGGCCGGGTTGTTCATGAATCCCTGGTTCTCCGGGCTCGGATAGCCCACGGGACCATGAATCACATAGAGCCCCGGGGCGACCTGATCCGCCGGGTAATCCGGCAAGACCGGCCCGCGGGCCGCCAGGGTGGGCAGGGCCAGCAAGAGCAGGAGCCAGGCGGGGAGGGTGCGGTGGCGCCCGGGGGTTTGGTGACTACGGCTGAATCTGTGGTGCATGGTCGGTGCTCCGGTGGTTGTGGGGCTGAGGTTGATTTATACCAGGGTCTGGTTGCTGGACTGGATTCCAGATGCGGGCCCATACTCCGGAACTGAAGGGCCTGCCGCCGCCATCGACGTTCCAGAACACGGACTCGGTCGCCGTCTGGCCGATCAACGGGCGAGATACGGTGGGGATCATTTCAAAGCTGTTTGATCCGTTTAGGGCGGCGCGAGCAGCGAATTCCTTAGAGCGCTTATCTTGAGTGCGGCATCCTGGCCTATGGCTTGCCTGCGCCCGCTGCCCGGAGTGTGGTCATGACTTCCTGGTCGCCTTTTCGTGCAAAGGGTGGGGATTGTGCCCGTCTTGCAATGCCCGACGCATGGCGGAGACGGCCGCGCACCTCGTCGACACCGAGATGGCCTGCGTCTGTGGCATCCACTACATGACTTGTCGAAGTGGGAGAAGGGCGAGCAGAGTTCGCCCGTTGTCGCTCGTCGGATGTTCGACTTGCTGCCGTGCTGCATATATTCCTGTGGGTGGTCGAGGCCCATCTGCGGAAGAGCTGTCCTGGGGCCTCGGCGCAGGCCCGCGTCGGGGCGGTGAGCTTCCTGCACCGTCTCGGTGCTTTGCTCAATCGCCACCTCCACTACAACTGCTGCATCCTCGACGGCCTGTTCGACCCCCTGCAAGCCGGCGGGGTCCAGTTCCGGCACGCCTCGGCACTGGCGCCAGAAAAGGTTGCCGTGATCGAAGAGCAGGTGCGACGCCGCGTGCTGCGTTGGTTCTCCCGCCACGGGCTGGTCGATCCCGATGATGCCTGTGACAGGCTCGCCTGGGACAACGGTGGCTTTTCGCTGGACGCATCGGTATGCATCGCAGGCCAGGACCGGGCCGAGCGGAGCGGCGGCTGCGCTACTGTGCGTGCCCGCGGTTCGCCGTCCGCTTTACCGGGTATAGCCGCCAGTCGGTTGGCAACTACCAGGGGCAGCTCCTGGCCGTTTCCTGCGCTCTAGCTTGGACCGAGCCCAGTGACCATTGCTGGGACGCCGCGGACACCTTAGAGCAGGCCTTGAGCGTCGTCTGCGGGGTCGCCTCCCCTGCCGCCCGATCGCGCGAACTGGATCGACGGTAATGCCCGCTTACCGGGCCGCCTGCCGAGGTTGAACTGGTCCACCCGGTCGCGACAGGGTCCCTGCCTCCATGGCCCATTCCCGTAGAGAACACCCTCCTCCTATTCCACAGGCAACGATGGTCCATCGACGCCGAACCACCAACTCAGATTGCATTCCCAGATTGCATGCCGCGCGCCGGCTTCGCTCCCAGGTAAGGGTTGTGCTCCAGCCGAATATAGCCGCCACCGGCGGCGCTCGACCTCCCGATGCGCCCCGAATGTCGACCACGCCGAACCACGCGAGCACACGCCACCTAACGCGGAACCCCGCGATAGAGTCGATCCACCCAGTCCCGGAACCAGGCGGGACGCGCGAGCAGAATGTAGGCGAGCAGTACGGACGTAAGCGGGACTGCGAAGGCTGCTGTGTCCACGAGGACGATCAGCAGGGCCAGAACCAGACGGTGGGCGAGACGCATGACGACCTCAGGGTTGGCAAGGTTCAAGACGCGGGCGGGATTCCGGGCAACTCATGCGCCGGTCGAGGGTTATTCGATTGCCGTGCAGGCCGAAGGCGAGAGGACCTGACACAGCCTCCGGGCACTCGGGATCGGGTCCCGCACCCGGCGCTGAACCTGCGGCAAGACCGAAACCGGGCCGGGTCCGTACCAATCCCCCGTGCAGTCCGAAACGCCGCGATCATGACCTCGGCGATCGCGGGAGCGGTTGGTGGCGGGAATTGGCGACTGGAGACACCCTTGACTCCATCTGCCGTGCACGGCCGAAGCGGCCGGTATGTCGCGGGTCACGCTGCATCGGATCGAAAAAGGGGGGCCTGCGGTCACCATCGGTGCCTATCTGAACGCACTCGTGGCGTTGGGTCTGGATTTCGGCATCCTCACGCCGGATCAACCGGCCAACGCCGTCGGTGAGGACGCGAAACCAGGCTGGATTCCGGTTCGCGTTCGACTCCGGGACTATCCGCAACTCAATTTGCCTGGGGATTATTGCGAATCGCGCGGAAGGATGACGTAGACGTCGTCCCGAAGGCATGAAGCGATATCGCAGGGACGAACAGGCACGGAAAGAGACGATGAGGTAATGCCGATCGGAGCCCGTTCGGGATTCGGTATTTTGTCCAGGGAGAGCCTGTAAAAGCCCGGATCATTTTGCGGGAACGCTTGTGGGTACGCCGACCGATTTTTTATTATTTTTACTTTAAAATCAGATCGTTGCAAGCTGATGATGGCGGAGAGAGAGGGATTCGAACCCTCGATGGAGTTTCAAGCCCCATACTCCCTTAGCAGGGGAGCGCCTTCAGCCTCTCGGCCATCTCTCCGGATAAATTGAGGGGGTGCTTTAGCAGGCGGGGAATTATAGCCCCGCCCGCCGAGGGGCGCCACTCCTATTCAAGGTCGCTGGGGGGTTCGCCGGTTTGCCCAGCCTGCTCACGCTTGATCCGCTCGTAAATTTCCTCGCGGTGGACGGCGACGTCACGCGGGGCATTGACGCCGATGCGTACCTGGTTGCCCTTGACGCCCAAGACGGTGACGGTAACTTCGTCGCCGATCATGAGAGTCTCGCCGACCCTTCTAGTCAATATCAACATTTCGCGTTATCTCCCTTTTCATCCTTATCCAGTCCGCGGGCATGGCGCGGGCGCAGGCATGGCGTGGCACCACCAGCCGAGGCGCTCGGGCAGAGGCCAACTAAACACGAAGTCCTGGACACTACTTCGCGTTGTTGGGATTTTAACAATCGCCAAGGGCCCAAAAAAAGGATTTTTTGCACGGAAGTGTTATTTTTTGAGGCATATAGGCGCCCTTCATGCCCCCTTCTCCAGTTCGAAGGCGCTGTGCAAGGTACGCACCCCGAGTTCCAGGTATTTCTCGTCCACCACCACGGAGATCTTGATCTCGGAGGTGGAGATCATGCGAATGTTGATCCCTTCCTTGGCAAGGGCGGCGAACATCCTGCTGGCGATGCCGGCGTGGGAGCGCATGCCGACGCCAACAATGGAGATTTTGGCGATGCGGTCGTCACCCAGAACTTGGCGCGCGGTCAGTGATTCGGCAGTGCCCTTGAGGATCTCCAAGGCGCGCTGGTAGTCGTTGCGATGGACGGTAAAGGTGAAGTCCGTCGTCGCCTCGTCGGCGGCGATGTTCTGAATGATCATGTCCACTTCGATATTGGCGTCCGCGATGGGACCCAAAATCTTGTAGGCCACGCCCGGCTGGTCCGGGACCCCCAGGATGGTGAGTTTGGCCTCGTCACGGGCGAATGCAATACCGGAAATGACCGCTTGTTCCACGGCGTCCTCCTCGAGTGAAATCAGCGTGCCCTCGCCCTCTTGGAAACTGGAGAGCACGCGCAATGGAACCTTGAACTTACCCGCAAACTCGACGGAACGAATCTGCAGGACCTTGGAGCCCAGGCTGGCCATCTCGAGCATCTCCTCGAAGGTGATGCGATCGAGCTTGCGGGCCCGCGGCTCCACGCGCGGGTCCGTAGTATAGACACCGTCCACGTCGGTGTAGATCTGGCACTCGTCCGCGTGAAGGGCGGCGGCCACGGCCACGGCGGAGGTGTCCGACCCGCCTCGGCCCAGGGTGGTGATGTTGCCGTGTTCATCCACGCCCTGAAAGCCGGCCACCACCACCACGCGTCCTGCGTCCAGGTCCGCCTGGAGGCGGGCACCGTCGATCTCGCGAATGCGCGCCTTGTTGTGGGCGCTGTCCGTGAGGACATGGACCTGGCCGCCGGTGTAGGAGCGGACGGGGCAGCCGATCTGGTCCAGGGCCATGGCGAGCAGGGCGATGGTGACCTGTTCGCCGGTGGCTAGCAGAACGTCCAACTCCCGGGGGAGGGGGCGATCCTGAATGGCCTTGGCCAGGCCGATAAGACGATCCGTCTCGCCGGACATGGCGGAGACCACGACGACCACCTGGTTGCCCTGGTCGCGCCAGCGCTTGACTCGCTGGGCGACGGCCTGGATCCGCTCGACGCCGCCGACGGAGGTACCTCCGTATTTTTGAACAATGAGCGCCATGGCACTCTCCTTACTTCATTGTCAATGTCAAAGTTGCCATGCCGTCCCTGGGGTGGCTGACGGCCTGGGGATGATGGAAAAAAAACGACCCGTGGGCCAAATCCTGACTTCGGGGTTTATGCCTCGCCTCGACCCAGGCGCCAGGTTGTCCAATCCGCGATGGATCGCGATTGCAACAAGCTACCGACTTGCCTGGGCGCGCACCCACTCCTTGGCCAGGGCCAGGGCCGCGGGCAGACCGGCGGGGTCGTTGCCGCCGGCCTGGGCCATATCGGGCCTGCCGCCGCCCTTGCCACCCACCTTGGCGGCGGCCTCCCGGACCAGATCGCCGGCCTTGAAGCGACCGGTCAGATCCTTGGTCACCCCGCCCACCAGGCTGACCTTGCCCTCGCTCTCGGCGGCGAGCAGGATGATAGCGGAACCCAGCTTGTCCTTGAGCCGATCCAGGGCGTCGCGCAGGGTCTTGGCGTCGGCGCCATCGAGCCGGGCCGCCAGGACCTTGACCCCGCCGATTTCTTCCGCCTGGGCCGCCAGGTCCTGACCGGCGGCGCCGGCGGCCTTGGCCTTGAAATCCGCCAACTCCTTCTCCAGCCGCTTGGCGCGATCGAGCAGGGCGGCGACCTTGTCGTCCAGGTCCTCCCGGCTGCCCCGGACCAGGCTGGCCAGACGGAGCAGACGTTCCTCGTCCGCCTCCACCGCCGCCAGGGCGTTGGCCCCGGTGGTGGCCTCGATGCGTCGTACGCCGGAGGCGATACCGCCCTCGCTCAAGATCTTGAAAAGGCCGATGTCCCCCACCGCCCTGGCATGGGTGCCACCGCAGAGTTCGGTGGAGAAGCCGCCCATGCGCAGCACCCGCACCTGGTCGGCGTATTTCTCGCCAAAGAGGGCCATGGCGCCCGTGGCCTTGGCGTCATCCAGGGACATGAGGCGGGTCTCGACCAGGTGGTTCTCGCGGATTTCCTGGTTGACCAGGCGCTCGATGGCCAGGAGCTGGTTACGGCGGACGGGCTCGAAATGAGAAAAGTCGAAGCGCAAACGCTCGGCATCCACCAGGGAACCCTTCTGCTGGACGTGATCGCCCAGTATCTGGCGCAGGGCGGCGTGAAGCAGGTGGGTGGCGGAGTGGTTCAGGGCCGTGGCGCGACGCCGTGCCGCGTCCACCTGGGCGGCCAGGTTGTCGCCGACACGTAACTCGCCCTCCTCCACCCGGCAGAGATGCCCGAAGACATCGCCGCCCAGCTTCTGGGTGTTGAGCACGGTCAGGCGCACCCTATCCCCGGAGAGCCAGCCGTGGTCGCCGACCTGGCCGCCAGACTCGGCATAGAAGGGGGTGGCGTCCAGCACGACAATGCCTTCGTCGCCGGCGCTCAGGACCTCGACCGCCTCCTCGCCACGATAGAGACCGACAACGTCGGCGCGGCCAGCGAGATGCTCGTAGCCAGTGAAGCGGGTCTCCCCCTCCAGCCGTAGGGCGGCGCCGGCACCGGCGCTGAAGTGACTGGCGGCGCGGGCGCGCTCCTTCTGCCGGGTCATCTCGCGGTCGAAGCCGCTGGTGTCCAGGGTCAAACCCCGCTCGCGGGCGATATCCGCCGTGAGATCGACCGGGAAGCCATAGGTATCGTAAAGCTTGAAGACGGTCTCGCCCGGGATCACGCCGCCCTCCAGGCCCTTGATGGCATGCTCCAGAATACGCATGCCCTGTTCCAGGGTTTCGGCAAAGCGCTCCTCCTCCAGCCGCACCACATGGGCTACCCGTTCCCGGGCCTTGGCCAACTCGGGGAAGGCGTCACCCATCTCGGCCGCCAGAGGGGCGACCAGCTTGTACAGAAAGGGCTCCTCCTGGCCAAGGTGATAGCCGTGACGGATGGCGCGGCGAATCAGACGGCGCAGGACATAGCCGCGTCCCTCGTTGCCCGGCGTGATGCCGTCCACCACCAGGAAGGCCGCGGAGCGGATGTGATCGGCGATGACGCGCAGGGACTTGGATTCCCGATCGCTGGCGCCGGTGGCCTGGGCCGCCGCATCGATGAGATTGACGAAGAGATCGATTTCGTAATTGCTGTGGACGCCCTGCATGACGGCCGCCAGGCGCTCCAGCCCCATGCCCGTATCGACGGAGGGGCGCGGCAAGGGGTTAAGACGCCCCTCCGCATCCCGGTCGTATTGCATGAAGACCAGGTTCCAGATCTCGATATAACGGTCGCCGTCCTCCTCGGGGGAGCCGGGAGGACCACCGGGGACGCCGGGGCCGTGGTCGTAAAATATCTCCGAGCAGGGCCCACAGGGACCGGTATCGCCCATGGACCAGAAATTATCCTTCTCGCCGCAGCGGGAGAAGCGGGTGGGGTCCACGCCGATCTCATCCAGCCAGATGGCGGCTGCCTCGTCGTCATCGCGGAAGACGGTCACCCAGAGGCGCTCGGGGGGGATGGCGAGGACACCGATGAGATATTCCCAGGCAAAGCGAATGGCATCGCGCTTGAAGTAGTCGCCGAAGCTGAAGTTGCCCAGCATCTCGAAAAAGGTGTGGTGGCGAGCCGTATAGCCGACGTTCTCCAGGTCGTTGTGCTTGCCGCCGGCGCGCACGCAGCGCTGGGTGCTGGCCGCCCGGCTATAGGGGCGCTTGTCGCGGCCCAGGAAGACATCCTTGAACTGGACCATGCCGGCGTTGGTGAACAGCAGGGTCGGGTCATTGGCTGGCACCAGGGGGCTACTGGGCACCACCTGGTGTCCGCGGGCGGCGAAGAAATCGAGGAAACTGGCTCTCAGCTCGGCGCTGCTCTTCATGGCGGCAAACTCGGTGCGGAAAAAACGGCTCGGTTTTCGGTTAACTAGCCAATGTCAGTATTCAGGCAACATGAGGGTGTGAGCGGCGCTCAACTCAACCCACGCCATCGGCGCCGGGTAAACAAAGACCCACAAATCATTCCAGGTCGCCGCGCAGGTAACGGCCGACGAGTTCCGGCGGAAAGCCGCGATATTCGAGGAAACGGGCGCGGCGCGCCTGTTCCTTGCGATCGGTGGCCGGGCCAGGGCCAAACTTCTTCGCCGCCACCCGGGCCAGGAACTCCCGCCATTCGCTGGAGGTTAGGGCTAGACAAGACCCGATCAGATCGTCGTCCAGACCCCGCCCATGCAATTCCTGACGCAGACGCAAGGGACCGAAGCCCTTACGCAGCCGCTCGGCCACATAGGCCTCGGCCATGCGCTCGTCGCTCAGGAGGCCAGTCTCGGTCAGGGTATCCAGAACCCTGGCCATGGGGGCGGCCTCGTAGCCCCGCGATCGCAATTTTCGCTCCAGTTCAGCGCGGCTATGCTCGCGGCTGGCGAGCAGGCGCAATGCTTGGCTCTGAATTGTGTCTTCAAGGGCATCATCCTGGGGACGATCGGCAACGACCTCCTGGGCCTCGTCCGGATTCTCGTCCAGAACC
>Ga0105098_10000917_pt1 | contig 10548 bp, 9 predicted proteins | sample PPLLak21cMay2015_FD_79137 | JGI IMG/M metagenome (GOLD analysis project Ga0105098, IMG submission 79137) | Freshwater sediment microbial communities from Prairie Pothole Lake near Jamestown, North Dakota, USA - PPLs Lake P7 Core (1) Depth... | ecosystem: Environmental > Aquatic > Freshwater >... | reverse complement strand
CATCTCGACATCAAACTGACCTTCGAAGACCTGCGCGACGCCGGCCTGCCGCTTGGCTCGGGCGTCGTCATGGTCTTCGACGAAACGCGTGACATGCGCGACGTCTTGAAACGACTGGGTCACTTCTTTGCACACGAATCGTGCGGCAAGTGCTATCCCTGCCAGATGGGGACGCAGCGCCAGAAGGAAATCCTCGACCGCATCGCGGCGGGGAGTATCCTCGACGGTGATCTGATCCGCCTGCAGGATGTCGGCTGGACGATGACGGACGCGTCTTTGTGCGGCCTGGGTCAGACCGCCGCGAGCGCAGTGTTATCTGCCATCAAGTTGTGGCCGGAGATGTTTGGAAGGATAAAGGCTGAAGGATGAAGGATGAAATCAAATTAACGGTTGATGGGCAGGAAATTACAGCTGAACCAGGCAAAACCTTGCTTGAAGTCGCGCGCGAAAATGAAATTGACATACCCACGATCTGCTTCCACGAAGCGACGACTGCGAATGGCTTGTGCCGCATCTGCGTCGTCGAAGTGGAGGGGATGCGGGTGCTCCAGCCGGCGTGCATTGTCGAGGCAGCGAAGGATATGAAAGTACAAACGCGTAGCGAGAAGGTGATCCGCGCCCGAAAAACGATCCTCGAAATGCTGGCCTCCACCATGGACCTCTCCGAGGCGCCCGAGATCCTGACCACGATGGACGAGTACGGCGCCAGTCATGCGCGTTTCCCGGATGCCGAGCGGCGTGAAGCCCCCGTTATGGACGACAACCCGATGTATATCCGCGATTACTCCAAGTGCCTATTGTGCTGGCGCTGCGTACAGGTCTGTGCGGACGATGTGCAATACACCTACGCGCTCAGCTTCGACGGCCGCGGCTATGAGACCCAGATTGGCACGTTTTTCGACAAATCCATCCCCGAAACGACCTGCGTTCTCTGCGGACAATGCGTGGGAGTCTGTCCCACCGGCGCGTTGAAGCCGAAGCGCGAGTTCCTGCTGGAGCAGGGCATGAGTCCGCAGGAGATCAGTGTTCTGAATACGGGCCGAAAACGAAGGAAGACTTAACCACTGATGCACGGAGACACTGAGTCATGGAGACTGTTTTGAGAATCCGCCAATCTTCGCTAATCAACGCGAACGGGCTTTGGAAATTCGCGCATATTCGCGAGGATTAGTGGACAAAACTCTGTGTTTCCGCGGCTAGTTTGTTGAGGTACTTATGATTAAACCCGACCGAATTGTTACGTCTACCTGCCCCTATTGCGGCGTAGGCTGCACTTTAGAGTTACACGTCAAGGACGATTACATCTTCAAGGTCACGTCGCCGTTTGACTCGCCTGTCAATCATGGGAACCTCTGTGTCAAAGGCCGTTTTGGGTATGACTATGTTTATCATCCAAAGCGCGTTACCATGCCGTTGATCCGGAAAACCCCACAAAAAGCGGGCGAGCGCACCCAGGCTTTTGATCTTTCCGAGTGGCGTGAAGCGACATGGGATGAGGCACTCGATTATGTTGCCGACCGCTTGGTTGAAATCTACCAGCGCGGCGGCTCGGATGCGCTGGCGGTCTATTGCTGCGCCAAGGCGACGAACGAGGATAATTATCTTTTGCAGAAGATGTATCGCGCCCTGTTCCGCACCAACAACGTGGACCATTGCACGCGCCTCTGTCACGCAGGGTCGGTGGTGGCGCTCCAGCAGGCGATTGGCTCCTCGGCCATGAGCAACACCGCCTCGCAGGTGATGCTGAACGACGTGTTCATCGTGACAGGGTCGAACACTACTGAGAACCATCCCATCATCGCGCTGCAAATGAAGGACGCCGTGCGACAGAACGGCGCGAAGATGATCGTCGTGGACCCGCGCCGCATCGAGCTGGTGGACTTCGCCGAGCTGTGGCTTCCGCTCAAGCCGGGTACGAACGTGCCTGTCTTCAGCGCGATGGCGCATGTGATTGTGAAAGAGAACCTGATAAATTGGGAATTTGTAAATTCGCGCACAGAGGGTTTCAACGACTACCTTGAGTCATTGGAAAAGTTCACGCCCGAATACGCCGAAGAAATCTCAGGTGTCCCGGCCGAAGATATTCGCAAGGCCGCCCGTCTCTACGCCAACGCAAAGAACGGCGCGATCTACTGGGGTATGGGTATTTCGCAGCTCTCGCATGGCACGGCGTCCGCGCTGGCGCTCATTCACCTGGCGTTTCTCACCGGGCACATCGGGCGCGAGGGCACGGGGCTGAATCCGTTGCGCGGACAGAACAATGTCCAGGGTGCCAGCGATATGGGCGCAATGCCTTTCCATTATCCGGGTTACATGCGCGTCGACAACGAAGAGAACGCCGCGAAATGGGAGCAGACCTGGAACGTCGAGCCGGGCGGGCTCTCGCGCAAGCTTGGTCTTACCACAACGGAAATCCTTTCGCAGGCGCATGAGGGCGGCGTGCGTGCTCTCTTCATCATGGGTGAGAACCCGATGATGTCCGAGCCGAACCTCAACGTGACGCGCGAACATATGCAGCAGCTTGAATTCCTCGTTTCACAGGATATCTTCATCAACGAGTCCGGGGCGTTTGCGGATGTCTTCCTGCCTGCGACTCCATTTGCCGAAAAGGAGGGGACGTTCTCGAACACCGATCGACGCGTGCAACGCGTCCGCCGCGCGCACCCTCCGCGCGGACAGGCGCGCCCCGACTGGGAAATCGTCTGCGACCTAGCCCAGCGGATCGAGTCCCGGCTGGGGCGTGCCACCGCCAAATGGGATTATGCCTCGCCGGAAGAGGTCCTGCGCGAGATGGCAAGTATAAACAGCGACTACGCCGGTATCACCTATGAGCGCATCGACAAAGTGGGCCTGATCTACCCGGTGCCTGACGTAACTCACCCGGGCACACCCACGTTATTTAAAGAGGATTTCCCGCGCGGACGCGGCAAGTTCATCCCGCTGGATTACGTGCATATCGTCGAAGAGCCGGACGACGAATATCCGTTCATCCTCACAACCGGCCGTGTGCTCGAGCACTGGCATGGCGGCACGATGACCCGCAACTCTGTCCTCGACGAGGCCTATCCGGAGGCGCGCCTCGACATCCATCCCGCCGACGCCGAGATCCACGGCATTCGAAACGGCGACCCGGTCAAGGTCCGGAGCCGGCGCGGGGAGGTGGTGCTGAGAGCAACGGTCACGGAGAAGACCTCTGTGGGCGTCGTCTTCATCCCATTCCATTTTGTCGAAGCCGCCGCAAACCTGCTCACGAACGACGCGCTCGATCCGCAGGCGAAGATCCCCGAGTTCAAAGCCTGCGCGGTGCAGGTGTTCCCTGCCAGGGAAGGAGACCTGGCGAACCCTGAGGCGGTAGTATCGAGAGGTAGATATTGAGATGCAAATATTTCTCAAAAGGCCATTGAGCCTGATTGCAGCCATTCTGGCTGTGCTGGTGATCGTCTATGAGTTGATCCAGATCGCGAGCGGGGAACTGTACCAGGAAGCCCTCAATAACATGGACGGCACCACCCTCATCGAGCTTGGCATCCTGATGCTGCTGGGTGTTTACACATTGAGAGACCGGAGCGACCTGCACGCGGTCTCGTTCACACTGGTGGCAGGGCTGTCGTTCATTTTTATTTACGAGGCGATCTACAAGTGGTCGTTCTTCCTGGCGCCGTTCGTCGAGTACAAGGATATGCCCCCGCACGAAGTCCGGGAATTCATCATCCAGTCCGGGATCGCGCTGACAATCCTGACCGGTTTTGCCGTTGGAGACTTCCGCGTCACGAAATGGACCTTCGTCTGGCTGGGGAGCTTTGTGATCCTGTATGCCTTCTGGCTGTTGGTGGGCTTTCCGCAGGTCCTGGAAGACAACAAGCTTTATTATGAGCCGGTCATTCCGATCGAATTTACATCTGCCGTGACCTACGTGGTCAACCGCGGCACCAAGTTTTTCATGTATCTGGCTTATCTGACGATCTTCCCGCCGTTGAAAAGACGTGATGTGCCACTGGCTACTTTGGAAAAGAAAGCGAAGCCGGAACTGACCGGCAACCTGCAAGATGCATGAGAATGAAAGCCTCACGGCTGATTCGTGACGGGCTTGTTATTCTTGTATGGTTCAGTGCGCTGGCGGGCTGCCTGCCATTGAATCCGACCCGCGACACAACAACACCTCCTGAGATCAGCACACCCAAAAATACAATTGAGCCAACACACGCCGCTTTTGAAAGCGACGTGCGTCAGTCAGACGGCATGGTCATGGTGAACATTCCTGCCGGGGAATTCATGATGGGCAGTGACGAGGGGGAGGCTGACGAAGGACCGGTCCATGAGGTCTATCTCGACGCCTTTTGGATGGACCAGACCGAAGTCACCAATGCCATGTATGCTCTCTGTGCCGAGGCGGGTTCCTGTTTGCCGCCCGTGGAAACAGGTTCTTATACGCGGGTGAATTACTATAGCAACCAGAGATATGCAGATTATCCTGTGATCTTCGTCGGTTGGGGCATGGCAAACGCCTATTGTGAATGGGCAGGAGCACGCCTGCCGAGCGAGGCGGAGTGGGAGAAAGCTGCCCGCGGCGAAGAGGGGCATCTTTATCCCTGGGGTGACGATTGGGATGTGCAGGTACAACTGCGATTGAATTTTGCCGACAGGAATAATCCTGAAACGACCTCGGACCCCCGGGCGGATGATGGATACGGCGACACCGCGCCGGTTCGCAGCTACCCGGCTGGCAAAAGCTCGTATGGGTTATATGACATGGCTGGGAATGTATGGGAATGGGTCGCCGATTGGTATGATCCGCTTTACTATCGCGATTCGCCGGTGAACAATCCGCCGGGAGCGACGGAAACATCCCTGCGTGCCCTGCGCGGCGGATCGTGGGTGGCTGCCAACCAGGATGTATTTCACACGTCGAACCGCAACGGGTTGGAACCCTCCAGGTTCAGCAGCAGCATTGGCTTTCGCTGCGCGCGTTGACCGGCGTCAATATTATCCACTAATCTACGCCAATCTGCGCGGATGTTTATGCTTCGCGAAGATTGGCGTAAATTCGCGGATTCTCTTCCGGCCTTGCGAAAGCCTTGATATTACTGTTTCTTTTTTCCCTGTTTTCGTTTGATGTACCGGCGCATTTTATCCCTCGACCCGCAAGTATCCATGCTGCACCAGCGGCGGGTCTGGTTCTTCGATGTATCCAGGAATAGCCAGCCGCAGCCGGGACATTCCTTCACCTGACCCAGCTCCTCAGATAAAAGCAGCCTGCCCGCGGAATGGACGATCGGCCACAGGACCGCCTCGAGCGTCTCATCCAGTTTCCAGGCAGTCGCAAAGTGGTCCGCCTCTTTGACGAGCCGCCCATGCGAGATCGCCTCTCCGTAGGATGCAATGAATGTTTCCAGGTCTTTCTTGTTGGGCTCGGAGCCTTTGACTGCATTCGAGAAGATCCGGTAGAGCAATTCCCTGAGCGTGCGCGTGGTTTCCAAAGCGCCCTGCGCCTCTGCGGAGTTTTCCTTTGCCCGTTTCTGCAAATGGCTTACCTGCGTAGGGGAGATGAGCCCCACCTTGCTCGCCCAGCCGGCAAGATCTGAATATTGGATCAAATAATCATGCTCTGGGTCCAGGCGTGAATTGATCGTATTGACGAAGTCCAGGCAGGGCGCTCCGCCGGCAAGTTCCAGGGTTTCCAGTGTTCGAGCAGTTTCAGTCATAGATTGCATTTTACCATCAAAACGCCGTTGACAGGTAAATTCCTTTCAGGTATGATGTTTACCACTAAAGCACGTTTTACCGGTAAAGGAGTAGAATATGGAAACCAGCGAAAATGTGATCACAGATGCGCCGGCGCTCGCAAGCAATCCTTCCAGCGCCAATTTTTGGAAGGTCTGGAGCGCGAATAGCTTTTCGAATCTGGGGGATGGACTGTACCAGATCACGCTGCCTCTGCTGGCAACCCAATTGACAAGGTCGCCCTCGCTGATCGCTGCGTTGGGCGTGATGGCGAGCCTGCCCTGGCTGATCTTCGCCCTGCAAGCCGGGGGTATCGTCGACCGCTCGGACCGGCGCAAGGTGATGCTGTGGGTCAACGGCGGCCGCCTGCTGATCCTCTTCGCTCTGACCCTGGCCGTGATGGCTGGAGTCGTTTCTCTGCCGATGCTCTACGTCGCCGCGCTCCTGCTGGGGATCGGCGAGACTCTCGTGGACACCGCCCTGACTTCCATTGTGCCATCCGTGGTGGCTAAGGAGCGTCTGACCTGGGCGAACGCGCGTCTCACCGCCGCCCAGACGGTGACGAATACATTTATCGGTCCACCTCTGGCTGGATACCTGGCGGGATTGGGTTTCGCCATCGCTACCGGATCCAGCACGTTGATGTATTTGCTGGCAGGATTCGCGCTGGTCCTGATGCGCGGTACATTTCATATTTCTCCTCAAAACGACTCACCGGCTGAGCGGCGCGGATGGCGACACCTGACCGAGGGCCTCCGCTTCCTTTGGAAAGACCGCCTCATCCGCGACCTGACGCTGTTCACCGCTTCGATGAACCTCTTCTGGTCCGGTTGGGGCGCGCTGATCGTGCTCTATGCGGTGAGGCCCGGTCCCATGGGGCTAAGTGAATTCGAGTACGGCATATTCCTGACCGCCATGGCGGTCGGCGGGCTGCTGGGGTCCCTCGTCTGCGAACGCCTGCAAAAAAGCCTGGGCACGCGCAACGCGCTGGTCCTGGACTTCGTCGGCACGATCCTGCTGGTCGGCGTCCCCGCGCTGACGACGAATCCATGGGCCGTGGGCGCGGCGGCCTTCTTCGCCGGGATGGGCGCCACGATCTGGGTGATCCTGGTCGCCTCGATCCGCCAGCGACTGGTGCCGGGCGAGTTGCTCGGCAGAGTCTACAGCGCCAGCCGCTTCATCAGCTGGGGCATCGGTCCGATCGGCGCGGCGCTGGCAGGGCTCGTGGCAGAGGTTTGGGGGATACGCACGATGTTCGCGATTGGAGGAGTGGTGAGTATTGGGCTGTTGGTGCTGTTCCTGAGTCTGATTTCACCGAGAACGTTGAAAAGCTCGGAATAAGTTCATTGTTCATGCACTTTTTATGATGCACTGATCCTGGCTGGTAAACCAAAGCGCGGTGGCATGGATGGGTCTATGAAGCTGATGATTTGCGTCAATCCATTTGCTTCAACGTCCAGTACAAGCATTCCGAATGCTTGATATTCTCCCGTTTCCGCGCGCTGATAAATAGCGAAGGCGGGTGAAGCATTCGCCCATGTCGGGAGAAGACGCCAGCGACCAGATGCCTTACCGTTGAACATCCCATCATCTGCAAAGACGGTCGAGGCAACGAATATTCGGATTGCTGCACGGCCCTGATACCAGGATGGCGAGGGTGGCATAGCAAATGCAGCGTCTGCCCGAAGCAGAGCGACCAGACCATCCACGTCTGCGGTTTCCCAGGCTTGTAAAAAATGATCCAGAAGCCACTGGGACCTTTCATCTGTCAGGGCTTGTGCTGAACTTTCCGGATCGCGGTTCTGATAGTTTTGCGAGAGCGTTTTTCTGGCACGGTGAAGTGCGCTGTTGGCGGAAGATATAGTGATCTCCAGTACTTCTGCCGTTTCATGGGCGGAAAAGTCAAGGACGTCTCTCAGGATCAAAACGGCACGTTGGCGCGGCGGCAGCAGTTGCAGAGCAGTCATGAAGGAAAGTGAAATGCTTTCGGAATCTGTGTAGCGCGCCTCCGGGTTGAGGGCATTTGTGTCACGAAGCCACTCATCCGGGAACGGTTCCAGCCAGGTCAATTCCGCGGCGGGTGGCAGGATGGATGTATTCGGGTCAGACGCAGGCATTGCATCGAGTGGGAGCAGGCGTCGGCTTCGGCGTCGATCGAGAGAGTCCAGACAGGTGTTGGTCGCGATCTTATAGAGCCAGGCCCTGAAAGAAGCACGCTTCTCATACATAGCCAGTCGTTTCCATGCTTTGAGCAGCGTCTCCTGGACCATATCCTCGGCTTCATGCAGGGAACCGAGGATTCGATAACAGTGCACTTGCAACTCACGGCGGTAGGGTTCGGTCAATTCACCAAACTGCTGAGAGTCGCCGTGAAGTGCCGCCTCGAGGCGCGCCGTTTCTACCGATGGAGACGGAGAAGGGAATGAATTTCGGGTACCCGTATTTGACATATGAGCTTTCTCCTGCCAGTTTGTTCGCGTATATATGACGGTTTTCGACCGGCAAACTGTGCGGTAAGCAGTTGCCATTTGAGCGCACAGTTTTATCCAAACCTGCCGTCTAATAAGTATAAAACCAACCAAAGGAGATCAGAATGAATTATATAACGGTAGTACGTGGAAAGCTCAAGGGCGGCCCGAAAGAAGCGCAGAAGGGACATGACGCGACGGTGGAAAAGCTCTCCGCTATGACGCGTCCCATGGGCGCCATTGGGCACAGGCCGCATCTCAATCCCAAAGACCCCACCGAATTCCTGGCAATTGACACATGGAATAATCTGGAAGGGCTGCAAAAGTTCATGAGTGACCCGCAGGTGGCAGCGGCGTTTGGCAGTCTCTTCGAAGGCATGCCCGATATCAGCATCTGGGCGGAGTCGGATTGGGCTTCGTTCTAAAGTATGCTAATGAAGATATCCCCCAAATCCATTGTGGATTTGGGGGATTGGTCCCATCGACGCGGCGCTGGCAGGGTTGGTGGCGGAGGTTTGGGGGATACGAACGATGTTCGCGATCGGAGGGGTCGCGAGTATTGGACTGTTGGTGATGTTCGTAAATTTGATTTCCACGAGGATGTTGGAAGGTTCAGAAACAGCGTAAAAATAATTGTAGGGACGAAGCATGCTTCATGCTTCGTCCCACGGTTTATTTTGATTTTTTCTTTGTCGATTTCATCCTCGTCAGTTTGCTTTGCAGTTTTTTGATTTTTTCCTCTACCTCTTTTTGATCGCCATCTCGTTCGCCGCCATCGAGTTCAAGATATTTTTGATAATCTGCTATGGCAGAGGAATAATCTTTTTCTCTTTCCCAAGCCTCGGCCCGATTGTAGTAAGCTTCGATGTAAACATCGGCAATATCTGTCTTTAGACTGATAGCTTCGCTGTAATCCTTGATTGCACGAGTTAGGTCGCCTTTCTCACGCCGAGCGTTGCCACAAGCCAGGTAGGTGTAGGCTTCCTTGGGTTTGAGGCGGATAGCTGTACTGTAGTCTTTGATTGCAAGATCTATATCCCCTCTGTCGCTGAAAGCATCACCCCGACTGACATAGGCATCCGAGTCTTCAGGAGCGAATTTAATGGCTCTCGTATAGTCAACTATTGCAGCGTCAATATCTCCTTTTGCGAAATGTGCATCACCTCGAAAATAGTACGCATTAGCAGATTCTGGATTGAGTTGGATAGCTTTGGAATGATCGGCAATTGCTCCTTCGAAGTCCTCTTTATCTATACGAGCGTTTCCTCGAAATGAGTAGTACAAGTCGCGCTGGCTGAGTTTGATGGCTATGTCGTAATCACGAATAGCCTCATCTATGTCACCCATGTTTTTGCGTACCGAACCGCGCGAAAGATAGGCAAAATCAAACTTTGGATCCAGCCGGATTGCCTCCGTATAACACCGGAGTGCCTCATCGAGGGCATTCGCATTTTCAAATGTATAGCCACGTTCAAACCAGGCTTGCGCAGTAAGCTGTTCCTCTTGTACAGGGGCGGCGTCACTGGCAGCCGTTTTCTGGGTTTTGGTAATTTTTGTTGCTTCCGCATTCAATAGCAGTGCAACAGTTTCCCTGACTTCAACATTCATATATCTATCGCGCAGTTTATCCATGGCTTCGAAGAAGTATTCCGAATAAACACGTAGCCCGTTGAATGCATTGAGCGCAGCCAGCTTTCCCGTTAAAGCTTCTTTGACTAGCGGACTACCAAAATCAAAACTTTCCATCATCAACGGCACAATGTTGCGTTTTTCATCCATTGCGGTTTCAATCTCGCGACGAAGCCAGTCGCCAGACTCTTTACAACGCTCCAATGCTGAAGGCGTGAGAATGATAAGAAAATGGGCGCGTGTTTTTATGTTTTCAAGGATAACTTTTTCAAAATTGCCACTGTCAATACTTTGATAATCAAAAAATACATCATAGCCGTGAGATGTGAGGTTTTGGTAGATTGCCAAAGCCCACGGTACATTTGTTCGGCGGTAACTAATGAAGACTGTCTTTTCGATGCGCCCCATGTTCGGCTCCTTGGTGTTGCGGTGAGGGGATTATAACCGACCCCCTTCGCCCTTCGGGCACCTCCCCCAAATACGACGATGAAATTTTGGGTTGCGGATTCGACGTTCAGTGCGTCGGATTTGGGGGAGCGGATTCAAGGCGCGGTCACGACCGGCTTGAGCTCCTCCCAGGTTTGGCCGCCGTCGGTTGTGCGGACCAGAGCGACAATATCGCCGCTCGTTGCGATCGCCCAGCCTACCTGCTCATTCACGAATTCGAGGTCGCCTTTCCAGCTCACGGTTTTTAGCCTTGTCCAGGTCTGGCCGCCGTCGCGCGTCCGTT
>Ga0105098_10000913_pt1 | contig 10576 bp, 16 predicted proteins | sample PPLLak21cMay2015_FD_79137 | JGI IMG/M metagenome (GOLD analysis project Ga0105098, IMG submission 79137) | Freshwater sediment microbial communities from Prairie Pothole Lake near Jamestown, North Dakota, USA - PPLs Lake P7 Core (1) Depth... | ecosystem: Environmental > Aquatic > Freshwater >... | reverse complement strand
GGCTTTGTTTTGGAGCTTGTTACAAATGGATGGATTAGATTCTTGCACCTTGACTGGAGCATCTCATAGAACACATCACCTTGATTATTAACTTCCACCAATGTAGTGGCATTGTATTGCTTTATCATCTCAGCGACCTTCTCAATGATCTTGCTCCATTCATCATGCCTCCATCTATGAGCAGCGACCATCTGTCCATCATGGTTGATGATAGTCAGAACAGTGTAGTCATCAGCTCTACCTATGTCAAGACCAGCATACATCTTTGCAGTCTTGGATCCAGTTCCTATGCATTCAGATACGTTCCTGAATATACCACTGGCATTGTCAATGAACTCAGCCAGATACTCTTGCCTAAACACATAATCTGGAAGGGATCGCTTTCTTTCATCCAGCTCCCTTGGATCAATCATGGGATTGTCATAGGATGTGAAATGAAAGTAAGCATATCTCTCATCATAGTTTGGTTGCATGCACAGCTTATGGAAATGATTCTTGCCTTTTGGAGTTGATATAAATATGATCTTCTTTCCTTTGACCAGGACAGTTGCACTCAACACCTCATCCCATAACTCTGGTCTGGTGAATGCCATCTCATCAACAACCATGTAATCAAACGTGTTGCCTCGAATATTATCTGGTCTCTCACCTGAAAAGAACTCAATGGTTGATCCAAAGCCAGTAATCATAAGATCTGATCTATTGAACGTGAACAATCCACTCGCTGTGGTTGCCCTCTCCAGTTCTGAGAATACTTTCTTGCCTTGCTTGTAAACTGGAGTAACCCAAGCAATCTTGCAACCTCTATCATTGATCGCCCACCAAAGCAGTTGATTGATGCCAAGCATTGTCTTGCCGAACTGCCTACCAATATTCAGAGCATAGTATTTCTCATGACCATGGTTAATGGCATCATGAATGCTCCTCTGATTGTCATGTGGTTTATAACCTTTGACTGTACTCATCTGATGCAAAGATAATGAAAAAGCCAGCTAAGTGTGGGCGACCAGTGACTCACTAATCCATTAACCATAGCTGGCCTATTAAAATGATCTGGCAACTGTTCAAATGGTAAGTACCCAGATACCTCATTCAAAGTCAAACTTCTCTACATTCTTGGTCTCGAGTTGCTGGCGATCATGCATGCCAAGTCTGTTCTTAGCGTAGAAGATTCCTTTGCCTTCATTGCCAACAATGTCAATGGCTAAGCCTTTGAATAGGTCATCTATTTTTTTAATAGTGTCGGACTTTAGTTTATTATCAGAATTCAACCAAGCATAATAAGTATCTCTATGAATAGTTTTATCCTTTCTCACAATAGGAATCCAAATTCTAAGGAAATAGTCTATAGTTGGAATATGTCTATCCAATACCATTACAATATCTCCTTTATTAGATATCATTTCTTTTTTGTGGTTAAGACACTCCTCAATATAGATATGAGCAAGTTCCTCCAGATGTATTATAAACTCATCGGAATATGCCATTGTTCTTATTATATATTATTGTTCGATTATTTACAGTACTTAACATAGAAAGTATATGGCACCACTTTTAACTTAGCCAGTATCCAGATGAGATGCTTGTATTTTTTAAAGTCATACTTCTCATATTGATTCCTGTCCCCCATTCTCATGTTGACCATTCTTAAAATACTCTCAGCTCTATCTCCAAACTTAGTGAAATCAAATTCTGATTTATTACTGAAGATCTCTCTTGCCTCTTCTTTTGACAGCTTACCACTTCTGACTTGAGCAGCAAGGTAAACAATACGCTTGTCAATGCCGAACTTCTCTGGCAGAAGGAATGAACCAACAAACTCAGTATAAACATTCTCACAATGCTTACCACCATAATCTTGCCAATTTATTAACCTCTTCATCTCAGCCTCCATTGTATCTCTATCAAATCCATAATGAAATGGCCTCACATTCTTGATTCCAACCGCAGCATAAAAGAGCTGATCCTTAAAAGTGAATAGAGGATAGTTCTGAAGCTTTAATCCAGTGTACTTGTTGTATATTGATTGAATGTATTTTGCATCCATATAAGTCCATCCCTTCGGAGTTGATCCTTCTGTTCTGAAATCATGACCATTGAGGATGTACTTGATACCATATTTGAATGCTGTATCATACATTAGCTTAGTCATTGCAATATCATTTGGAATATCAGCATCAGGAACTCCAGCCACAAGGAAGGCATCGTTAAGTCTATCATATTCAGCCTTGTTGACAGTATATGTGATTGAGTCAACACCAAGCAACTTGACTAACTGGCTCATGTTGTGAATAGCCTCTGGAGCATTCCAATGATTATCAAAATGAATAACCAAAGGTCTCAATCCCCAGTATCTTACCGCAGTGAATAATAGTGTTGAGGAGTCAATACCTCCAGAGATACCCATGATGCAGTCATAAGTCTTATCCTTACCAGCTTGCTTTATCTTAGCAATTATATGTTTAAGTTCATGAGGATTAGCTTGTAATTCAAGCTCATCATGTAAATCGCAGTACTCACATTGATGCTCACCTATTGAGGCAATAGACTCATCAAATAAACAGCGTGGACATTCTTTCATAGTTTATAAAATTGTGAAATAATTTACTAATATAATAATTATCAACATGTCTTGTGCTATATTCACGTATGATTGATTGACATATATCATCAACTGAGTTCCAAGGAATGGATCCAGGAAGATCACCATTGTAAATTGAACACCTTCCCATCAGTCCCATCTCAATGTTAGTATTAGGACATCCATCATGAGGAGTTAATCTGAGATTGATAAAGCATTGAGAATAAACAGCCACAAGCTCCTCCTTAGTGAAGGTATCATAACCAGCTCTTATGATTGGTATATCAATACGTTCTTTAATCTCATTAATTAGTGACTCACCATAATACTCTGGATAGTTGCCAGAATACCAGAATATTTTATTACCACTTGGCACCAATGGCCAATCATCAGGAATAACTGCATTGACAGGACACCATATTGATTGAATTCCTTTTGATTCAAGAGTCTGTACCACTTGATGACTGACAGCAATATTGACTGAGTCCTTTACAAACTTAATCCAATCCTCTGGGAGATCCTTGGCGTCTGATCCAAACCATACAATTGTGCTCCCTCCGAGATGTGTTGCTAATATCTCAAGATCCTCCTGTCTATACATGCCCATGAAGACAGTATCCCATGTGCATACTTCATAAGGAGTCAGTTTATATTTATAGATCAATCCTTGATCAAGTCCAGCAAGAGATTCTGAGATGTGAGCTTGCATTATAGTTTCTCTATCTCTTGTTTGACATCCAACAACCATTGATGAGCAATGCTACCCTCATTGATATATAAGCCGTTTCTTATATCAAGCATCTCATCAACAGCAATCAAAGCACATTTCTTGGCTATTACAGTACATAGTATTTCTTCACCGCACTCTGAATCTTCATTCCAAAATACGAATTTATAACGATCCACTAAATCTTCTGCTTTTTCTTTTGCATTCATAATAAAGTTTTTAATTCATTAAATCCATTCTCAAGCAATGTCACATCACATCTCTCTGACTTGAGAGCACCAGTCCAATGATCTGTAAACTTATGCTTGTTAATCCATTTATCTGTTGAGATAGATAATAACTGCACTGACTTATCACATTCAAGAATACCAATCTCTTGATTTGTTTTCATAGCCTTTAACCACATTGACCAATCAAGCCCAGAGTTGAGTCTTGGATCAAATGGAGTCCAGTTGATTTTATCAAGGAATTCTCTATTAAGAAAGCGACCAATTCCAATTGGCTCATTCTCTCTGACTTGGTCCTTGTATCCTTTCCAATGCACCAGTCTTATCGTATTGCTGACATCAGCAAAATGACATCCAAGTTGACCAATCATCCCAAAGTCCTTGCTGTGCTCCTTACATCTTTCAATATAGCCATCACTGCACCAGTCAGAAGAGCCCATAAAGATGACAGCATCTGCATTGTAATTCTTTGAAGCTTGGAATCCAGCATTCCATTTGGTGCCAAGAGGATCATTACTGATTGAGATAAACTCACAATCAAATTCCTTAGCTATCTCATTAGATTCAATCTCATGACCTAAAATAATCGGAGTGACACCTTGCTTCTTTAATCTTGAGATAGTTAGTCTGACAAGAGGAAATCTGCCAAATACTGGTATTGGTGCAGTTATTATCATTGTTTAATTCCTATAAAATGAATACGAGGCTTAAGATGTTCACCATCATTGATTGATTTTAAGAGCTTACCCATTGCATTGCGTATACAAGTTGAGCATCCAGTATTTAGCTTTCCAAATCCCATTGCTTTGTACCAATCACTTAATTCTTTTTTCATGCTGGCATTGAGAGAAAATGATCTTGTTGAGCTGTATCTCTCAACTTGCTGATGAAGCTCTTCACTTACTTTCATAATATCTCCTCTCCTGTTAATGAATAATATAAATTTTGTAGTTCATGAAGGTATTGTATATGCTTATCCATCATTCCTTTTGCTCTTAGTTCATAAAAATAACCAATTCCAGTAGCTCCTTTATCATCGCCCCATTCCGTTTCCCAAAGAGCAAATCCATTCAAGTACCAAGTATCAACTGTAAATTCAAATCCTAACTTTAACAACCATTCTTTTGTTAATTCAATAGGCATTAAACAAATTCCAACAGAAAAACTACTCGTATTATCGTGTATTTTTACAGTGTTATTTGTTCTAATTTCACACACTATAACCGGACCTTGTTTTCCGTTTAAATAGTTGCCTATCCTCAACTCACTTACTTTCATAGATCAATATTAAGTCAGACAATAGATAAGTAATGAAAGCTAACCCAACCAGATGCCAGTCAATAATTGAGGATGCAATAACAGCAACCCAGAAGGATAGACAGCTCTGGCATGAGAAAGGTTTAATCTCTGGAAGATTGAAGCTCATCAGAGCTCTGGCAAATCCTATTGGCAATAATATTATAATCAGATAAATCATTTTTAAATTGTTTGATTGCTAAGTGAATTGTGTCAAGACTTATTCCAGTCTCATTTCTTATCTCTCTGTAAGTCATTCCCATCAGATGCATCTTGGTTATTTCCATAGTGAACAGCTTCTGATCATCTGAAGGAGATTGGTGAAGATAATCATCTAAGAGTTTTTGAGCTTCTGATACTTCGTATTCATCCTCAGATTTAATGTTGAGTTCTGGAAGCTCTTCATGTGACTTGAAAAGCTTATTGAACGATGAGTCTCTCCAGTTGTATTGATTGTAAGCGTATCTTGCAAAGACTCTTGGTAAATCTTCTGACTGGATATTGAGCTCGAACACCAAGAGATATACATGGCTGACCAGGTCCTTTGATATTGGATTTCCTCCAGTAATCTTGTTTGAGATGATATAAGCTTCAGTGTTCCAGAATTGCACATGTAAATTTATTGATTTTTAAGATACCAATTAAACCATTTGATGTAAAAGTCTTCAGAAACCTTATCACCTTTCATGAATCTCCAGAGTTGAGTTGTGTTAACTCCGATATCTTCAGCAATATGAATCTGTTTATATCTGTTACTGACTCTTGACTTAGTCTCTCTGAGCATAAAATCTTTGATGCTCTCATCAACATTTAGGAATATGTTTATTGATTTCATTTTCTTGAGATTACGATAATCCAGAATGTTGCTAAAATTATGAATACAACCAACCCTATCACATCAAAGAATCGATAAATAGTCCAATAAAACAATCCTATCCCTGATGCAATCAAGGACAGGATTAAAAACCAAAGAATAAATCTAATCATTAGAATAGTTTTGATACAATTTTGTAAGCATTCAAGCTATTATAATATTTGCCATTATACTCTCTACCTCTGACATCAAAAGAGATCTCAAGCTCTTCACCAATTCCATACTGATCAAGATCTGAAATTCTATCATTCATAATCTGAAATTGTACTGATTGAGGATACTTATCATCTTGTGTCTCAATTACAAAATCCATTACTCTAAACTTTTCAGAGATTTGTCTTGGCTCTGACTTCACTATCAGCTTACCTGTTAATTTTAATTCCATTTTATTTATTATTTAATTATTAAACCATATGCCATCCTGGCCTCCATTACTTTTTATCTCATGCTTTGCATCATTGATTGAATCAAATGTGAAATCCAAATCATTAGTGATTATCATTTTAGTAAATCCAAAATCATCACCTGAAATTGTTTTAAATAATGATGCCTCATAATGAAACCATTCACCATTATCTAATGGCATTGCTCCAATTGTATATATAACATCATCATTTCTTTCATATGCCTCACAATTTTTGATATTCTCATAAGTTGTTTTAACAAAATTGATATAAGAATCATATCCAATCATTTCAATAAAATCCTCTTCTTTAATTGTCTTTTGCATTTTATTTATTATTTAATTGATTAGTATACTTTTTTAAAATAACCCCCATGGCACAATTGCCGATTTTATGCGATGGGGGTGTTACAGCTTACCAGAGCCTACTTATTATTTAATTGATTAGTATACTCATTATAATACTCAGTTGCAGCTGTAAGCTTCTCAACCATCATCTCCTCATTGATTGTATTCCTTTGATATTCCAGAACAGTGATTCTCTTTGCTGGATCAATATGAGATACTTTGTGAATGAACTTATTGTCCCAATCACCAAGCAATACATCATCAGTATCAATCATGCAATAGATTAGATATCCAACTGGCTTATCCAATAGCCAAAGATATCCTCTGATCTGCCATTCATATTGAGCATTGATTCCTTCCTCTGGAGTTGCTGGCCAAGTATCAAGAGACCAAGATGTTTTGATGTCTATGATTGAATTGTCAAGAATAATATCTGGCTCACCTGTAAGGAATTCATTCTCAAATCTTTCTTTATTCTTAACATAAAATGTACCTTTAACTTGATTGACCAGAGCAATTGACTCCTCTTCCCAGTCAGTCCCCTTAAGCATTGGTTTTGTTTGAAGGTGAGTTGAATATCCAAAGTAATCCTCTTTTGCTTTTGTTTTAATATAGCTCTTAGCAGTCTCTGATAAAACCTCTGACTTTGCTTTTGGCTGAGTCATGAGCTTTCCTAATGATGAAGGTCTCCATTTCATAATTGTCCCTCCTGTTCTTTTGTTAATGAATAATTAGTTTTCAATTGATTAAGAGTATATTTACCACTTGTTATGGCTTCTTTTGCTCTATCAAATTGATCTTGAGATAATGCTGGCTTCTTATTAACCACAGCTGATGCAGTATTTCCATCATCATCCACAGCTTGCAAACTCAATAATGATTGTAATGTACCTCTTCTGAAATAAGTAATTGCACCAAGTAGCTTCTGAGGATCAGTGATATCTGGCAACTGCATCCAAGACTCAACCATATCACCAGAATCAACATCAATAATCTGAGTAAACACAATATGATCCTTGACTGGCTGCAATAACACTAATCCATTCTCATGAAGGATAGGCTCAACTGTCTCAAGCAATGCGTTGATATCAGCATAAGACTTTTTAAAATGTGGATTCGTGGCATTCTTAGCCACCTTTCCAATGTTCATCTTGGCCATGTGGAGCTTAGCCCACAATGACCTGTTAAATGGTTTATTTTCCATATCTGTTTATTTAAGGTTTTACAAATGTAATAAATAATTTTCATACCAACTTACAAAAGAATCAAAATCTCTTGCAATAATATATATACCTCCAGCTTTCTCAATCATTTCTTGATATTGTTTCTGTACTTCTGACTGAACATCTCTTCCATACTTCACCTCAATCTTTACTGACATTCCTCTGATAGTTGCTGAGATATCAGCTGTGCCTTTTGTGCCTTGTCCTGGAGTCCATTTGCCAGCAAGTTGTTTCTGATATTGCACCTCTCCAGTACCAACCTTAATCTTCTTACCTTCTCTATACTGGCCTTGTGATGAGATCCTTTCAGCTTGTCCACCATTGGCATTGATCCAGAAGATAATTGACTTAGTTAAGCTATTCGCTGAGTTATCCTTCCAATCAGTTAATGGAATAAGTTCTGGTCTCATGGATGGATATTTATTTGTCAGTTGTTCTATCTCCAGAGCTTTTAATCTGTCCTTGTTAATTTTATTCATTCTATTCTGATTTAAAGGTTTCTTTGTAATAAACTATTCCAGTACAATTTCTTTTATCTCCTAATGATTCACCTTCATTAAATGCCTTAATTATCATTTCTTTTTCTAATTCTTTGGCTTGTAAAACTATATCCCTAATCATATCCCATTTGTCCAAAGGAATATAATCTATCTTTTGATTTAATTGTTCAACTAACCATTCTACTGCTGTTTTCATTCTATTCTGATTTAAAGGTTTCGTTATATTTTTGGATAAAATCATTTCTTAAATTTGAACCAATATCTGTTCTACCAAACATATATTGTATACCAAATTCAATCATCTGCTCTTTCTCCATTTCTTTGGCTTGTTCAATATCTTCAATAGTAATAATACTTTTGTTTACATATTGATCAAATAACCATTCTACTGCTGTTTGTTTCATTCTATCTGTTTTTAAATATTACAAATCTTCCTTTATGATTCTTTCCTTTCTCCAGTTCCCATTCTTTGTATTTAGCGTATTCAGTAATCCATCTTGCAAATCTCTGAGGATTCATATCTTTATATCCATTATATTCATTCTGGAATTGGTTAAATAATTCATTATTATAATATGACAATTCAGTTGTAAATTGGTTGTCTTGTGAGAAATCAAAGAAATCTTGAGATGTTGCCTGAATAAATCTCTTACTATCTGCATTGATACTGATTGACTTGGTTAATCCATTTCTCAAAAATAGCTGTAAGTTCTTAATCATGTAATTATCAAATCTCGACCAATCATCTTTGGACCATTGATCAAATAACAACTTACCATATTCTTTTAATGGTGAGTTATTAGCATTAAAATATTGATAGAATTCTATCTCATGTCTTCTCCTATCATGAGAGCCTCCAGCTCCAGATATGACATAATTGGTTGTGATTACTATTTTTGGAGATCTATTGAATGGGATAAAAACCTCATCCTTATTCTTTCTATTTACTGTGATTCCTTCAGATACAATCATGAATAATTGCTCAAAATCAAAGTTCTTTTTTACATCATCAAATGCCAGTATCTGAGTATCTAAGTTTACTCTTTGATATAAGAACTCAGACTTACTTGGATTGAATGATTTACCATCAATTTTTACTGTCTTTCTAAGATAACCAACAGCTGTAAGCATCAAAGATTTACCACTTCCACCATTAGGATTTTCATCAATCTCTTGATCATTGAATATAATTGCTTTTTGATTAGTCTTATCCTTAAAGCTATGCACTAAATAACCAAGAGTTGACTCAAGACTGGCAATTCTATTCTTGTCATTATTACTCACTTTGTGGACCAGGTCTCTGAAATCATTATCAAAGTCAACAACAAGATTGAAATCTCTATCAATGATCTGATTTTCCCAAATATAACCATCAACATCAATATAAGATAATAATTCTGTTGAATCTCTCTTTATCTTAACCACTCCATTACGATAAGGAATAAAGCTTGTATCTTCAATATCCTGAAGCATCTTAAGATAGATTGAATCAATCATATTCAAGTGATTCTCTGAGAATAGATACGTTGACTTTGAGCAGAAATTCCATACATTGATATGACCTTTATCAATTAAATAATTCAATACAAAATCTTTAATCTGATCAACTGATGACAGCTTAACCTTATTCTCAATGACTCTGACAAATGTTGGCTTTTCAGCATTCTCTGGATAGAACTTATTGAATCCATTTTTTACTAAGAATTGAGAGTATTTTAATGGCTCAATAACAACAACCTCACTATCTTTCTTTTGAATGACTGTCCAGAATACATCATCAGCATTGGTTGCATTGTCTTTGATATCATTTAGTATCTCATCAGAGATATTATGTTGTTTTTTAATTTCATCTTCATTGACTCCATTCTTAAGCTTAAGTTTCACTCTATTAATAGTTGATCTATCTTCAAAGTATTTTGAGTTAAAGCTGCTCTTTCTATATGCTGATTTTATAGTATTAAGCATCTCTTGATGGCTGAATGAACTTCCAGTAACATAGTTAGAATACAAGTGATGCTCTGCAATATCTTGACTGATTCCATAATCACATAAACAGCAAGCAATCTCAAATATAAATTGATTACGACTACCCTCAACAAATTGATTCTTAAAATCAAACTTCTCTATGAGCTCAATTATCTTAGCCTCATCATTAAGAATACAAACTGGAGGCCTCTCAATATATTGAAATCCTTTATCTTCTGATATTCCTTCAAAGACTTGACAAAATTCATTATAATAAATATTGGGATCATAAGATTCAAAACATACTCTTGAGACATCTTGATTCTTTCTATCAAAATAATCTGACTTAAAATAATCAGCATAAGCTATGAATCTTCTCTTATGTTCAGATGCTGTTGATTTTGGTATTCTTATGACTGCCTTCCATCCTTT
>Ga0105098_10000912_pt1 | contig 10588 bp, 9 predicted proteins | sample PPLLak21cMay2015_FD_79137 | JGI IMG/M metagenome (GOLD analysis project Ga0105098, IMG submission 79137) | Freshwater sediment microbial communities from Prairie Pothole Lake near Jamestown, North Dakota, USA - PPLs Lake P7 Core (1) Depth... | ecosystem: Environmental > Aquatic > Freshwater >... | reverse complement strand
CCTGTTCACCGGGGCGCAACTGGACGGCTCTCTGGAAACCTACCGGCGATTGCATGGGACCGGTGCTCGGCGAGGAGAACCCGCTGCGACCCTTTGCCCCCAATGACGATCGCATCGTCGCCCTGACGTTTCACCGCCTCCTCGACGAGACCCCTGGATATGACGTGGGCATCCACATGTGGTGGCGTGCCTCGGCGTAGGAAGCGGGTTCAGCCGCTTTGAAGGGCGTTCGATCCCCTCACAGCTCGATACTATTCAGCAGTTCCTTCAGCGCCTTCAGCTCCTCCCCGGACAGGGTCACCCCTTTGCCCATCTTCTCGCGGTCCGGCGACCAATCGCGCAGGTCGTATTTCGGCTCTCGGTCGTTCCAGCTGATCAGGTTGAGCTCCTTCGACCACCCGGAAGCAGACTTGGAAAGGACGCCTATATTTTTGACAATCTCGTACTTGATATCAGCCATTTTCAATCTCCTCACATTTATGGGATCCCCAGATTGTATACGAATAATTTAAATCCTGGCTATAAATCCCTCTATCGGCAGGCAAATCCAACACTTCCAGGAACATGTCGTTGCGAGGAGCGCTTTTGCTCTTTGCGACGAAGCAATCTCCTCTCGCCTGGGGATTATCCGTTTAACTGGAGACTGCTTCGCAAAGTACGCTCGCAGCGACATAGTTGTTATAGTATTTCCTCATACAAATCCCTCCACTCAGGATTTAGATTATTTATCAAATCGATCTTCTTTTTGCGCGAACCGCCTTTAATCTGCTTTTCTCTTGCGATTGTGGCATGAATATCATTGCCGATCTCATAATAGACCAGCTTGTGGACGTTGTATCTCCTGACAAAAGCGCTGCCCAGGCCGTTTTTATGTTCGTAGACCCTGCGTGGCAGATTATTGGTAACACCCGTGTATAGAACCGTATGGTGGGTATTTGTCATAATATAAACGCAATATTGTTTGCCAACTGCCATAATTTACTCACGGTTATGTCGTTGCGAGGGAGTGACGCAAGTCACGACCGAAGCAATCTCCTCGTTCATTGGGGGATTGCTTCGTCGCGGCGAACGCTCCTCGCAACGACATAGTACTGGGCATCCGCGCGGACTGTAACTCCCGCAGCGCTTCGGGGGTGCTTCGCATTTTATTCGAGCGCCTCCAGCAGGGTTTTGTAAAACGCCTCGCCGGGCAATTTCCGGTTCCGCACGTTGACATACTGGATCGAGGCGACGGCCAGCCAGGTCTCTCCCTTCAGGAGCAGGGGGAATACTTTCCTGCCTTTCCCCATGGCATAGGTGAGCTCGTTGTTGACCCAGTCGGATGCCCGGGCATTGTCGCTCATGATCAGGACAAATGCCTTGCACGAATCGATCTTTTCCTGGATCACCTGCGGCCAGCGCGTCCCGTAATCGATCCGGTCGTCGATCCAGACCGGGATGTTATACCGTTCCATTTCCCCGGCAAGTTTATGGGTGTATTCGCTATCCTTATGGCTGTAACTAATGAACACGTGACCCGCAGCTTCGCCCGCCTGGTTTTGTTCGGCGACCTTGAGGTAGTTTTGCCGGTGCTTCAAGCCGATGTTGATCCGCAGCTTGAGCTCCTCGATCTCGAACGGCTTGGTAATGTAATCGTCGGCCCCCAGCCCAAGTCCCTCCAGCCTGGAGTCGCGCTCGTCTCTGGCCGTCAGAAAGTACACCGGCACATTCCTGTTGCCGGAGTTTTTGATGACCCGCATGACTTCGAACCCATCGATATCCGGCAAATTGACGTCGAGCATCACCAGGTCGAATAACTGGGTGGAGAATAATGCCAGGCCTTCCCTGCCCAGCACGGTGACCGTGACGTCCATGCCCAGACCCGTGAAGCATAATTTGAGCAGGTTGCCAATATCGTTTTCGTCTTCCACCACCAACAGACGCGGCTTTCGCTTCAATTCCCAAAAATCGAGCAGGATGCCTCCAGGTTCCATCATTTCGTCCTCTCTTTTGATCTCGGGTACGCTCCGCTCCTTATTCTACTTTAAGACCTGACAGGCATCGCTGTGGCGCTGTGGTGACATCTCAGCGTGCCGCAAACGATCGCAAGCCCTGCATGGACATTGACGCGAGTCAGGAACCGTTCACCGAAGACCTGGCAGGTCTTATTAAATACCAATCTGTCTGATGATTTCGTGTTTGATTTCGGGCATGGCAAATCTCCTCAGTCGACTCTATTGATATTTAATTGCGCTGCCTCTTGCTAATTACAATCAATGTCCTCCCCAATTGTTTCGACAATTTTACAAACTCTGGTCCCAGCTTTCCTTGTCTAATCGACAGACTTAAGGAACCGGCCTGCGAAAGAGCCTCTAAAACAATTCCTGGCAACCTGGTTGAAGTTGCTTCATTTAAACTCCTCAGATACAGATCGTTAAGCAATTCTTCGGTTTCTTTGATAAAAGCAAAATCAATTTTACCTGGGACGACATGTTCATAATAAGCACCTATACTGTACAAATGACCAATGCATTCTAAAAGTGGAAGTTCTTTTAGCTCGGTTCGTTTGCTGCGTAGTTCTTGTAAAGTAAGCATACTCGACCAACCCTTGTTGAGTTGGCGGGTGGCTATGTTTCATGAACAGAAACTATTTCTTTTTTGGCATTTATATAGGTTTGGCTTAGGTGTTTTTGAAATTCCTCCACAGAAATAGCTAGGTCGGTAAGCCCGGTGCGTAAATTATCCGATATCGATTCGCATTCTGAGGGTTGAGATAAAAGAGTCATTGCGCCAGTGTTTAAGTGCTGATCAACGGTATTCACGTCTTCATGAACAACTTTCGCTGCCTTCTGCAGGGAAATTCCCAGATCATACTGTCTGTCGTTCACGCCTATCAGGTCTTCGATTTGTTGCACTCTTAAGTTTATTTGACGTAATATATTATTCATGGCATCCAGAAAAGCGTCTTGCGTTAAATTAATTTTATCTTCCGCCAATTTATCACAGATCGCATTGAGATCTTCTTGAATGTTGTTAAAAATCTCAATTTGAGCTTGAAAATACACTGCCGTGAAATTAAGCTCTCTGATAGGAATACTCATTCCCACACGTATCCAATGTGCGTTTTCCATGCGAAGTTTCCTTTCCAGATATCTTATGAATGCATTTTTCATCTGCCCTAGCAGTAGGGCATTCTCATTCCGTGTGCGAATTACTTTCTGAGACAATTTGGTCTCAGATGCATATGTCTTTTTTTCAACTTTTGGTTTTTTGCCCGTAATTCCCCAAACCAGAGTTCGGACCTTTTCATCATATTCACTCTCGTTACCAAAATCTACCCAGCTTCGGTCACTTAGAAACCCTGGAATTTGTGCCTTCTTGTATAAAACTGGAATCAACTGCAATTGATTGTTCGTAGCTAGGCTTAAGGCTCTGTAGTATTCAGCCTCCACCCAACCTGAAGCCATTGACTCGGGTGAAATGACAAGAGCTACCGCTTTGCTCTCTTCAATACCCCTTTCAAGTGCTTTTGCAAATAAATCTCCGGGGCGGATTTCATCTTTATCCAGCCAGACTTTAATGTCAAGAGTCTCCAAAGAACCCTTCAATTTTATGACCCATGGCTTATCTTTGCTATTATGACTTAAGAAGACGTCGAACTTCTTTTTGGGTGGCATATTTTACCTGTTCATTTCCCAGTTTATATATTGCTGGTATCTTGATGGAATTCTATTATAAACCTTATACAACTCTTTCTTTTCCGTTGTTGTTTCTTCAACAGCAAGAAGCACGAGTTCAGCCGGATGTGGCAATCTCCGTTACTCTTCGATCCATTAGTGCGTATGCCTCTTTTGCACATTGAATATTGTCAGGTTTTAGTTGCATGGTTAATGTCTTTGGCGCCTGTTTGAATTTGCCCAATGCCAGGATTTCCTTGCGCAGCAGGGAAATCTTCTCCGCTGGAAACGGCAGATGGCCAAAGTAGATGTGGAAAAGGTCGGGCGGATATCCATAGGCAATGCTTGCCAGACCGTCTGATCCCGGCAAATATACCCGGATGGAAAAACCAACCGCCCCCCAGTAGATCGAGTGGCCTTTTTGATCAGCTAAATCCATAATATGTTTGAAGAACGGGGATGCTTCCGGCGAACATTTTGATCGCATTTCGTCCCAGTTCGTCTGTCTCGTTCGGTGCTTAACATCGCGGGCGGTTTCCGTCATGCCGAGCAGACGCGGAACGATCGCAGACAAACCTTCGCCTACGAATTGCTTGGCTTCTACAGCCAGAACTTCCACTGTAGTCATTTGTTCGTTGAGAAATTCAACTAGCCGACGCAGTTCCGATGGAACAGAATCTGCAACAAAGATCAAACGGACGTTGGCAGACCTAAGCTTCTCCTCAACTCTTGTCCAATACTGGTCAACCCGGGAAGGGTCATCTGAGCCAATCAACTTCAAGATCTCATCATTCAAGGATTTCCCGCTTTTCTGTGCGGTTTCTGCTGCAGATTGGCGCAGGCTGTCCATTTTCCAATACGAGATGCCATTGGCGGCGTAATCCAGCATCTGCGCCACGACTTCACGACGGCTTCGAGTATCCGAGGCGCGTTTGCATTCAACAAAGGTTGGAGTGCCATCCTGATCCAGGAACAAATGATCAAGGCTCCATCGTCCATTTTCTTCATCGCTGCCTGGAACCGCTACTTCCCTGGCAACTAGGATCCAGTGGCGTGGGTTCTCCAGATCGATTTGATCACCGGGCAGCAGATCAGGGTAATCTGCAAGCAATGCCTGTAGATCATCTTCGCGTTCGTAGGATGTCTCGGTCATCGGTGTGAGTCTTCGTTTACCCTCAACAAGAAATATCTTTGCGTTTTTCATAAATTCCTCTGGTGCCTTTTTACAACTCTTCCATGAACGTCTGATACAAAAATGACGGTAGCAGCGCAGCGTCCTTTTGCGAGTTTTGCTATGTATGAAATTGCTTCTTGGATCGCTTAAAAGTCATGTTGACAGGCTTCAAATAGAACTCGACTTCGTAAGTTTGTATACCAATGTTTACCCCTTCCAAGGCACTGATTGCATATAGAAGTTTATCTTCTGCTTTCCGAGCAATGATTAATCCTTTTACGGTATCGCCTTTTTCAGCCAATTGATTCTTTACCCAGCCCATATAGCGCAAAACTTGTCCAACTGCTTCATCGCTGGTTTTACCTCGTTTCAACTCAATAACGAGCCATTCAGGTTTCTTTCGATGACGAGCCAAAAGATCGATGTATCCAATATCCGTAGGATATTCATAGCCTGCCTCATCATCATAAAGCGCCCATTCTTTTCCGAGCGAAGTCTGTTCCCAATTATCAAACAGGAAATCATGTAAGTGTCGTTCTAACCCAAAAGCTTGACCTAAGACAGAAAGAGTCTCAAGCGAACCGTCTGTTGGCGATAGTGCTTCGCCATCATCATCTTGAGGTATGACACCCCACAATATCGCGTCTAATGTCCATAGATCGATGCCAAGATCTTTCACCAGTTTGTAGAGCAAATGGTTAATGATTTCATATTTCTCACCACGTGATGAACCGCGTGGAAAGTCTGGCCAGATTTTTAATGTTCTCAGAGCTCTTTCAGATGTATTGTTCCAGACACCAAATTCATTGGGTGAAGAGACTATCAAAATAGCTGTAGCTAATGCCTTTCCAAATCCCTTTAAACCTAGAACTGATTTGTTCCACCGCTCTGCCAGCGGAAGTGCCGGATTCAACAAGATGGTCAATGTACTGCGCAAGACATCCATGTTTTCGCAAAGTTTAAGTGCTTTACGATACAACCCAGACCAATGATGATTGTTTTCAAAATACAAAAATGAGCGGAAGGTTTCTTCAGATAAATGTTGAACGGTGTCGAATTGGAATGCCGTCTGATATCGTGCTAATACGCTATCTCGGTTATTCGTAGTATCCAGAAAGCTTGGACGTGATTGTGCTTGGGATAAAGCACCTCGAAGTCTTCCTAATGCTTGCTCGTAATCTTTGGGGTTTGCCATAATGGTCTCCTGCTGCAGAAATCATCTATCCGGGTTGCTCTTGAGTGATTTCAAGACCCTGGCAACCAATTCAGTGTATTCATCTCTAATCTTGAAGTTGTCCTTTTCCCATGGGTGATTTGGGAAGTCGTAGTAAATAATCTGGCGAAGATAATCCTTCCATTTATGTCCAAGCTGGCTCGATATTAGTGAAAGAAAATAACCTGCCTGGCTTTCATCAGGTGCGGCATTTAGACGCACAAATTCCTTCCTGAGCTCATCACGGGTTACTTGTCCCTTTGTAAGTAGGGTGGGCAGAAAGTAATCTCTGATTCGCCTTGATGACCATAAATTCTTCGACAGATATTCCGTGAGTTTCGTTTCCAGAGTGTCCCGATCATATGTGCCGGGTTCATTGGACATGTCGATAATAAATTTCTTCTTGTTTGCTTTTTGTTTCTCGACTTCCTCTGGTATGATCACCATTCTTGAAAGAATTGCATCTCCCTGCCTTGTCTTTGCATAATTTAGGACGACTGCATTTATGCCAACACTGTAACTGTCGGACAACCATTCAATCATCCTGCCAAGTGACTCCTCAACCCCAGTGCCAACAAGCAAAAGTCGCTGTGATTGATTAATTGCCAGGTCTTCAATCGCGATGCTTTCAAATCGTTCCTGCAGTAGATCTTCCAGATTTTGACTTGTATATGACTTGCATATTTCTCGGAAGCGATCAATTTCCCACCCTGCAATGTCTGAGGCGTAGTCGATAGCCTGCACAAGTGCCTCTCTGGGTAGCTTGTCTCTTTTCAATTCAACAATTACTGTGTTTCCGCTGTTATCAATTCCAAGGAAATCTAGAGGACCGGAACTTGTCTGAACTTGCTCTCCAATTATTACGATATCATCGCCTAGGATTTGCGAATTTGATCGTATCCACTGTTCAAGATGATCCTTTTCCCTCTTGCCATCGTTTACTAAAGAGGTTTCCAGCGAAATCAGCTTTCCATCGATGATCTGCCATGATTTTATTTCGGATGCCATTACTTCTCCTTTAGCTACCGCGAAGAGTTCTCTGTCATTCTAAAAACTATTCAAATCTCTCTATTTTCTGCATTGTTTATTTGGATTTTGACGAAATCACTCTGCGGGAGCGGGAAAATAAATCGGTTTTAGCGGTAACCTTTGCTGTGCCTCTTGTGAAAGCTTCGGATAATATTCAATCCAAAGTTCAATCAAAGCCTCAAGATCGATCAGGGTAATCTTTCGTTTATCTTGTGATCTGGCTTCTTCTCGTGCTCCACTCGTAAAGCCTCCTGATGATACGTATAATCCGATTTCATCCGAACCAATTACAGACAAAAATGCTCTCAATGGTTCGACAGGAATAGATTGACCTGTTTTATGTTTGACCTGTACTTTTATTCGAGGACCTTTGGCTCCAAGAGGGTCGCTGTATGCAATAACGTCAATTCCTCCATCTTTTCCTGGAGGCGCTACCCAGTAAATGAAGTATCCCATTGCCTTTAGTAGGTCGGCGACCAAGTCCTGAAACTCATAAGGATTAATTGCATTGATCAATTGCTGCATCTGCTGCCATGCTACTTCTTCTACTTCTTCTACTGTTGAAGCGACCTTTGGAGTTTCTTCGATTTCATCATCTGGTTCCAAGCTATCTTCATCAATCCGGCTCTTTTTCCATTCGTGGTAGAGTCTGACAGCTTCTTTATAAAATTCTTCTGGGTCAGAGAATTTCTTATACGCGACTTTCCCCTCTTCAGTAATAAACCAGCGTCCCTTATTCTTAACCAACCAGCCTGCTTTGACAAGATCGATTGTTGCAAAACGAACGATTTTTTCATATCTCTGTGCATTTAGCGACGACGGATAATACCCGCTTTCATATTCAGTAAGCGGAATCGCTTTTGGAAGCTCTGCCAGAATATCCTTGGCGGGAAGTCCATCAGGCTTGTCCATCAAAAGTTTGAAAACTACTCGCAGGAATTGCCCTGTACGTTGGCGGGTGATTTCAGGCATTATAGCTCCTCATCAGTGTGAATTTTCGTTGTAATGTCACCACGGCATTGAAAGACGATCCACAACATCCCGACGCGATAAAACTTTTGAACATAGTTCCCACCTGTCTTTTTCAGGGTCAATGGTTTCCTGATAGCGAATTTCGAAGACATCGTGGGCTTGGTTTCGTAAATGGATGTATTCATCCATCATTTCATCAAGTTTTTCTATATTTTCAATCCACTCATCCTCGATTGTGTCAGGCAACGATCCAAAGATATCGTATCGGTTTTTCATACGGCGGGATAGGACATGATAGATTTTTTCATCCTGTGTATCATGATAGACAAGATTGAGCATATCCACTGTGTGACGCGCCTGACCAATGCGTTTGATACGTCCAAGACGCTGTTCGAGGCGAGCGGGATTCCAAGGAAGGTCCACATTGATAAGGGTTCCGAGTGTTTGCAGGTTCAGTCCCTCACTGGCAGCGTCGGTGGCTACCAATAAGCGAATTTCACGTTTTTTGATCGCACTTTTTATCTCTTCGCGCTCAACCGATGCAAAATCTCCTCCATGAAAGAGACCGCTTTTTCCTGCGCCTGCGTAAACACCTACGGTTTCCATCGGCAGCAGCTTGGCAAGATCCGCGCCCAACGCATAGGCAGTATCGTAATATTGACTAAAGACAATACACCCATGTTCCAGCCAGGTTTTTCCCTCGGTACGATGCTCGGTTAGAAAATAGCGAACAGCCGATACTTTAGGATCCCGAGCTTCCGGTCGGGACAATTCGTCAACAATAATTTGAAGGTATGAGGCCTCTTCCGGCGTGAGCGTGTCCAAAAGATCTTTTGCCTGTTTTGCCTGCTCTTCATTCTCAAAGATATCACGTCTTAACATTTTTGTAGCAGTAGATCTCCCTGATGCAAAACTGGAGCAAATACGCTGTAGCAGAAGTGATTTCATAAAGCCAGCGCTTTTCACACGCTTTTTCAAAGCTTCAGTAAATGCTTCTGCCGCCTCATATGCAAGGTTGAACGGGTAATTGGTTCGCAAGCCCAACCCGATAAAGTCAACTCCTGTATAGCCAGTGGAAGGCACATTCGGATCAGGATGGATATCCACACCAATCCTCTCCAACAAGCCTTGTTCTTCAAGGGTATGGCGGCGGCGAAGTACAGTATGACGGACAATTGGATTGTTCTCGCGTAGGAAACCGGGCGCAAGAGTCTGACTGAGTGATTGTTGTTCCAAATAGCTTAAAGAGCCAAATCCAACATCTGTAAAAAAAAGTTGATCAGGTAAACCAAGTTGCAGGCGCAAATTGGCAAACAGGGCGTTCTCATTTGCGGGCGGGAGAGGATTCCGAATCCATTCCCAGGCATCTTTTTCATTTTGGGGAAGCTCATCGCCCTTGATGGCAGGCAATGCCCGCTCCTGATCCACCCAAAGTGATGATAGTTCCCTTCCCTGCACAAAATCTGCGCCTGTATTCAGAATACGCAATAAATCCCATATTTCGTGCACTTCGGTCTGTATAGGGGTGGCTGTCCCAAGTAAAAGATTTTTGGTGCGCGAACCTATTTTCAGCATAAAGTCCAGTAGGTTATTTGGTTCATTTCTTTGAGGACCAAGTCCACCACGACGACGTGCCTTGTGCGCCTCATCCAAAATAACTGTACCGTACCTTCGAGAAAGCAGATGCTGACGCTCATCCGAATCGTGGAAAATCAAGCCCGTTGAGACAATGGCAATTCGAAGTGGACATGAGGCGATGTCTTCCGCTCCGCGTGTCTTGATAATGTGACCCTTTGGGTCAACCCACACTTTTTTATTGGACAGCCAAACCGCACTGGGAATTCCCAACTTATCGTCCAATTCCACCTGCCATTGCAAAGTCAATGTGGAAGGGCAAAGGATCAATACAGGACCATCATCTAGCAAGGCTGAGATCATTGCACTAGCTGCAAGGGACAGAGTTTTCCCAAGACCGACTTCGTCTGCAAGTAACAGACGAGCCTTGCCATAGGTTTCCCTATGTTTCATGAACATCGTCACAAAAGAACGCTGCCAGGGTTGAAGTTGTTCGCCGCCGCGATAGATCGGGCTTTCGGCAAGAACAGCTGCGGGCAATTCATCAGTATTTGCTTCTTCAAAGCGGATCTCAATGCGGTCTGCAACGCGCTTGATCTCTTCGATAATCGCATCAGGCAGGGGATAGGAATGTGGATCATTCCAAAGCGCATCAAACTCTTCTTCCACCCATTTCACGCCTTCAGCAGAGGTATCCTCCCAGAGGATCTCATAGTTTTGTGAAAATGCACTTTTGGTTTCATTGATCGAACCAAGAAAACAGGTCTTTGACCCGTCTGCCATTTCGATGACTCCTGCTTTGCCGTGAATAAAAACACGATCTTTTGGTACGACTTTGATTTCGACACAACCACTGCTCAATAATTCATACAGACGGCGATATCGTTCACGGTGTAGCAATGCTTCCACTTCCGACGGCGCTTCGTTCCAACGCTCCTTGATAGCAGTCTCACGGACATGTTGCGATAT
>Ga0105098_10000911_pt1 | contig 10588 bp, 7 predicted proteins | sample PPLLak21cMay2015_FD_79137 | JGI IMG/M metagenome (GOLD analysis project Ga0105098, IMG submission 79137) | Freshwater sediment microbial communities from Prairie Pothole Lake near Jamestown, North Dakota, USA - PPLs Lake P7 Core (1) Depth... | ecosystem: Environmental > Aquatic > Freshwater >... | reverse complement strand
TCCACCGTATTCACGAAGAACGATTCATAGATGCGTTTGGCAACGTCCACTGAATAAGGGAAAAAGACATTCAGCAGGACCAGTCCGACCCCGGCTGCGATCGGGACGAAGAGGCTTTTGAAGGTCCTCTCGGAAGTGACCTGCCTGACTTCATTGCCCAGGAGAAAAAAGAAACCGCTCAAAAGCACCAGGTCAAGGCTGAACGGCAGGCCATACAGTTCATATTCTTCTCCAAAAACCGAAAGCGGAAACGGATAAAAGACTTGCAGAAAGACAAGCGCAAGGGCAAGCGTCCCAAGAAGGATGCCCCAGGTGGCCCAGCGGTTGTTGAGTCTGCTTACCAATCTAAGAAAAATAAATGCGTACAGGCTCACCACAAATAAGTTCGGCAGGAACCATAATTGCGCCCAGTCAATATAATTGATGCTCCCGTAAAGGGCTTTGACCATCCGCCCGATGGCTGTTTCAAAGCCCATATTTTGGAAGGAGACTGATCCAAAATAGATCAGCAGGATGGTGAATAAATAGGGTTTCAACACTGCATGAAAGCGTTTCTTGAAATGATCGCGGAACGGTATGGAAATGTTGATGAAATATCCGGACAGGAAAAAGAATAGCGGGATATGGAACGAGTAGATGACCTGATGGAAAAATGGTGAGAGAGCTGCAAAGTCATTGTGCCCGAGAACCACGAGCAAAATGCCAATCCCTCTTGCAATATCCAGGTACTCGATTCGTTTGGACATAACGACGTTTCCTCAACCCGATTTTACGACAGAAACATGCCGCGCAGCCGCGGCTGCACATCTGCTCTAGAGCCAGTCGCGTTTGTAGAAAATGTACGTAGCCAGGGCGGTCAGCCCGACTGCAATGCCAATGACGGTCAGGAACGCGAAGGGATGGCCCTCCCCGGGCAGCGCCACGTTCATCCCATAGAACGCCGCCACGACCGTCGGCAGGTTCAGGATGATCGTCAGGGCGGCGAGCGCTTTCATCACCGTGTTCAGGTTGTTGGAAATGATCGAGGCGAAGGCATCCATCATGCTGGAAAGGATCTCGGTGTTGATGCTGGTCATCTGGATGGCTTGCTGGTTTTCGGTGAGTACATCCTCCAGCAGGTCCTGGTCCTCCTCATAGTAGTTGAAGATCTGTGTGCGCTGGACGCGTTCCATCATCACTTCGTTCGACCGCAGGGCAGTGGCGAAGTACGTCAGGCTCTTCTGATATTTCAACAGTTCCATCAGTTCACGGTTGCGGGTGGACTTTTGCAGCTGGTCTTCAATCGTCTCGGTCATGCGGTTGATCTCGCGCAGGTGCGCCAGGTAGCGTGTGGCAGTTTCAAGGAAGATGTAGAGCGCAAAGCGGTAGCGTTTGCCCGTTTTGAGCAGACGATATTTCCCGTTTGCCAGCACCTTGAACATTTCCTTCTCATACCGGCAAATGGTGACGATGATGTTGCCCTTGATCAGGATGCCCAGCGGGATGGTCGTATAGGGGATGTCGCTCTCGGGCTGGCTGTGCGGAATGCGGACCAGGATGAAGGTGTAATCATCATCCCGTTCCATGCGCGGCATTTCGTCGAGGTCGAGTGAATAATTGATGTAGTCGGCATCGATCCCCCAATCGACAAGCTTTTGAATTTCTGCGGGCGTGGGGTCGATGGCCTTGACCCAGGCCCCGTTCGCTATGGATTCGAGCTGTTCGAGTCCCTGCTCGGTCGTTTTATAGATGGTGAGCATCGCTGCCTCCTCACGTGAAATCATCACGCCGGAGACGTGCTCACCTCCTTCGTGATGTCATGGATCTGATCTTGCAACGCGAATTGCGCCAATCGGCCTGGTACTTGGCGGTTGACTGTCTGTAGAGTCTAAATCGTTCTCGTTCGTAAGAAACATCATTTATCCTTGCCGCAATCGGCGGCGGGTGTATTTTACGCCCGTTGAATGGATTCCACAACCATTATAGATGTTAGGTCTGCGCCTGCACCTGATCTCGTTTCCCGGCTGGCTCATGATAACTGTCTGGGCCCGCCGAACAATTTACCACGGAGAACACTGAGTTCACCGAGAAAAACCTTTTAAAAATCTCTGTGGACTCCGTACCCTCCGTGGTGAGAAGATGTTTTGCTTGTTGAGCGAATCGGCTCGCTTGACGCCTATACCAAACTGTAGTTCAATGAGTCCCTACCATGATCCCGGGACTGGATGGCCTCCGCGCAGTCGCATTTTTACTCGTCTATGCTTTGCACACCGATTACGTCCGGATGGGCTGGGTGGGCGTCCAGTTCTTTTTTGTTCTCTCGGGCTTTTTGATCACCGGCATTTTGCTGGATATGAAAAAATCCCTGCCGCCCAGGGAATATTTTTTCAAGTTTTACGGCCGGCGCTTCCTGCGGATCTTCCCCCTCTACTATTTCTATCTGTTGTTGATGGCCGCCGTGGCAACCTGGTTGATCTCCATTGCGTACCGTCCAAACTATATGAAGATCTATCTGGACCAGGCCCGCTATGCCTATTTCTATGTCTATGACTTCTTTTTTGCCACAGACGCTCTCCAGCTCTCGCATTTTCTGGATCACTTCTGGTCTTTATCGGTGGAGGAACAGTTCTACATTTTCTGGCCGCTGTTGATCCTGCTGGTTCCCGAAAAGGCCCTGAAGAAACTATTCCTGAGTTTCATCCTGCTGGGACCCCTCTTCCGCCTCGCCCTGTTCTTCGTCCATGGCGCCGGAGGGCTTTCCTTCCTGAATGACGAGGTCTCGATTGCCGTCTATCCTCTTCCGTTCAGCCACATCGATGCGTTTGCCTTTGGCGCGTATCTCAGCCGTTACTCCATCCCCAAAGCCAGGGGACAATTCTTCCTCCTGTTGGCGGTTTTACCGGTCATCGGGTATGCGTCGCAATATATTGCAACGGGCGATATTGGCAGGCTCTCGGCCTTCGGGTTCCCTCATCTTCTAAGTGATGCCTACAAATTCATCTGGGGCTATTCACTTTTGAACTATTTCTTCGCCGTCACCATCCAGGCTGTCGCCCGGGATAGGCTTTTCGTTCGTTTCCTGGACTGGGCGCCGATGCAATACCTTGGAAAGATATCGTATGGTCTCTATGTATATCATTTGCCCGTTATATGGTTCGCCAGCCGTGTTCGTGATCTTGGCTTGCCGGAGCCTGTGGCAAAGGCAGTGACGGCGCTGATCGCTTTTGTTATCACCCTGCTGGTCGCTTCCGCAAGTTATTATCTGATGGAAAGGCCTTTACTGAATCTCAAGGACCGTTTCTTTTCACTCAGGCGCTCTGAGAAGCAGAACGCGGCTGTCTCTGTGGTGACAACCGAATGATCCCCGGCATCCTGAATACCAGGTTGAAGACATTTTTCTCGTGGGAAAAAGCTACAGTAGTTATGCTGTTCCTGCTCGGCGCGTTGCTGCGCGTCCGGCAATATCTGACGGGTCGTTCCCTCTGGGCCGACGAAGCGATGCTGGCGCTGAACATCGTGGGCCGTGGCTTTGCAGAGCTGCTCCGGCCGCTCGATTATGACCAGGGCGCACCGGTCGGTTTTTTGCTGGTCGAAAAACTCTTCCATGCCATTCTGGGGAAGCATGAATTCGCCTTGCGCCTCTTCCCTCTGCTGGTTGGCCTGCTCAGCCTGGGCTTGTTCTACCTGCTCCTCAAACGGATGGCGGTGCGGGGCGCGGGCTTGCTGGCGGCCCTGGCGTTGTTCGCGCTCAACCCGCGGCTGGTCTACTACTCCTCTGAAGTCAAGCAGTATATCGTCGACGCGGCGGTCACGATCGCGCTCTTGTTGGTCGCTGCGCCGCTCTTTGAGGCTTCCCCTCGCAAAAAGGATTTTGCCTGGCTGGCGCTTGCGGGAGTGGTCGCGCTCTGGTTTTCGCACCCGGCCCTGTTCGTCCTGGCAGGGATCGGGCTTGCGCTGGTCATCGTTTATCTTCGACGCCGTGATATTTCGAGCCTGCGATTTGCCATTGGGATGGGAATCCTTTGGCTGCTCAACATCGGCTTGCTTTACGCCCTGATTCTGCAGGACTTGAGCCGGAACGCCTACATGCGCGAGTATTGGGCGGGAGCCTTCCTGCCCATGCCGCCCTGGAGTGACCCGGGCTGGTTCCTCAGGAACCTCAACGAGAACATCGGCATCCAGTTTGGCATGCCCTCCGCCGTCCTGCTTGTGTTTGCCCTGATGCTCCTCGGCTGGGTCCTGTTGTCCCTGCGGAAACGGGAGGATGCGCTGGCTTTCGCCTCCATCCTGCTGGTCACGCTGGCCGCTTCTGCCCTGGGTCTCTACCCCGTCTTCGAGCGCATGATCCTCTTCCTGGTCCCGCTGGGACTGCTCCTGCTCGGCGTTGTGGTGGATGGATTGGATCGCAGCCTGCAGCGCTATCCGCTTCCGCGCGCCCTGGCTGTCCTGACGCTGGCCGGCTTCCTGATCTATGGACCGCTCGTGACATCCTTCCAATTGTTCGTCGCGCCGAAGTACTTCGAGCACATCCGTCCCAGCCTGGAAGTCCTGCGCGAGGCTCGCAGGGATGGTGATGCCCTATACGTTTCGTACGGCGCGTTGCCAGCCTTCCGCTTCTACGCCCCGTTCTATGGCCTCGAAAATGTCGCTTACGAATATGGGGAACGAGAGGATTACGAGGCCCCACAAATCATCCTGAGCGAGCTGGAGTCATTCGAAGGACAGCCGCGCGTCTGGGTTTTGTTATCGCACGTGTATCAAAAGGAGGAGTTCAATGAAAAGGATTTTATTCTGGATCATCTAAACCAAACGGGGGAAAAGAAACGCGAGTTCCGCCTGCCGGGGACGTCGGTGTTCTTGTATTTATACGACCTTGGGACATAAGATCAATCGTTTTTAGACAGGTTCACTCTCCTTACAAATATGTTAATGCAGATGAAAGTGATAATCTATACAATGTAAGCGTTACACAGCAATCATCTTTTTTGTAAGGAGGGAACGCTCCCATGCAACTCCTGCCTATCTATAAAAAATGGATATTGTTCATCGCGGTGCTGATCGCATTGGTCTTTGCTACGCCGGTGCTGGCCGATTACCTGGGACCCAATCGCACGGAGACAGTGACGGTCGAAACGTGCAATATGGTGCGGTATGAATGCAAGCAGGTGAATGGTCGCTGGAGATATAAGCGGACGGAGGATTGGTCCTGCCCGACTGGTCACGATGCCTGCGAGGGGGGAGATAAGGGGGATTGTGATGAGGGTAACCACTCCGGGGGTCCGTATTGCTCGCGGGAATATGGAACGAAAGAAGTGATCACCACGCTCGCTCCTGCGACGATCACCGGCACGATCGAAAACTGCACGGCGCCGAACGGCTGGTGCATGACGCCTACCAACCTGGCACTGCTTGCGAACGAACCGCTTGTCGATCGAGGCAAGGTGATCCTGCTGATCGAAGGGAGGTTCAACGGAGTCACCTTCGCCTGCCCGAGCGATACTCCCAGCCCGGTGATGACCTGCAGCATCGGCTTGCAGGAAGGGCAGAACGACTTCGAATATTGGGCGCTCTCGTCGTGGGGCGATAGTTCTGAGAAGGGCTACTCGTCTGCCAGAGTGGACACCGTTCCACCGGACGTGGGTCTGGACATCAGCGGGGTGAGCGGCACGAATGGCTGGTATGTCTCGGACACCACAGTGACTGCCGCGGGCGCAGATGCCACCTCGGGTGTGGCGAGCATGCTGCTGACCATCGATGGTGGTGCCAACTGGCAGCCTTCCCTCACCCTGGAAGAAGGGGTCTACACGGTGACGGTGAGTGTGACCGACAACGCCGGGCATGAATCGCACTCGTCCACGCCGGTGGCGGTGGACACCACCACACCCTCGATCTCGATGTCCGTGGCGGGGACGCTGGGCAACTACGGGTGGTACAAAAGCGACATCCAGGTCACGGCCACCGCCACGGATGCCACCTCCGGGATTGCGACGTTCGAAGTCTCAGCGGATGGGGGAGCGTATCAAACCTACACACCGATCACGTTCAGTGATGGGCATCACACGATCCGGTTCAAAGCCGTGGACGTTGCCGGGAATCTGACCGAGACGCCGCTGCAGGAATTCTACGTTGACACCATCCCGCCTGTGGTGGATCTGCCGGGATCGTGGCAATTGGGCCGGGATGTATCGTACGAAGCGCGGGATGCTGGCAGCGGTCTGCTTGCCCTGCGGATCGTGATCGAAGATGAAAATGAAAAGTATGCCAAGTTGGCCATGGATCGGGATGCCTCGGGGTCGAGCTACGCCAGTCACCTGGATTGGAATGGGGAGTTCAGGAACCAGACGGTGGCGCCGCCGGGGACGTACCTGGTGTGGATCAAAGCCGCCGACAAGGCCGGACACGAGCATTTCGAACTGGGGCGGGTGATCGTCCCGCAGCCGAATGTACTCTTCAACCTGCTGCCGACGGAGGAACCGCTTGTCTCTGCCGACCTGCCGCTTCCACCGGCGGAGTTATCTGAGACGGTGGGCGAACCGCCCGCCGGTGTTCCTCCGGTGTTTGATTTCGGAGGTGGGACGAGCGAATCGACCGGGACGACGGAGGGCAGCACGCAATCCGTCCTGTTGAGCACTGGGACGGGTCCTGCGGCCGCGACTTCCTCCCCCGGGATCCTGTGGGGAGGCGCGGCGGCGGCGGCGATCGCGGCGGCGACGGCCTATGCTCTCGAAGAGACGCGCAAGCGCAAGGAAGCGGAAGAGGCACAGGCTGCGGCAGTGCGGGCGGAGATCGCCCGGGATAAGGCGAAGGATGCAGAGAAAGGTCTCACGAAGGAAGAGAAAAAGGAATTGAAAGCGGAACAGGCGCGTGCGCATGACGCGAAGGTCCAGGAGCGCAAGGAACGCGAGGAGTTTGGCAATCTATCTGCGGAGGAGAAAGCGCAGTTGAAGTGGGAGCAGGAACGCGACGCGGCATACGCACAGCAGGTGTACGAGAACTGGCTGGCGCAGCAGGAAATTCGCGAGCAGATGGCGGAGAACCTGACGGATTTCAAAGACAGGCAGGAGATGAGGTGGGATGTTGAGCAGGAAGCCTTGCAGGAAGCTGCGCAAGAGCAGCGGGAACAAATGGCGCAGGATGCTCGCAACCAAGCCATCGCAGAGAAACTGACGAAGTTCGAAGAGCAGGAGGAAGCGAATTGGGTGGCGATGCAGGCAACCATTCAGGAGAGAGAGGCAGAAAAATCATGGTTGCAAAGAACGTGGGAAGGAACAAAGGATGCCCGTGATACGGTGTGGAACTGGGTCGACCAGCATCAGTCCGAAATCGCCTTGGCAGTTGGGGTCGCAGTGGGTGTTGCAGCAATCGCCCTGAGTGGTGGGCTTGCCACACCACTGGTCGCTGCGGCATGGGTAGCTGGGGCCGCAGTCGTAGCTGCTGGAGCAACAGCTGCGGGAACTGTGATACTAAACAATCATTATGGACGTGAGTGGCATGAAAACCTGCTAAAAAATGTAGCAATCTCCGGCGTCGCAGCTGTCGCTGTAACTGGTGGGTGGTTCCTTATTCAGGGTGCAACAAGCGCGGCAGGTGCCCTCTGTGCTAGCAATCCAACAGCATGTGCACGGGTTGAGCCGATCCTTACTGCCGTGGATACGGGTGAAGAACTCTGGTTACAATCCAAAATGGCATACCAGACATGGAGAGGCGATTCTGCTGGCGCGGCAGATACAGCACTCGAATTGCAAATGGAACATATGGATGGGGGAATGCCCGGGAATGCAATTGCAAAAGAATTGGGAGCGGGAGTAATAGAAAATGTAGCCAAATATGGCGATGAAGCGATCAGGTTAGTCGCGTTATACGGTGACGACGCCGCTCAAATAATCATGTCATATGGCGACGATGGCATTGCTGTATTGATGAAATATGGGAACGATGCTATTGACCTGATAAATGATCATGGCCTACTGGCAATCAACGTAATGAAAGTAGTTAACCCAGAGGATGCAAAAGAATTATTAGAAGTACTCGACGATGATGTTTTGGAGTATGTTGTACAGCAAAGCCCTGAAGCAGTCGATGCGCTGTCTCGCTGGAGTACAGATGATCTAACTAAATATGGCCAGGAGTTGGCTTTGCGGGCGCAGAAGGATGCAAATGCATTAGCAGCTGCGAAGAAATTGGTTTCTTCAGGCCCCATAGATCCAAAGCACCTTACAGAAGAACAAAGAGCTTTGATTAAGACAATTGCAGAAAATTCCACACAATATGGTGATGAGGGGCAAGTCGTATTAGGTAAGTGGGTTGACCAGGGCAGTGGTTTTGTTGAAGTTGCAAAGGATACAGGCTCGGTGCACTATAATCCTCATCCCGATATGTGGGATATGTTGGGCGAGCTTGGCAACGAAAATCAGGAGGAGGTCGCCTGGCTGATCAACCGGCAGGTTGTTCAAACAGGGATTGATAAAGGATTGCCTTTTGAATATAGCTTGAATGGTATCAAACCAGAGAAGGTAGATTCAGAAATGGATGCGATTGAAAGGATATGGGAAGGCGCTGCGGATATTGATACAATGTATGCGAATGTCAAAGAAGCACTAGGCAGTTCCTATGTGCCGATTCGTATGCAGGAATTGATGGAACTTTGTAATGCAGGGTATACATATTCATTCGATGCTGCAAGCAATTCATACATTTTGATCAAGCCTTAGTCTGAACCAAAGGACAGTTCTTATGAGCGATATGCGTAAAATATGTGTAGAAATAGCACATTTGGTACAAACCTATTTGGACTTGGAGAGATGGAAATTTAAAGAAAGTGCACGCGTGACAGAACTAAGCAATACAGAGGCTCCAGCTGTAATTTATGATTCACAATGGTGCCGAATTCGGATTGAATTTGCGGAATGGGCTCCCCCTTTCCAAACAACAGACTATGCTGTTGATATTTATTATGGCAGATTACACGCGCCAAACCATGTGAAGACTACGGTTTGGAATGGGGAGGAATGTTGGTGCTGGCACTCAGTAAGTAAAGGATTACACTTTTTAGATGGTCGAACACCTGAATATACTGCCAAAAACATCCATTCACACGATCTACTTAGAAAATATCAAGAAACAACACTATATGAAGATCTTCGTAATAGGCTAGTAGAGTGGGAAATCAGGAAGCATATTTATATTTGGAAGCACTATGCTCCTCGATTGTTTGAATTGTTCGATGTGCGACAGCCAAATCTGTGGGAGCAATACAGGCAATTCCTAAAAGAAATGTATGACATAAAAGGCAGAAGACCAAATATAAAGCCGCCACTAGACAAAGTTTGTTGATTCAGAGTGATCGCTTCTGTATATGCCATGAATAAAAGGCTTAGCTTATATTTTATTTGCTCCTGTTGATCTCTGATGCAGTACATTTGGCAAGCTCAAAAGCTGACATAAGAGCGAATGGCTGCTAACTATGCTGGAGGTTGCTGTGTCATTCTTGGCTACACTTGCACCTGGCATAACTACAGGTGCGGGAGAGTGCTGTTTTCAGACGACTTGCAATAATACAAAAAGGAGACAAAACATGACTGACAAGAACGCAAAAGATCGTGAGGCAGTGCGGAAATTCGCAAATGGCGTGAGGATCGCCTTTTTTCTATCGGTGATAATCGATGTGTCTGATGTATATCGTTTTATTAACGTGTCCGGAGAGATCCGTCAAGGGATTGGTATTGCCCTCGGGATTCTGGGGACAATCTTGCTGTGGCTGGTAAGCAGGGACCTTAAGGCGGAGAAGAAGCAGGCTTTATATTTTTGGCTTGCCATGGGACTGCTTGGTCAAATCCGTTGGATTGTCGTTGATGCTACATTTGATTTGAATGTTATCTCGCTTCTTATTTTGTTACTTATTATTGCTGTCACGTTGAGGATGATACTTTGGACGCGAAACGGAGTATTAACCTAAGCGCATCTTATAGCTAGTTCATTGTTCAATAAGATAGTTATTGGAGGGATACTACAATGTCACTATTCAAACGAATGTCACCTGTAAAAATGCTTCGTGTGCCGATTTTGATCCTGTTCCTTTTATTGATTGTCGTCTCGTCCTGGAAGTCCCCCTCTGCAACACCTGCGCTCGGGATGGCTCTCATCGTGATTAGCCTGTCCATCGCTTTTTATTCCGTTTTCAGGAAGCATAGGATGGCCTATCTGGAAGGTAAACTAACGCGTGCAGCGTTTGTGCGCAACACATACCTGGATGTGTTTGGCATCCTGCTGGCAGTGGCTCTCGCAGGCTGGCTGGGCAGATATGTTGCGGGGGTCGTTGTCATGCCGATTCGAAATGACCTGATAAGGCTTCTGGCAGGGGCCGTCATTGGCTTACTGGTGGGAGCAGGAGTAGGCACTCTCGTGTGCCGGCTATGGGGGCGCTTCATAAAACTTTCCCCCGAGACGTTATAGTTCTTTGCATGGCAAGAACCTCGAGGATCTAACTCATCCTGGGTCGATAAAACTTGTTGAGTCGATCGTGACCACTTACTGATCTTTGAAAAATAAAAGTCTCACTTCTCCGTCACACTTGCACCTGCGTGTGATTTGCTTTGCAAATCATGCAGGT
>Ga0105098_10000910_pt1 | contig 10589 bp, 10 predicted proteins | sample PPLLak21cMay2015_FD_79137 | JGI IMG/M metagenome (GOLD analysis project Ga0105098, IMG submission 79137) | Freshwater sediment microbial communities from Prairie Pothole Lake near Jamestown, North Dakota, USA - PPLs Lake P7 Core (1) Depth... | ecosystem: Environmental > Aquatic > Freshwater >... | reverse complement strand
TAGAATAGGACCGTCACTGATACCGACCAAATAACCTTTTGCGCCATCATTCAACCAATCTTCGGACCAATTGCGTTCTTCTGCAACCTGCTTTGCGAACGCACGGACCAGACGCGCTTCTTTCGGAGCAACAATAACAGCATCAACATCTCGTGTGGACTGACGCGCTTGATAGCCAAGTACCATGACCGCGCCACCGACCAACGTGAGGCGGATGTGCAAACCTTGCGCTTCCGCCAATTCGCCAAGTCGCCTTTAGCCATCCTGAATTTCTTCACGTGAGAAGGTTGCCATGCAGGATATTTTACTCTATTGCTTATTCCAGCGTCGTCTTGAGCGATCCTGTCAAAACCCGCTTGCCGAAGGGACCTGACCGAGCCGCTTTGACGGAACCGGCTTGAGCATAGTGCACTCCCGTTTTGGCGGGCGCGCCCCACCATCATGACCCCGACGCACTTTGCCAGGGGCGGTGTACGCTGTGTCGGGCGGCATATCCCATTCTTGAGACTACTTTACATAAAACTGTAGTGTTAAGGCGACTACAAAGGGTATTAAAAAATACACAAGTGGCAGAAAATATTGCTGGCTAACAAGGTCTTTTGTTCGCAAAAAAAATCTTCCAAAAAAGCTAACATGCCTCTGAAAATACCCCTTAAGATAAAATGGCCAAGAATTGGATAACTTGGTGCCTTCATCGCTTCGCATCATTTCATTGAAAAAAGTGCCAAATAAATATTTCTCTAAGACAGAGTTGTAGAAATGATAATAAGCCTGAATTGCTAAACCCTGGACTTCAACTATATACCATTTCCAACATACAATTCCCATAAGTAGCGAAAGAATCCATGCCCATATCTTCAATATGTCAGGTTGCAACGTTGCTATTAACCCAATACCAAGCACCGCCAATAAAGCATTAGCGGCAGTAAAATGAAAGGAAGACCTTGTCCAAATTCGGTCGCGCTCACTATCTAGCGAAGAGTGAAGATAACTGAAGATATTTCCCTGAGGTGACACATCTTTAGGGATGCTGTTGGTTTGAAATGCGCGAGAATAGCCTATTAAAACTCTTGTGCGTGGAGTTTTATGTAAGTGTTGTTGATTCGGAAAACAAATGTCACAAACGGCAATAAGCGAATTTTGTGTAGCCGTACCATCTTTTTTACCAAACTTAACTATTTTTATATCGCCGCAATTTTGGCAGGCTACTAGGAATTCTGGTTTTTCTTTGTATCCCCATTTTGCTTTTAGAAGGTCATTATCTAAATAGTTTTGCATTCGATGTTCCTCCAAAATAATTCTTAAACGCAGGTACTAAAATTCCAAAGCCGCCCAACGGTGTGCGTTACCCGCTGATGGGTGGGACGAGATGCCGGCGCTTTGACGAGTGCACCCTGTGCTGGGCAGTTTTGGTTGGTGAATAACATTTTACGTCTTAATTCTTTCAGAAAACACCTCTGGCCAGACTAAAACCATATCGTGATCTTCAAATAACGCTACCCATGTGTGATCAGAAGGGGCTCGTTCTATCGCTAATATGCCATGCACCTTTCCCTTGGTCTGCAAGAGTTGACAATATCGTAATAGTTGTCCAAGACCGAGTCTCAGCTGTTTTTCTTCGTTAGAGTTCGTAATTGACTTTACTTCTGCAACCCAAATTTCATCATTGAGCTTCCAGGCAAGATCGTAATTGGGCTCATCAGGTCCTGGCGATAAGGGTATAAGTTTCTGATTTATTAGAAAGCTCGCTAAGGCATTCTGTGTGGCTGCGTGACCATGCAGTCCTCTTTCAACGATAGCGGGATCTATGGAAAAAGGGTCTCGCTCAGCAACAGAAGTTTCTTCATCAGCAATACGGTAATCTACTCCAAACACTTCATCCATCTTTTTGTCATAAATCACCTTTGTTCTAAAAGCATTTTCCCCTAAGGATTCACCAAATAGACTTACAAAAAAGAGTGGAAGCTTGAACAAATATCCTTGCATGGGCCTCATCGGACGATTGTTACCCATCTCAAATGGAAAATATAAAGGTGAGCCTACTTCAACGATCAGCTGACTCATTACATGATAGAGCTCTTTTTGAAAGTTTCGGATGATTTCTAACTCCAAAGGATTTCCCAACCTTTGATGATCTTCCAAACCTACATACCAACCGGGCCTTGTATGAGGTCGAATACCGGCTTCTCTTGCCAATGCACCTCTGGCTGCCCAGATAATACTGTCAACCCAAAATTGACCTGTCGCAATTGAGCGCGCGATAATAGCTTGTTCGTTTCGGTCGTAATGGAAAATTACATCTCCCTCATTCACACATTTTAGTAAAGAATAGCTCCAGAATGCAAGTCCATGTTCGTTTGTTTGAGGAGCTTTTAGATTTACCCCAATATCACTTCGTCCCGTAACTTCTAGCCAAAACACCTCAGTTGGTCTATTGACCCACCAATTATGGATAATTTGTTTTGTTGCAGGAATATGTTTATCCATTATCTTATGCGCCTACAGTGTTTATTGTCATGAACTGCCCAACTGTGTGTGTTACCCGCTAGTGGGTGGGACGAGATCGCGCCGCTTTGACAGAATTGGTTTGAGCCCAGAAAACTGCTTGAAAACGCAGTGACTCCCACCACGGCACCCCGGCAAAGTGCACCGGGGTGCGGGTGCACGCTGTGTTAGGCCGCTCAAAGCTATACAACTATCCTCTAGCCATAAATAAAATTCACTCCTATCTCTTTAACAAACCATCACGTTCTGCATCTTGAAGAATACTGGTTAGGCTTGCTCCAGCGGAAAGTACTACGATTAATCGATATCGAGCACGCGTGATAGCAAGGTACATTTCACGTATCGCCTGTTGTTCAACAGCTACAGAGAGAGCGTCATTATCTACAACTCGCGGCGGAACAACACCTTGTTCCAAGCCTACAAGAATAACCGCATCAAACTCTTGTCCGCCCGCATAAAGTGGTCTCGTAAGTACAACTAGTGGTTGATCCGGCGGTAGTCTTTCGCCGCGCTGCAGCATGATTTGCAGGGGAATTTCGGCACCTCGCAACTCACTAAGTAGTGTATCCCAGTATTGATCTGCATGACAGATAACCGCAATTTGCCGCAGATTAGCCTTTCTTAGTTCACGAATGCGTTTCAAGACAAATTTGCCTAGTTTTTGTGTCTCCTCACTTGCGACTTCGATTGTAGGCGGTGCAGCCAGAGGATGGCTATCCGATTCCATCTGAGCAATGTTAGTAAAGTCGGGAAAATCTGGACCAAACAGATCTACACTTCGCTGTATAACGAAAAATGCTAAGCGCACAATGGACCTGATTGATCGATGAATTGAAGCAAGGCTTTCATTAGCTATATCAGGTATACCCAGAAGTCCCAATCCAGCAGTTGATTGACTATAGATATCTTGCGCTTCATCTAGGGCCAAAACAATCGATACATGTTTAACCAAACCATTTGTCAACAGAGGGAGTACTCGCCTTTCGTTCTCATTAAAAAGTTGCGTCTCATCAACGAATACAAAGTCATATCCTAATTTGCGCCGTTTTAACTCCCATATTGGCGTCCTTAGCCTGCCCAATAACGATAAGGCAATATCATCTGTATCGAGCGCTTCAAGTTGTTCAAATACCTCCTTGTGATACTTCTCATATGTGCTAAAAACTAATAGTCGCTCATCTTGGTTTAGAATGCCATGTAATCGACTGAGTTTACGTTCCGATTGAATGTAACGCTTTTTATCTCCTTCTAGCCCATGTCCCTTGATGGCAGTTGATATCTCCACCATTATTAACCGTGCTAGCGCAGCGAATAATGGATCACTACCCTTCACTGCCGAAAATATTTTGCTACTGGCGACTGTATCAGGCATTTCATTAAAAACTTCTCTAAGCGCACTGTTAACTTGGTCAAACTGAAACAGTTTCGCCTCATATGCGTCGGGGTCAATTACAGAAGTGTGTTCAAGATTAAGTTCTTTACGACTGTATTCCGAGAGGGTGTAAACATCTATTTGACGTTCATTGTCCCGTAGCTGCGTATCACCCGATTCCAACACAAGAAATCGTTGCTGCACGGTTTCTGCCATTGCAGCATTGTGAACAATATATAGCACCTTAAGTTGTTGCCTTCGAATTCGAGCAAGCTCCAAGCGACGTAGAGCAAGAAGTTGCATCAACAGCGTTTTTCCTGATCCTGCCGGACCGATTATACGAAGCGGATGGTGCTCAATTGCATCAGACATCAAAATTCGGTTTTGTATCTCTGAGAGATATCCTTTGCTTAGCCAATCAGAATAAGTGAGGCTTGATGTGCGACGTGCAGACTGTTGTTCAATTGCTCTATTGCCTGTAACAACTTCCACCTGCTGATATTCATTTTCCGATTTGAGGCGAGTGTAAGGAGTCAGGAATCGCCGAAGATCAGCAAACAATTTTTGATCGGAGACTTGGCGTTTGCGAGCAGGAGAGATGAGACCATCAGCTTCCTCAAGCAACTGACTAAGATTTGTCGCCTCTGCTGCGGCAGCTTGTGCTAACTTCTCAAAACTGAGCGCGCGATCCGTGGGGCCAACACATATCATTGAGTGATGGACAACACCGGAATCATCTGCATTGTGTTCATAGTAACCAATATTCCATTGCTCCAAATCGCCACGGCCAGCAGTGCAAGTGTGTCCACCACTTGGCCATGATCGATGTATATAAGTTCCATCTAAATAGAGACCTTGGATGCGCAAGTTGATAACATGGAGAAATCGTACCAAGGCTTCACGACCGACTTGGGGGTAATGTAATAAACCTATCTCCCCTTCGCGCTTAATAAACCCCCAAGCTTCTTCTCCAGTGCCAGATAAATAATCAATATTCCAAACAGCTAATATTTTTCCGTCAGCTGAAGCGGATAGTCTAAATGCTCCTTCTATTACCTCTTCTGTTCTTAGTGCTTTTAGCTCATCTTCGGAACGCATAAGAATATCACCTAGAACATCTATAAGGCCAGCTTTTCCAAGAAGCCAATCAGCCGTACCTTGTGTGATCGCAATGTATGACATTTCAACAATCTCCTATCTGTTCGACAAATTGATTTACAGATTGATAGGTAAAATCAGGCGAACCCAGCCTAACATACATAGCTACGTAGCGCGTTATTAGATCTGCCAAAAAATGATGCCTCAATGATACTCTTTTCATCGGCTTCAAAGAAAAAGCATTAGCACCTGGCATAAACCTCAATAGATTTTGAGTGACTGATGGCCAATCAGTCAATGAAATATCTTGTGCACAATCAAAAATCTCTACTGGCGCAGAGAGAACATATCGGAACAATGCAACAGAGTGTTGAGGCACGCCAGACCAAGTTGGATCCTGCTTATCAGATGGCAAAAAATGAATATCAAGGCTATAAGAGTTGCAAATAATACTTTTCAAGATCGACTTGTATTTTTTTTCACCAAATAATAATTTCATATCTTGGGACGATACTTCTGCTATCTTACAACTTGATGCATGAGAAAGGAGCCGTAAACCTGCCTTAACTCTTTGAATAGCGATTTTTTCTTTCTCGCCTAGACGTGACACATTAGCTTCGACAAGTATTTGATCGAGTCCCTGAATCGCTGAAGGTGACGGCGGAATAAAACGTTCTGGCTGTTCTAATAACGAAATATGCCCTGCTAACTTAGCTTCTTGTAATTGTCCCTCAATTGCTCGGAAAATATCTGGCATGAACGCAGGAGTTGAAAAATACGCTCGGACAGGTATCACTGGCAAATACGCAATTGTTTCCACTTTTCGATTAGATAGGTCACAGGCTGGGGTAATTACTATACCAGTAAGTGGAGTATCTCCTAAAATGCCAAATGTCGGAAGATCTGACCATATATCACCAGGATTATTCTCAATAGTAGGGGTCATATCATAATAATCTTGGGGTTTTAGACCTAATTTTTGCGGCATACAGCTCCTTACACTCAACGTATCCTGAAGAGGCCCAACGGCTTGCGTTACCCGCTGGTGGGCGTGACGAGACAACGCCACTTTGACGGAACCAGCTTTGAGCCACGCAAACTGCCTGAAAACACGGCGAGTCCCACCAGTCTGGTGCACGCTGTGTTAGGCTGTGTTCTATTTGCCGCCACCCAGAATTGCACCTAAAATCATCAACCCAATAATACCCACTATGATATAAAGAGCAATTATGATTAGCGTAACTCCAAACGCGATTATTAAAGCAACACTAAGAGAAACACCAGCATTGAACCCCAAACAATAACCCCAATGCGACAAGCCCGCCTCTAGCCCTCTGGTTTTTACATTGTAGTAGGAAACTATTGCTTGCCCAAAAAGACCTTTAGTAAATAGTGGCAATGACGATGCTTGCGCCCATTTATAAATCGGCTCTGCAAATACTACCAAAATCACCCCCATGAAAAAGTAGAAGCCTGCAGTGATTAGAAGAATCTGAACTGTTGTGTCGCTCATGGTTACTTTTCTCCTTTTTTCTTGTGAAGTAAACCGTATTTGATTATGAGGTCTGCTTCAATGATTTTGATTCTGGCTTCTGCGTTTGCTCGGTCTATGGCAATTTCAATTGAGGCTTTTGCCCCAAGCGGAATTTCTAGTATTTTTGATAACTGTGAAGATGAATTTACATTTCCCAACTCTATTTTTTTGGATTTGTTATCATCATCATCGTTAGCCATGTTTCCACCTATTCTGAATGTAATAGCACCTGAAATTGGCGAGTGTAATCCTGCTTGAGGGTATCTAAATATTCCTGTTTCATTTCATCCGTGAAAAACCATATCTTATCTGCGTCAAACATAGCCTTGTTATATACTTCAGCAATATTTATAAATTTATTTACCTTTACTACTCTATCTGCTCTATCGCTGACAATTCTTATTTCAGCACGAAATTCCATAAAATGGATAATAACCTTTTTTACAGGCTCAGATGAGATTTGTGCTATTGCTTGAATTACGGTTCCGATTAGACCTATTGGCACAGGAACATTTCCTGCAAGCGCACCACTTATTTCGACCCCAAAAGTTGGCTTTATGCCAAATTGACCGCTATCCATTTTTGCCTCCTATTGTTATTAGCGAAACTTTATGATGCTGATTGGTCTGTATCAATTCAACATAATCTTGCAGAACTACTGCATAGTCATTTGCCATTTTTTGAAAATCAATTTTTGGACTACTCCATGCCATGGTGCGTGTTGGCAATGTCTTCAAGGCGTATGCTGTTGCACCATCAATGAAACTTTCTAGCGACTGCGTTTGACTTTTTGAAAAACCTTTATCGCTCGCATAAGTGTATGCTTTTTCATTTACTTGACCGAATTTGTATTTGATGAATACATCCGCACCTAATCTTAACATTGCTTCATCAATGATACGCTGAACAGATAATTGATAGTCCTTTATTAAGGATACAAAGAATTCCTCTTGGATACCAGCGTTTAAATCCCTTCTGCGGACTGTATCTAAAAGGGCGTTTTTTGACACTGCTACCTGATTCATATATTTCTGCGTGTCAATTTTCGTAATCACGCCTTGCCTACGTAGCCCATCTAATTCCTGCTCAAATCTCTTTTGGATTTTGAGCGTTTCTTGCTCTAACTCTTTCAAATTTCTTGACATATTTATCTCCCTTTTTCAAAACTTTGTTATGCATGGAACAATGATTTATACAGATCAATTCTGTAAAACATCCCTGTATGGGGGTTATATAGAACGATTCTGTATCGGAAGCTATAGGCGATCATGTAAACATCCACAGCGTTTCATATATTTGAACCTAAGACCAAGCGGACCTGGACTTACATCCTTAGTCCAGGTATGGACGTATTGCCTTTTGTTCCAGCATGCAGACTCTTCTACTGCTAAAATCTTGCCATAAACATTCCCACATATTGCCGATGTCTCTACGTTTTAAATCCCAATACATTAAGCATACTCCAAAAATTCACAATCGGGCAGTTTTCTCGTAAAATGTTAGCCTTTTGCAAAGTGACTTCGTTATCTACATGACGCTGAAGCCCTGTTTTGGTATCACCACTGAGCTTGTAACTTCATTGCAGCCCAAAGGTGACAGTCACCTTTGATCCTCCCGTCTCGCAAGACACATGTAGCCAGGTGACTGTCACTTCTACACAGGCGATTTTGAATTTCTGCGCATAGACTTCTAAAACTGGATATCTCAGCCTCGAAAATCAGTATTTTCATAGGCTCTTGATTCTTAGTATCTATTGAATGTTCTCTATCTAAACTCACCGCTCATCGTGAAATCAGTCTTGATCAGGGGATAATCGAACCTGGCAAGGACCTGACAAACGACACTTGTCTCCCAAATAAGCCGGCAATTATGATGGTTATGGCTATGCAGAAGGCAGCGATGAAAAAGAAGGCAAAATGGAAACGAGGCATCTGACCCTTGGCGTGGTGCAGATGGACAGCGAAGTGGGGAATGGTTCCGCCAACCTGGAACATGCCGGGGAACTGGTCCGGGCGGGGGCCCGGCAGGGAGCGCAAATCGTACTCACCCCCGAGCTTATGCCGTCCGGCTATACTCTCACCGAGGCGATCTGGGACTATGCCGAACCCTTTGACGGCGGGACCGCTGCCTGGCTCACCCGGCTCTCCGGACAGCTCAAGATCTACCTGGGGACCAGCTTCCTGGAAGCCTGCGGCGAGGATTTCTATAATACCTTTGCCCTGGCTGCCCCGGATGGATCGCTCGCCGGGAAGGTTCGCAAGGATCCCCCGGCTTCATTGGAAGCCTTTTTCTACCGCGGCTGGAACGGTCCGCACGTGATCGAGACGGCGCTTGGGCGCATCGGGGTGGGCATTTGCTTCGAGAACCTGTTATATGAGCACTTGCAGGAAATGCAGCGGGCTTCGGTCGACCTGGTCCTGCAGCCCATGGCGGCGGGGCGGCTCAAGCCTATGAGAGTGGGAGATATCGAGCTGTTCGACAGCATGGTCCGCAGGTGCGCGCCCTATCACGCCAGGACACTGGGCGTGCCGGTGGCATTCTCGAACCGGACCGGGCCGATCCACACCGGGCTGCCGGGTGGTTTTGGCGACTTCAACAGCAGCTTCCCGGGCTATTCCCGGATCGTCGACTCGGATGGAGCGGTGAAAGCGCGGATGAGGGCCGAAGAAGGCGTGATCGTTGCCGAGGTCAGCCTGAGCCCCGAGCGGAAGCGTTCCAAAAAGCTGCGCTGTTACGGCGGAATGTGGGCGTTTCCCATGCCCTGGTTCGCACACATCTGGCCGGAAACCCAGCAATTGGGCGAGAAGGACTATGCCGAAAACCCGCGGCGGAAGCAGGCCGCGCTCAGGGCCGCATCCAGACTTCGGTAGTCTCTCTTGAAGACTCTACGGTCGTAAAGACTCCCAGGCAGACTTCCGAAGTCTTCTCAAGGTGACTGTCAAATCAATCGTTTGAGCTTGGCGCGTGTATAGGCGGCTATGGTAAAACCGTCGGTAACTCCTCCATCGGCAATCATCTTCTCGAGCTCTGAAACAGAGACCCAGCGGAGCTCCGCTGTACCAATCTCTTCATTGAGAATGCCTGAGGTGGAAATATGCGCCAGGAATAGATCTATAGGGTTCCCCTCTAATCCTGTGTTGTTGTAAAGAGTTCCTAAAGCGATCAGATCGACATCGTTAGACCCTACTCCAATCTCCTCTTTCAACTCTGCCCTGGCCTGGTCTTCAGCCGAGACTCCCGGCTCGCCAAATCCACGTGGGAATTCCCAGTGCAACTGGCGTGTTGCATGGCGAAAATTATGCATCAAAAGCAGGTTGCCATCTTTTTCAGGAAGTATTACCACGCCGGCCGCGCCTCCTTCCATGTAAGCGCGGTTATACAACCGGATGTAACCGTTTCGATATCCACCGGGAAATTCAACCAAATCCCTTAATATAATTACATATGGGTCCTTACAGATAACGCCGATATCCGCCCATTCAGCTGGAAGCGATTTTTCCTGCAGAGACTGCAGGCGCTTTTCCTCCCATGCCTCTATTTCATTGGAATCCAATATGATTTTTATTGGATGGGCCTGATTGGCAAATAGATCAGGGAAAGATTTCATTAACCTGGAATAATCATTGTTATCCATTTTTTACCTCGCTAGGGATAATCCAAACCGCAATAAATTGGATTTATCTTTTTGATGCTGTTTTAGCTTGTTGATCGTTGCAGGAAGATTCACCGCAAGCGTAATAACAGTGCCAAGAGATGGCTGAAATGATAACCCATTTGTTGTGAGCACGGCGTCTGAAGAGCCTCCACCAATTATCTCCACCAGCCTCCTCATCGGAGTAATTCGATAACTTGTTTGAATGGCGTCGACAAATTTCTGGGCGGCCTTTTTTATGTTCTTTTCCGATTCTCTCTGATTTATCAGGTCTCTCCATTCCTGCCAATAGGTTTTTATAGGATCATGAGTAATTTTATGTAAGAACTCCTTCCATGACTGCGTGCCCAGATCTTCAATCAGTTGGGGTGACAGAAGATCGAACGGTTCTCCAAAATCACTTAAACTGGCCGGCGCATCACCTAAGT
>Ga0105098_10000909_pt1 | contig 10599 bp, 7 predicted proteins | sample PPLLak21cMay2015_FD_79137 | JGI IMG/M metagenome (GOLD analysis project Ga0105098, IMG submission 79137) | Freshwater sediment microbial communities from Prairie Pothole Lake near Jamestown, North Dakota, USA - PPLs Lake P7 Core (1) Depth... | ecosystem: Environmental > Aquatic > Freshwater >... | reverse complement strand
GAGCTCGCCCCGATCGACATCCTCGACGTCGAGTGCAACCAGGAGGGCGTGGGCTCGTTCGTCTGCGACAACCTGATCGATGGGACGGAGACCGAATACCAGTTCGACTACGAGGCCGTGCCCGAGGGGGAGGCGATCACGATCAAGCTCATCTTCGACCGTCCGACCGTTGTGCAGAGGATCGATTGGGTCAACCTCGAAGATGCAACCCGTCTCAAGCGGAACTACCGGGCCCGGGGCATACAGATCGCCGCCGACAACTCTCTACAGCCGCTCCTGCACCAACTGGAAGACCTGGCGGGAAGCCAGCCGGTTGCTTTCGCCGCCCTCGACGCCACCTCGATCGAGATCACGATCGAGAGTGACTACCCGGCAGAAGTAGTCGACGAGGAGAGGTTCACCGAGATGGCCATTCAAGAGATCAGGGTCATCGGCCGTCCCGGAAGCATCACTAACGGAACCAACGGCGCCACGCCGACAACAGTGCCGGGCTCGACAACCGTGCCCCCCACCACTGCGCCCCCGACAACGGCTGCCTCGTAGACGGCAGGGGGCCTCAGGCGGCTTCGATATCGACCCTGAGGTTCTCCAGCCCGCGGAACACCAACGAGTGGATGCGCCCCGAAGCCTCCCTCAACTCGATTCCGGCAACACGAGAAGCGAAGCTCCCGAACGCGGCTTCCAGTTCCACCCGGGCCAACGGGGCACCGACGCAGTAGTGGAGCCCGGCGCCGAATGACACATGGGGATTGGGCTGACGGGCCAGATCGAGACGTTCCGGGTCGCCGAAGACTTTGGGATCGTGGTTTGCCGAGCCAAAGAGGAGCCCCACCTTGGACCCCTTCGCCAGACGTACTCCGCCCACTTCCGTGTCGACCAGGACCCAGCGCTCGAACATCTGAAGCGGGGAGTCGTAACGGAGCAGCTCGTCCACAGCGGTCTCCACCCCGGCCTCCCCTTGGTGCAATCGCCGGTATTGACCGTCGTCCCGGGCCAACGCCAGAAGACCGTTGCCGATCGCGTGCACGGTCGCTTCGTGACCCGCGTTGAGCGTGAGGATCGACGTCCCGACGATCTCCTCGTCGGTCAGGGTGTCCCCCGCGTCCTCCACGTCGATCATGGACGAGATCAGGTCTTCCCCCCTGTTCCTTCGCCTCATATCCACGACCTCCTCGAGATAGGAGACGAAATCCCTGGTGGCCGACTCGGCAGCGTCCCCGTCGGCGTCCGAGACGTTCTGGTCGAACACCTTGACAATGGCATGGCTCCAATCCAGGACCTGCTGATGGTCCCTCGCCGGCAGCCCCATCAACTCGGCGATCATCGCCACCGGAATCGGCGTCGCAAAGTCATCGATGACGTCGAGGGTGCCCAACTCCAGGGCACTGTCGACGATTCTGGCGGCGGCCTCTTCCAGTCTGGGTCGGAACGCCTCTGACGATCGCCGTGTGAACGCCTTGGAGACGAGACGGCGGAGACGGGTGTGCCGGGGTGGTTCGAGGTCGATGAAGGATTCCCGGATGTATCGAGCCCACGTCGGCCACTGTGGCGGGTAGGTACGGCGGTAAAGATCCTGGTCGACCTCATCGGGCTCGAGCCGGTGACGGAAATCACGTCCGAAGCGATCCCGATCCTTCAGGATGGCCGTGACGTCGTCGTGGCGGGTGAAGAAGATGAGCTCCCACTTCCCGTCATAGAACGCCGGTGATTCCTGACGGAGCCGGGCATATGTCGGGTAGGGATCGTCGAGGAACTCTGGTGAGTATGGGTCGAACATCTGCCTCCGGGCGAGACCCTATCGGGCCTCGCCCTTGGCGTATCGAGCCCCATCGGCCGCCGGCATTCGAAGATGCTGGGAGGCGGCGGCCAGAACGAGGAGCGTGATCACATAGGGCAGAGCAGCGAGGAGCTGGTTGGAGACCTCGACCACTTGCAGGTAGTAGACGAGGAAAGCTGCGCCGATCACGATCTGGATGATGGCGGCGCGCAATCTCGATCGAACGGCGGAATAGACCCCAAAGGCGATCAGCCCGATAGCAACGGCGAGGATGAACGAGCGAACCACCTCGGGGCCACGGAAGCGAAGGGAGTCACCGAAGCCGAAGACGAGGGACCCGCCAAGGACCCCAACTGGCATCCAATTGCCGAAGATCAAGGCACCAAGACCTATGAAGCCCCGGCCCCCGGTCATCCCCTCCCGGTAAATCCCGGCCTGAACCAGGACCAGGAAGGCGCCGGCCAGGCCGGAAAGCATGCCAGAGATGATCACTCCGTAGTACTTCATCCGCAGCACTCGCACACCAAGGGACTCCGCGGCCCACGGGTCCTCGCCGCAGGACCGAAGACGAAGACCCCAAGGTGTCTTCCACAACAGCCAGGCGGTGATCGGCACCAGGGCGAGTCCCAACAGGGTGAGCCAGTTGATACCACCGGTAAATCCTCGGAGTATTCCGGCAACATCCGAAAGGAAGAACAGCTCCAGGTTCTCCAGCCAACCGAAGAAATCCGGGCTATTCCAGCCAAAGAGTTGACCGCCGGCGAGGACGGGCAGATCGATGTTGGGGAGACCGTCGATTGGAGGCGACTGGATGACCGAGCCTCCAGTCTCGGGCGTGTAGACGATCGAGGAGAGAAACCGCATGGCACCGAGCCCGAGGATGTTGATGGCGACGCCGGAGACAATGTGGTCCACATTGAAGGTCACGGTCGCAAGGGCGTGGAGCAGGCCGAAGACGGCGCCACCCAACACGCCGAGGATTACTCCCTCCCATGGGCCGAACATCCACGCACCCCATGCCGCGAACCAGGTTCCGCTGATCATCATGCCCTCGAGACCGATGTTGACCACCCCGGAACGCTCCGAATAGAGACCACCCAGTCCGGCGAGAAGGATTGGTATCGCCAGCCGGAGGGCGGCGCTGGCGGTGCTCCGTGAGGTCAGGTCGGATGTGCCGGTAACCAACTCGGCGAGAGTCATGACCAGGACCGCGGCTACGGCGATGATCACGACCCGCACGCCCCGGTCAGCCTTGCGATAGCGGTCGACCAGAGTGCTCATGCCGCCTCCGCCGAGGTGACCGGGTCGAAATCGGTTGCCGCCGCCGCCGACGAGATGACGCGGCGCTGGACATATTTCGAGATGACCTCGTAGACGATGACCACTGCGAGCACGACGATCCCCTGAATGATCGTGACGATCTCCTTCGGCACATCCCTGAGGTCCAGGATCAACGCCGATCTCTGCATGAACCCGAACAGGAGGGCGCCGAAGGCCATGCCCACCGCATTGTTCCTTCCCAGCAAGGCCACGGCGATGCCGTTGAACCCGTAATTGCGGGGGAAGTCCTGCGGATATTGGTGGTAGAACCCGAGGAGCGGCGCGATCCCGACCAGGCCGGCCAACCCTCCCGAGATGAGCATCGTCCTGATGATCATCTTCTTGGGGTCGACCCCGCTTGCATTGGCCGCCGTCGGATTGATCCCGCTCGCCCGGAGGTCGTACCCGAAGCGGCTCTTGTTGACCAGATAGTGATACCCCACCCCGAGGGCGATTGCGATGATGAGGAACCCCTGCAAGTTTGCCCCCGCCCTGACCTCTATCCCTATCGCTGCCAGCAGCGGGGTGAGAGAAGGCATCCAGCCCGACTCGGGGATCAGATCGGTCGCGATGGTGAGACCGGCCGTCTCCGCCCGGAACACGTTGAGGAACAGATATGCGCTGAGGGCAAAGGCGATGTAGTTGAGCATGATCGTCGCGATCACCTCGTGGACACCTCGCTTCACCTTGAGATAGGCCGGGATCCAGGCCCAACCGGCGCCAACGAGGACCGCGACGAGGAGGATCGCGGTCACATGAAGGACTGGTGTGGTGGAAATCTGTGCCCCGATATACGCGGCGAACAGGGAGGCGAGCAGGTAGGTGCCCTCGACCCCGATGTTGAAGAGCCCCATCTTGAAGCCGACCGCCACGGCGAGAGCAGAAACGTACAGAGGGATCGCGTTGTTGACGGTGATGATGAGCGACTCGGCGGTGGTGCCGAAGACCCACATCTCCTTGTACGCAGTGAGGGGATCGATACCGACCAGCAGCAGGGCGATGGCGGCGAAGCCGAAGGCGATGATTAGGGCGATTGCCGGCGCCACCACCGAGGTCAGGAGCCTCCCGGACTTCACGATGCCTTCTTCTCTCCTGCGCCGGTCATGTAGGAACCGAGGATCTCCGGGGTGATCTCAGACGGATCCAGCTTGGCCACCAGCTTGCCCTCGAACAGGACGTGGATCGTGTCGGATAGACCGATGAGCTCGTCGAGATCGGCCGAGATCAGCAGGATCCCCATTCCAGCCGCACGGGCAGACTTGAGCTCCTCCCAGACCTCGGCCTGCGCCCCGATGTCGATGCCACGGGTGGGCTGCGCTGCCAACAGGACAGTCGGGTTGGCCATTAACTCGCGGCCAACAACCAGTTTCTGCTGGTTTCCCCCGGACAGGGCGGCGGCTGGGACATCGACGTTGGGGGCGGCCACGTCGAAGCGCCGCACGATCTCGGCGGTGTGCTCCCGAGTCCCTTTCTTGTCGATCCAGATGCCGTTGGCATAGGGCTCCTTGTATTGATGGCCCAATGCGGCGTTCTCCCAGAGGGGGGAGGGAAGGAGCAGACCCTGGCGATGACGATCCTCGGGGATCAGACCGATTCCGGCTGCCCTTCGCTCTCTCGTCTCCAGATCGTCCATCGACTTTCCGGCCAAGGTGATGCTCCCGGTCGACGTCGGCGCCAGACCGAGCAGGGAATCGACCAGCTGGGCCTGTCCGTTGCCCTCGACACCGGCAATCCCGACGATCTCACCTTTCCGCACGACGAAGGTGATGTCCGCGAGCACCGCACGCCCGTCGTCGGAGACAAGTTCCAGGTCCGAGACATCGAGAAGCACCTCGTCCTGGACTGTCGACTCCTTGGTCTCCGGTGAGGGCAGCTCGGAGCCGATCATCATCTCTGCCAGCTGCCGCGCGTCGACCTCAGACGGTGTGGTGGTCCCAACCGTCTGCCCGTCTCGCATGACCGTTATCCGATCTGCAATCGAGAGCACCTCGTCGAGCTTGTGGGAGATGAAGATGATGGTGTGACCCTCTTCCCTGAGGTCCCTGATCGAGTCGAATAGCTCATTCACCTCCTGAGGGACGAGCACGGCCGTGGGCTCGTCGAGGATGAGGATCTGGGCGCCGCGGTAGAGCACCTTGATGATCTCCACCCGCTGCCGCTCTCCGACCGACAGCCTCTCCACCTTCTGGTTCGGCTGGAGTCTGAGCCCGTAGGTATCACCGAGAATGCGAATTCGGTCGGAGGCACCTTCGAAATCGATCTTCACGCCGGACCTGGGCTCGGAACCCAGGATGACGTTCTCGAGGACGGTGAGGTTGTCGGCCAGCATGAAATGCTGGTGCACCATCCCGATTCCGGCGTCGATAGCGTCTTTGGGGGTGCGGAAGTTGGCCGGTGCGCCGTCGATGGTGATGGTGCCCTCGTCGGGGCGGACCATCCCATAGATGATCTTCATCAGGGTGGACTTGCCGGCCCCGTTCTCCCCGACAACGGCATGCACCTCACCCGAGGCCACCGTCAGCTCGACGTCCTTGTTGGCAACTACCCCCGGATACCTCTTCGTGACGCCCTCGAGCTGTATTGCGGGTGCCTGAGCCATCTCCCCTGTCCAAATAGAACGCCGGGCCCAGGAATCTGGGCCCGGCGCAAGTTAGCAGGACTGCCTTCTGTCAGGCCCCTGGCTCTGTGGGAACCGTGATGTCCCCGGCGATGATCTGCTCGGCATAGCCGTCGAGGTCGGCAGCGATGTCGTCGACGAAGCCACCGGAGGTCGAGTAGCCGATACCGCCTTCGGCCAGGCCGAGGCGAACGCCACCCGGCGTGAACTCGTCGTTTATGAAGTCGACGATGGCTTTGTCCACAGCGACATCGACTCGCTTCAGCATCGAGGTCAGGATGTGCTCCTGCAGGGCTGCATCGGGGACGGACTCGTACTGGTCCGAGTCGACGCCGATGGCCCAGAGGTGGCTGTCATCAGTCGACAGCTCATTGGCGGCCTCGAACAGACCGAGACCGGAACCACCTGCGGCATGGAAGATGACATCCGCGCCTTGGCCATAAAGGGCCAGAGCGGCTTCCTTGCCCTTGACCGGGTCGTTGAAACCGGTGAAGTCGGGCACCTGAGTCAGGTACACGGCAGGCAGGATCGTGATGTCAGGGTTGGCGGCCGCAGCTCCGGCCTCGAAACCGGCCTGGAACTTCAGGATGAGCGGAACCTCGACGCCACCGATGAACCCGACGGTGCCTGTTGTGCTCTTCAGCGCCGCGGCGACACCCATCAGGAACGCGCCCTGCTCTTCGGAGAAGAGCATGCATCGGACGTTTGGCATCTCCACCACTGTGAAGGTGTCGTCCTGAGGGCAATCGTCGGTGATGGCAAACAGGGTGTCGGGGAACTCGGTGCCGACCCGCCACACGTTCTGAGCGAATGCGAAGCCGTTGGCGACGATCAACTCCATGCCGGACTCCGCCAGGAGACGCAGGTTCTCCTCACGGTTCTCGCCACCAGCGTCGGGCGCCAGCTCCTCGCCGGTGATCCCGTACGTCGCGATGGCATTGTCCCAGGCAGCAGCGGCCAGGTCGTTGAACGACAGGTCGCCGCGTCCGCCGACATCGAAGGCCATGCCCACGGTGCGGCCGGTGCCGTCCGGGGCTTCCCCTGCTGTGGTCGTCGTGTCACCGCCAGCGGAGGTAGTCGGCTCCGCTCCGGCCGTGGTTGTGGTGTCTCCGGCGGTTGTGGTGGCCTCGCCCGCCGTAGTGGTGGTATCGCCGCCTTCGCCGTCCCCACAGGCCGCGAGCACCAATGCGAGGGCGGAGATCAGGGCGAGATACCGCAGATAGCGTTTCACGCTGATAATCCTCCATGTATGTGAGACGGCAGGGAACCCCCTGCCCGACGTGTCACATTAACGACCATTTTGGGGGTAAGTCGCCGCCAGCGGCTCGGGGCGGACCCAGTAGATCCAGGGGATCGAGATCACCGTGATCACGGCCTTGAGAACCACATTCACCCACAAGATCGACCAAGCCACCTCCGGTGGGAAGACCCCGAACAAGGTCGCCAGCCCGACGAAGACAGCCGAGTCGACCGGTATGGCTATGGCGTTGCTGAAAAGGACCCGGCCCCACTGCTTGTCCTCGCCGAACCGCGCCACCCAGCGTGAGTAGGCCTCGGTGTCGATCAACTCGGAGGCGATCTCGGCCATGATCGACGCCACGACGATGCCCCAGACCGGAGCAAGGACCACCCCGAACTCGAGCTGCGGCCCGGTGACCTGGTCAGGGGGGAGACGAGACACCAACCAGAAGAAGGCCGCCATGAACACGTTGATCCCGGCAGCGAGGAAGATCACGGTCCTCGCCGCCGACTTCCCGGCGATCTTGTGCACGAGGTCGCGCAGCGTGAAGGTGAAGGGGTAGATGAGGGTGCCGGCGTCAACGGCCTGCCCCCCGATTTCGATGATGCGGAGACTGGCGATGTCGGCCATCATCTGCGCCGCCACATACGCCCCGCCCACCACCAACAACGACCGAACTCCGCGGTTCACCGGCGCAAGTTAGGCGGAACTTCCCCTACTGGACGACGTCGAGCAGTTTCGGGTCGAGCTGGCCGTATCCGGGGAAGATGGAGTCGGTAACGCCGGCGAACTCCCAGTGCCAGGGCTCCTGGGTGCTCATGCCGCAATGGGCCCAGTCCGGGTGGACCCAGCCGAACCGGTGAGCATTTCCCTGCATCCACCGGAAGGTCTCATCCGAGCACCCCAATACGCCATTGCCGTCGGTGTAGTCGACGGCCCGGCCCCATCCATGGTTGGAGTGGCCGGGTCTCGCCGTCGGTGGCCCTGAGCACGCACGGCCCGATTTGACGCCTGTCTGCACCTTGGAGCCAGTAGCCGGGTCGACACCGAATACCGGGGTCTCGACCACCGGGCACCGTCGGTTGTACGAGGCGGCTTGGGTACTGAAGGAGCGGTAGCAGTCTTCGTAGCTGAGCGAGATGCCGTCCTCTTCGGCAGCCTCCATCAGGAGTGCGTACATGTAGGCCGCATCGCGCTCCAGGGTGCAACCGTCAAACGACATCAACCGGTCATCGGGCATCGATCCGTTCACGTAGCCATCGACTTCGAGATCGAGGGTGTAGGCCTCATCGTTCGCCGGGACGTACTCGGCCGTGGGCAGGGGGGCCAGGGCTGTGGAGATGGTGAAGATGAGTGCGAGTATGGGCATGCGACCGAGGGTTCGTTTGCCCGAGAATCATCGGCCGAAAAGGCTTCAGGCTTTAACGGTCAATCCTGGCCGGCCATCTCCGGTTGTGGTGTCGCATCGGTCGGATCCGGTGGAGCGACTGCCTCGAACGTGAGCTCCTCGTTCTCGTCGTCGAGGCCGACGAGAATCGTGCTGCCCGCCTTGAACTCCCCGAGCAGGACGCGCTCGCTGAGCGGGTCTTCGAGCAGGCGTTGGATCGCCCGACGTAAGGGCCGGGCGCCGAGCTCGGGGTCATAGCCGCGGGTGCCCAGGAACACCTTGGCATCATCGGTGAGAACCAGATCGAGATGCTGCGACTCGAGCTGCTCTCGAACCCGATCCAACATCAGATCGACGATCAGCTTGAGCTCATCCATGGTCAGCTCGTGGAACACGATTATCTCGTCGAGCCGGTTGATGAACTCGGGGCGGAAGCTCTTCTTCAATTCCTCGGTGACCCGCTCCTTCATGTGTTCGTAGTCCATCTCCGAGTCACCCGCATGGAAACCGACCGCCTTCTTGTGCAGGTCGCGCGTGCCCAGGTTCGAGGTCATGATGATGACGGTATTCTTGAAGTCGACGGTCCGGCCCTGGGCATCGGTCAGACGCCCTTCCTCGAGGATCTGGAGAAGGGTGTTGAACACGTCGGGGTGTGCCTTCTCGATCTCGTCGAAGAGCACGACTGAGAACGGCTTGCGTCGCACAGCCTCGGTCAGCTGGCCACCCTCGTCGTAGCCCACGTAGCCAGGGGGTGATCCCACGAGTCGGCTCACAGTGTGCTTCTCCATGTACTCGGACATGTCGAGCTGGATGAGGGCATCCTCCTGCCCGAAGAGGAATTGGGCGAGGGCCTTGGCGGTCTCGGTCTTGCCGACACCGGAGGGGCCGAGGAAGATGAACGAGCCCGACGGCCGGCGGGGATCCTTGAGCCCGGCGCGGGTACGCCGGATGGCCTTCGACACCGCCGTGATGGCGTCGTGCTGACCGATGATGCGCTTGTGAAGCTCGTCCTCCATGTGGACAAGCCGTGCCGTCTCTTCTTCGGTGAGTCTGTGAACGGGGATCCCGGTCCACTGAGCCAGGACCTCCGCGATCTCCTCCTCATCGATCACCCAGCCGGTTTCGCCTTCGCTGGCCTCCTTGACGGCACGATCGCTCAGCAGCCCGCGCTCCTCGTCTCGGAGGTTGGCGGCCCGCTCGTAGTTCTCCCGGGAGACCGCGTCGTGCTTGTCCTCGCGCAGGGTGGAGAGCTTCTCGTCGATGGCGGTTATCTCGGGCACATCGCTGGTGCGATGGATGCGTTGACGGCTACCCGCCTCATCGATGAGGTCGATCGCCTTGTCGGGAAGGAAGCGGTCGGATAGGTAACGATCGGCCAGGTTGGCCGCAGAGACGATGGCTTGGTCTGTGAAGCGCACCGAGTGGTGGGCCTCGTAGCGGTCCTTGAGACCCATCAGGATCTGGATGGTCTCGCTGACCGACGGCTCGTCGACCTGGATCGGCTGGAACCGGCGCTCGAGGGCGGAGTCCTTCTCCAGGTACTTGCGGTACTCCTCGAGGGTCGTGGCTCCGACCGTCTGCAGCTCACCTCTGGCGAGCATGGGCTTGAGGATGGAGGCGGCGTCGATGGCGCCTTCGGCCGCTCCGGCGCCCACCAGGGTGTGGATCTCATCGATGAAGAGGATGATGTCGCCCCTGCTCTTGATCTCTTTGAGCACCTTCTTCAGACGCTCCTCGAAGTCGCCCCGATAGCGGGAGCCTGCGACGAGGGCGCCGAGGTCGAGCGAATAGAGGTTCTTCCCCTGGAGATTGTCGGGGACTTCCTTGGCGATGATCCGCTGGGCGAGACCCTCGACGATTGCGGTTTTCCCCACACCGGGCTCGCCAATCAGCACCGGGTTGTTCTTGGTCCGGCGAGAGAGGATCTGCATCACACGCTCGATCTCGCGGATCCTGCCGATGACCGGGTCCAGCTTCCGTTCCCGTGCCAGTTGGGTGTAGTTCCTCCCGAATTGATCGAGGACTGTGGACCCGCCGGCGGCCGACTCCCGTCCGCCGCTCCCGGCGGGCTCGGATGACTGCTGCTCACTCCCGGCAGGGCCGGAGAGGAGCTGGATCACGGTCTGGCGCACCTTCTGCAACTCCGCCCCGAGCTGCTGGAGGACCTGTGCAGCCACACCCTCGCCCTCCCGGATGAGGCCGAGGAGGATGTGCTCGGTGCCGATGTAGTTGTGGCCGAGCTGGAGCGCCTCACGAAG
>Ga0105098_10000908_pt1 | contig 10599 bp, 6 predicted proteins | sample PPLLak21cMay2015_FD_79137 | JGI IMG/M metagenome (GOLD analysis project Ga0105098, IMG submission 79137) | Freshwater sediment microbial communities from Prairie Pothole Lake near Jamestown, North Dakota, USA - PPLs Lake P7 Core (1) Depth... | ecosystem: Environmental > Aquatic > Freshwater >... | reverse complement strand
CCTTGCCGATATAGGTCATTATGAAAGCGAACAATTTACAAAAAATCTTTTGGTAGACTTACTATCAAAAAAAATCACTAATTTTGCAATCATTTTATCAAAAATTAATACAAATCCAATCAACTATTTTTAGCAATGACAAATAAAGATGTAAATGTTGAAGCGAAATTAAGAGCTTTATACGATCTTCAACTTATTGATTCAAGAATTGATGAAATCGCAAGTATGCGCGGTGAGTTACCTCTGGAGGTAAAGGATCTGGAGGACGAAATTGAAGGTTTAAGAACTCGGTTGGAAAACTTAAATACGGATATTGAGAATCTGGAAACATCGATAGCCAACAAAAAAACGGCCATTGAAGATGCCAAGGTTATGGTTAAAAAATACGAGGATCAGCAAAAAAATGTTCGTAATAACAGGGAATTCGATTCATTGACGAAGGAGATCGAATACCAGGAACTGGAAATACAGCTGGCAGAGAAGAAAATTAAGGAGGCCAAAATAAAAATTGAACAGAAACAGGAGATCATCCCAGCTGCAAAAGAAAAATTGGAAGATAAAGAAACCCATTTAAAACATAAAAAACTGGAACTGGATGGTATCATGGCCGAAACCCAGAGAGAAGAGGCTATCCTGGCTGAAAAGTCAAAAGAATTCAGTGAAATAATCGATGAGCGTTTGTTGAAGGCATATAAAAAAATTCGCGCTAACGTAAGGAATGGACTGGCTATTGTTTCTATAGAAAGAGGTGCTTCAGGAGGTTCCTTCTTTACGATTCCGCCACAAAGACAGGCGGAAATTGCTACAAGAAAAAAGATCATTACCGACGAGCACAGCGGGAGGATATTGATCGATGCGGAGTTGGCTGCGGAAGAAAGAAAAAAAATAGCCGATTTGTTTGCCTGATCAAATTGCTTGCTGAAGAGTTCGCTTACAGATCTTGCAAAAAAAAAACCGTCTCAAGAATTAAATTCAGAGACGGTTTTTTTATTTCTTTTGACCGTCGGCTATTTTGCCAGAGTCATTTCGTCAACAATGTGTTTGGCTCCCGAGAAATTCTCAATTACCCACAAAACATAACGAATATCAACATTGATGGTTCTCTGCAGCTTATCGTCAAAAATTACATCACCGGCCATGGCTTCTATGTTTCCGTCAAAAGCCAGGCCAATTAATTCTCCTTTGCCGTTCAATACAGGCGAACCGGAATTTCCACCGGTAATATCATTGTCGGTCAGGAAATTCACATGCAGGGTACCGTCTTTATCGGCATAACGTCCGAAATCTCTCTTCGCATTCATTTCGAGTACCTGAACGGGAAGATCAAATTCAGGGTCGCCCTTTTTGTATTTTTTGACCTGCCCGTCCATGGTCGTGTAATTATTGATTTTTGCATCATTTCTCTTGTCAGCGGGCAGGGATCTCACTTTACCATAGGTCAGGCGCAGGGTTGAGTTTGCATCAGGGTATTTGATTTCAGCTATGCCGGACTCTCTTAAACCCTCCACCATCAAACGGAAGGAAGCCTCATAATCGTTCTGCGCTTTGACAAGCTCCTCGGATTTTGATAAAAAATGGGTATTCATGTCCTTCGACAAGGCATACAAGGGGTCGCTGCTCAGCGCTGCCTCACTGGGTGCTGCCAGAAATGCCTGAATTCTTTCCTCTGACGTCAATATGCTCGTGTCAACTATCTGATTTACATAGTTTGTATAGTTGTTGTTGTTTTCATCACCAATTTTTTTAACCATAGGTGCAATAGGGTAAGGGACTGATTTGGTTGTGTATTTGTTAAGCTGTGCTGCCAGGATGTCTTTTTCTGCAGGAAGGTGCATACCCTTTAAAGATTTAGCTGCCTGCTCTTTAATTTTCGGCGCCATTTCAGCCTGTGTTGCGGCATCTGCTTTGGCATAAATATCGAGCTGCCTGCCCAGAGTAGTAGAAATGGTTCCCAGAGAGGATGTTCTCAACAATTGCATTAAATAACTGTCATGCCGTGACTTTTCATTCGTCATAGCATAATACGTATTTATATTAGTCATCACGTTGCCATATTTTGCTTTGTTCTTAGCTTGGTTGGCCCACTTATCAAATTTCATTTCTTGAGCGGCCTTGGATTTTGCCGTTTCGAACTTGGTCAGGGCGTCGATCATGCCCTGTCTGTTTTTCCAGTAATTTGCAGTTCCGGCGTATTTAGAGGCGTACATTAAGTTAAATTCATCACTTTGGTCCATATACTTTTTCATATTGTCCATACCGGTTTTCGCGCCATCAACCCAGGCCGGATAAGCGTATTTAACATTTTGTTCTATGCCTGCTGAGGGCATCCAACGATTGGTTCTTCCGGGGTAGCCCAGGATCATTGCAAAGTCGTTTTCTTTTACACCACCAATATTTACAGGTAAATAATGTTTGGGCTTTAGCGGCACATTATTGGGTGAGTATTCAGCCGGTTCACCATTGGCATCTGCGTACACCCTGAACATAGAGAAATCTGCCGTATGTCGTGGCCATTCCCAGTTATCGGTATCTCCGCCAAATTTTCCCAGACTCTCAGGGGGTGTTCCTACCAGTCGCACATCTTTATAATCCTGATATACAAAATAATAATACTCATTACCCTGGAAAAAAGGCCTTACAGAAACTGTATATTTTCCACCTCCATCATTTTCTTTCTGTATAGCTGCAATTTCCTGGTTGATCGCTTTTTCTCTGTCGGCTTCAGACATAGATGCATTTACCTTGGATAAGATACGGTTGGTACAGTCGTCCATACGCACAAAAAAACGTACCGACAAGTTTGCAGGTTTCATTTCTTCGCTGTGGTTTTTTGCCCAAAAACCATCTCTTAGAAGATTTTTTTCTGTGCTCGACAATCCCGCAATCACATTGTATCCGCAATGGTGATTGGTAAGAACCAAACCGTCTTTTGAGATAATTTCAGCGGTACAACCGCCACCAAATTGCACGATCGCATCTTTTAAACTGTGGTTGTTGATGCTGTAAATCTCTTCGGCTGTTAATTGCAGCCCCATTTTTTGCATGTCGCGGTGGTTCAGGCGTTCAATAAACATTAAAAACCACATGCCTTCATCGGCTTTTACTGAAGCAGGCGCAAGCATAACCGCAGTAATTAAAAACAAGAATAATTTTTTCATTGATATTTTTTTAAAAATAATTAATAGTTTAGAAGAGAAGACCCGGTACTTTTCGCCTGAAGATCCATTTTCGTTCCGGACACTCCAAAAGAGCAGAACACGATTAATTCCTCGTGTAAAGATAAAATAATTATCAAATTTCCCGATATGGATTAAGACTTAAAATCGCTTTTTTACATCACTTTTTTATCATTTTTTGCAAGATATCAGGTTAAACTTAAAAGATTCATAAATCAGCTGGCTCAAATTGTTAAATTTATAAATCCACAAGCTTTTTTACCACAACTATTTGCTAATTTTGTTGTTCAAATAAATATACCTTATGCAAACGGATTCCTTTGTAATACGCCATATCGGTCCGAATGAGGACCAGACCAAAAAAATGTTAAAATCCATCGGAGTCAGTTCTGTTTCTGAACTGATCGACAAAACGATTCCCAAAGACATCAGGCTGAATGAGCCTTTGAATTTGCCCGATGCGATCAGTGAATTTGATTTCTCTTCTTATATCCGGGAGCTCGGAAACAAGAATAAAATCTTTAAATCATACATAGGCCTGGGTTATCATCCAACCTCATTACCCGCCGTAATTCAGAGAAATATTTTTGAGAATCCAAGCTGGTACACCTCCTATACACCCTACCAGGCTGAGATATCACAGGGGAGGCTGGAAGCTTTGCTGAATTATCAAACCGTTATTTCGGATCTGACCGGTTTACCTATAGCTAATTCTTCTCTGCTCGATGAAGGCACATCGGCAGGCGAGGCGATGATCATGCTTTTTAACAACAGGTCTCGGGAGCAGAAAAAGGATAATGCCTTGAAGTATTTTGTTTCAGAAGAAGTACTGCCTCAAACCATTGATGTTTTAAAAACCAGGTCGAAACCACTGGGTATAGAACTGGAAGTAGGTAACCATGAAGAGCTTGTTTTTGACAACACTTTCTTCGGTGCTATGGTTCAATATCCCGGAAAATCAGGCGGTATTTGTGATTACACAGGATTTATTGAGAAAGTACATGCCCAGGGTATTAAGGTGGTTATTGCAGCCGATCTGCTGAGTCTTGCCCTGCTGAAATCGCCGGGTGAAATGGGAGCCGATGTGGCCGTAGGCACCAGCCAGCGGTTTGGCATACCGCTTGGATTCGGGGGACCTCATGCTGGATTTTTCGCAACCATAGATGAATACAAAAGATCAATCCCCGGCAGGATCATCGGGGTAACGATAGATGCCGACGGGAACAGGGCTTTGAGAATGGCGCTCCAGACAAGAGAGCAACACATCAAGCGTGAAAAGGCAACCTCCAATATTTGCACAGCCCAGGTTTTGCTGGCTGTCATGGCGGGTATGTACGCAGTGTACCACGGCCCGGAAGGCATAAAATACATAGCCAAAAAGATCCATTCCCTGACGAATGTGCTTAATGAATCCCTGTCCAAGCTGGGTCTGGAACAGCACAACAAAATCTTTTTTGATACCCTTAAAGTAACAGTGAGTAATACAGCCAAGGTCAAAGACGTTGCTCAGGCGAAAGGGGTCAATTTTTATTATATTTCCAAGAATAAGTTGAGCATATCCATTAATGAAACTACGAACCTGCAGGATATCAATGAGATCATTGCCATCCTGGCCCAGGCTGAAAACAGATACGGCTTTACGGTAACCGACAGTCCTGTGGAGGTAAGCATACCAAAAAACCTGTTCAGAACAAGTCCATTCCTGGAGAATGAAGTTTTTCACAACCACCATTCAGAAACAGGCATGATGCGTTTCATTAAAAAACTGGAACACAAAGATATTTCACTGACAGACTCAATGATTTCGCTTGGTTCCTGCACCATGAAGCTGAATGCGGCCACGGAAATGCTGCCCCTCAGCATGCCGAACTGGAACTCCATACATCCTTTTGTGCCCGTAGAACAGGCGGAAGGCTACAGGGAAATGTTGAGCGAACTCGAAAAACAATTGAATACGATCACAGGATTTGTGGCGACCTCCCTTCAGCCAAACAGTGGCGCACAGGGTGAATATGCAGGACTTATGGTGATCAGAGCCTATCATGAAGCAAGAGGGCAGGGGCACCGGCATATTTGTCTGATTCCGGCCTCAGCACATGGCACTAACCCGGCTTCGGCGGTGATGGCTGGAATGGAAGTTGTTGTTACCAAAACCACCGAAAATGGCAATATAGATATTGATGATCTCAGGGAAAAAGCAATTCAGCACAAGGATAATTTATCCGCCTTGATGGTAACCTATCCCTCAACACATGGAGTTTTTGAATCGGCCATACGCGAGATTACGCACATCATTCATGAAAATGGCGGACAAGTCTATATGGATGGTGCCAATATGAATGCACAGGTTGGCCTCACCAATCCGGCATTGATCGGGGCTGATGTTTGCCATTTAAATTTGCACAAAACCTTTGCCATTCCACACGGTGGTGGTGGCCCGGGTGTAGGACCAATTTGCGTGGCAGCCCATCTGGCGGAATTTCTTCCGAGCAATCCTGTGGTCAAGACCGGTGGAAAAAATGCCATCAATGCCATCTCATCAGCACCTTTCGGTTCTGCACTGGTGGATCTGATTTCCTTTGCCTACATCAAACTTTTGGGTGCTGATGGTTTGAAGAAGGCGACGATGATGGCTATTTTTAATGCCAATTACCTAAAATCCAGACTTGAGAAATATTATAAGATCCTCTACACAGGTGAATATGGCTTTTCTGCCCATGAAATGATAATTGATTTCAGAGAGTTTAAAGAAAAAGGAATTGAAGTGACAGATATTGCTAAAAGGTTGATGGACTTTGGATTTCATGCACCAACAGTTTCATTTCCTGTTGCCGGAACGCTGATGATTGAGCCGACAGAAAGTGAGAACAAACAGGAACTCGACCGGTTTATTGATTCCTTAATTCAGATAAAAAAGGAAATTGATGCCTATGACGGCGGAGATTCTGTCCTGAAAAATGCACCGCATACCTTGCAAATGATCACCTCTGACAACTGGCCTTTCAGCTATACAAGAAAAGAAGCGGCCTATCCGTTGCCTTTCGTGGCACAGCATAAATACTGGCCCTCCGTTAGAAGGGTGAATGAGGCGCAGGGAGACAGGAATTTGATTTGTACCTGTAATCCCATAGAAGATTATATGGAAGTTTAGTTTTTTAAAATTTTGATGAAAAGGCGGGATCTTCCCGCTTTTTTTATGTACTCAGTTTTGATATCATGTTAATTTTATATCTTTTATTATTTATATTAATTAAATTTTCTGAAAGAATGAGAATATAAAACTTAACATTTTCATATTATCATTACGGATTTCCTTGAGTATGTGCATAATAATTGATAATATTTTAAAAATGGACAGAAAAGGAATCTTTATATGTTCTTTTGTTATTGGAATAAGGCTGTAAGCCAATATTAATATCTTTTTTGTATTTCCATTTATTCTAAAAATTGTATTTTTGCATTTCGATTAAAATATATAGATCCGATGAAGAAAATAACTAAAGAGACTTATATCAACTGGTATAGAGACATGCTTTTCTGGAGAAAATTCGAAGATAAATTGGCAGCCGTTTATATCCAGCAAAAAGTAAGGGGATTTTTACATTTATATAACGGGCAGGAAGCCGTTCTTGCAGGGGCTTTACACGCCATGGACCTCACCAAGGACAAGATGATCACCGCTTACAGAAACCATGTACAACCCATCGGGATGGGTGTTGACCCCAGAAGGGTTATGGCTGAACTTTACGGAAAAGTAACGGGAACGTCTTTTGGTATGGGTGGTTCCATGCACATTTTTTCAAAAGAACACAGATTTTATGGCGGCCACGGTATAGTTGGCGGACAGATTCCACTGGGTGCCGGTATTGCTTTTGCCGATAAATATTTTGGCAGGGACGGGGTAACCCTTACCTATTTTGGTGATGGTGCTGCCCGTCAGGGTTCTCTGCACGAAACCTTCAATATGGCCATGTCATGGAAACTGCCTGTAGTTTTTATAGTCGAGAACAATGGCTATGCCATGGGTACCTCAGTTGACAGAACAGCCAACCACCCGGATATCTGGAAATTGGGTCTGGCTTATGAAATGCCCAGCGAACCGTGTGACGGCATGAATCCAATAAAAGTTGCAGAGGCCATGGATAAGGCCATTACGCATGCAAGGGCCGGCAACGGACCCTATTTTCTGGAAATGAAAACCTACCGTTACCGCGGACATTCCATGAGTGATGCGCAAAAATACCGTACCAAGGATGAGGTTGCAGAGTATATGAAAATTGACCCGATAACCCAGGTACTGGATATTATCAAAGAAAACAAATACCTTACCGAAAAGCAAATTCAGGCGATCAATGACGAAGTCAGGGATCTGGTAAACGAATGTGAAAAATTTGCGGAAGAATCTCCATATCCGGAAGTGCAGCAGATGTATGATATGGTCTATGAACAAAAGGATTATCCGTTCTTAAAGCATAAGTTATAAGAGCAATTTATTGTAAGATAGCATAGTATTAGCGAAAAAGGTACAAATTAAAAGATAAAACAATTATGGCCGAAATTATAACGATGCCACGCCTGAGTGACACCATGACAGAAGGTGTAGTGTCAAAATGGTTAAAAAAAGTTGGAGATTCAGTGAAGGAAGGCGACATATTAGCTGAAATTGAAACAGATAAGGCTACTATGGAATTTGAATCCTTCCATAGTGGAAAGTTGTTGTTTATCGGAATTAAAGAAGGTCAGACCGCACCGGTCGACGCGGTCATTGCCGTGATTGGTGCCGAAGGTGATAACATAGAGTCGCTGCTTGAGGCACATAAGGCAGGTAAACCCCAAACAACTGAGCCCGCTCCGGCAGTTGAAGAACAGGCAAAAGTGCCTGCTGCTGCGGCAGAAGTTTCGGTACCCAAAGATGTTCAGGTTATTACCATGCCAAAACTAAGCGATACAATGTCAGAAGGTACAGTGGCCAAATGGTTGAAAAAAGTAGGTGACCCGGTTAAAGAAGGAGAGATCCTGGCAGAAATTGAATCTGATAAAGCGACCATGGAATTTGAATCTTTCCATCAGGGCACCTTGTTATACGTAGGTGTACAGGAAGGTGGTTCTGCAAAAGTTGACAGCGTGCTTGCCGTGATAGGTAAAGCCGGAACGGATATAAAAGATCTGGTAGCATCTTTCGGCAGCAAAGGAGAAGCAAAAACTACCGGCCCTGTAAAGGCAGCTGAACCGGTACAGCAGGTTCAGAAACCGGTTGAAAACAAAGTGCCGGAGTATGCTCCGGTCACCCCGACAGCAACGGCAGGGGGTAAAGTGATCGCCTCACCTTTGGCTAAAAAGTTGGCCGCCGAAAAAAATATCGACCTGCAAACCGTTACTGGAACCGGAGAAGGTGGCAGGATCATAAAAAGAGACATAGAAAATTACAAGGCAGGTTCCTTTGTTGCGAAAGCCCAGCCATTTGTACCAAAGGGGCAGGAGCGTTTTGAAGAAATACCCAATTCTCAAATGCGAAAAGTTATCGCGCGCAGGTTGGGCGAATCAAAATTTACAGCTCCCCACTATTATCTGAATATGGAGTTCGACATGGACAATGCGATCTCATTCAGAAATCAGTACAATTCATTACCCGATACAAAAATTTCATTTAACGACATCGTTATCAAAGCAACTGCGCTTGCCTTAAAGAAACATCCGCGGGTAAATTCCCAGTGGTTCGATGACAGGATGCGTATCAATCACCATGTGCATATCGGAGTTGCCGTTGCTGTTGAGGACGGACTCCTGGTCCCTGTGCTCCGGTTCGCCGACGAGCAATCTTTAACTCAAATCGGTGAGCAGGTAAAGGAATTCGCAGGCAAAGCGAGAAATAAAAAACTGGCACCTAATGAAATGGAAGGCAGTACTTTTACCATTTCCAATTTGGGGATGTTTGGAATTTCTGAATTTACTTCCATCATAAACCAACCAAATTCAGCAATTTTATCTGTCGGGGCGATCCTTGAAAAACCGGTGGTTAAAAATGGACAAGTGGTAGCAGGAAATACCATGACATTAACGCTGGCCTGTGACCACAGAACCGTTGATGGGGCAACAGGAGCACTGTTCCTTCAGACCCTTAAGGGCTATATAGAAAATCCGGTTACCATGCTGGTATAAGTATTCCGGTCAATAATAAAAAAAACTGTTCCAAAAGAACAGTTTTTTTTTATTTTAAATTTGGGCCTGGGAAACTCAATTATGGATATAACATCTTTTAAATTTGCCATTCTGCAGATACGACTCAATGTTGTATGTAGTTCCCATTGAGATGGCATAGGCCCGCCGGCCGGCATTGAAATCAAAATCAAGGTTTAAAAAGACGGAGATCCTGCATGGCAGGCAAGGACAAAGTAAAAAGTTCAAGTATTGACTTAACTATGGACAGGAGCTGCATTGGCGATGTATTGCGGATTCATTTCCCGGCCTCAAAGTAAAAAGTGCTGCGATCAAAATCAAGACTTAGTAAGACGGGAAGCCTACTATCGCAGGCAAGGACAAAGGGAAAAGTAAAAAGGCAAAAGTTTTTAATTATGAATGTAATACCGATTCTTTTCCTGGCCTCAAAGAAAAAAGAATTGAGATCAAAATCAATGCTTAGTAAGACGGGGAAGCTCCGACGTGGATACGAGGAGATCACCCCGCCGCACTTGGCATTGATGCAGGTTGAAATTCAAGCCAAAGGCTGTTTTTTTCTTTGCAGCCTTGTCCCGATAGCTATCGGGATTTTGCCTACTTTTTGATCCAGCAATTGCGAAGCCTGCCAACAGTAGGCAAGCACATCATGAACACCAAAACCAATAGATATTGAGTGAATAAAAAGTAGGATAGAAATCCCGAAGTTGCAAACTTCGGGGAACATGCTTTGAAACAGAAACATCCCAGACCACCCCGCCTAAGTGGAGGGGAGCTTTTGGTGATTTGGTTTTAGATAGGAATAAAGAACGAAAGAGCGAAATGAATTATTAGTTGTGTGATTTATGATGAATGATGAATTGGATTTGTTTTCCCTCTCGTGATGGGTTAGGCTCGCCTACCGGTCCGCAGGGGCGTGTTTAACTTTTTGTCTGATAAGCTAATAACCGCTAGGATGTGAGCCAACAAAATTGGCAAATAGAAATCAGGATTTTAGTATCGCAAAGGGAAAAAAGGAGAAAATCTCCGTTTTCAATTTGCAGATTTTAATTCCAGGTTCTCATAACGCAGGATATAAACAGCCTGATTTGTAACATTTCCGCTGCTGTTCTGCACATAACTGAACTTGTTCCACAAGCGCTCCGAAGTTCCCTGTTTGCTAATCTGATCAGAATCAGCCAGACGCATCAGGATATCATAGGTAATATCAAATCCTTTAAACGCAAAGGAGGAAGGCACACCACCATAT
>Ga0105098_10000906_pt1 | contig 10605 bp, 13 predicted proteins | sample PPLLak21cMay2015_FD_79137 | JGI IMG/M metagenome (GOLD analysis project Ga0105098, IMG submission 79137) | Freshwater sediment microbial communities from Prairie Pothole Lake near Jamestown, North Dakota, USA - PPLs Lake P7 Core (1) Depth... | ecosystem: Environmental > Aquatic > Freshwater >... | reverse complement strand
TTGGCAGTGAAGTCATACGCGACGCCGCCCTGCGTGCTGCCGGTGACGTTGATCTCGACCCACCAGGCTTTGTTGGCGTTGACACCGATGCCAAAGATCGCGCCACTGGCATTCTTGAATTTCCAGTAACCAAGATAGTGACCGGCACCGCTCGGCGCAGTCATGTTCACAGACAGGTCGACGGTCGCGCCGGGCGCAACGCTTTGCGGGAAAGTCACCGAAGCGGTGGAGCCCATCTGCGTGCCGGAATCAAAGACCATGGTGTACGCGGTCGTCCAGGTGCAGGTGCCGCTGTTCCTCAGGCGCCAGGTCTTTGTGAATGCCGTACCCGGATCATAGCGGGTGCCATCGGGGACAGTGACGTCGGCGACAAACTGGGCCCGATCGGTACACGTCTGTGCGGCAGAGGCACTTTCGGGCAAGGCCGCGGCAGGCACAAACGACAGCACCAACGCAATCAGCAACAGCATTGATGAGACTTGCAATTTCGATTTCATAGGATTCTCCTCCGGTCTTCCAACTCATTAATACGTTCAAATAATGGCAAATGTTCCCGTTAAGGACGCCCTCTGAAAGCGTCGCCTGTGGGTCCTAATGACTATACGCCTCTAGTATAACTTTTCTTTAAGGATTGTTCAATATCAGCTTAATGACTCTTTTTTCCTTATAATGGAAACCATGCCACGTACCATCCTTCACATTGACCTGGATGCGTTCTATTGCGCCGTCGAGGAAACGCGCAACCCCGAACTGCGCGGCAAGGCCTTCGCGGTGGGGGGGAAGCCGGACGAGCGCGGCGTGGTCGCTTCATGCTCATACGCCGCCCGGCGGATGGGCGTCCGTTCGGCGATGCCGATGGGGAAAGCGATCCGGCTCTGCCCGGGCCTGGTCATCGTTTCGTCGCGTCACCACCTCTACAGCGAGGTCTCGGAGCAGGTGATGGCACGACTGCATGACCTCACTTCCCTTGTGGAACAGATCTCCATCGACGAAGCCTTTCTCGATATCAGCGATATTCGAGAATCGCCCGAAGTGATCGCACGCAGATTGCAATCACGCATCCGCGACGAGTTGCAGCTCCCCTGCTCCATTGGGATCGCCTCGAACAAGCTCCTCGCAAAGCTCGCGACTGAAGTTGGGAAGGCGCTTCGTTCGCAAAGCACTCAGCGCGAGCTGGGACCTCCGAACGCGCTGACCATCGTCCCGTTCGGCGAAGAGGCGGCCTTCATGGCTCCGCTGCCTGCCGAGATGCTCTGGGGCGTCGGCCCGAAGACCTCCGCCCGGTTGACCGAGCTGGGAATCCACACGATCGGCGACATCGCCAAATGGCCCGAGAGTGAGCTGGTCCGCATGTTCGGCGAGAACGGGCGCGACCTGGCGCGGCACTCGAAGGGGATCGACGACCGCCCGATCGTCACCGAGCACGAGACCAAATCCATCAGCCAGGAAATTACTTATTCGAAAGATGTGCGCGATGACAAGGTTCTGCAAAAGACCCTGCATGAGATGTCTGTGGAAGTGGCCGCTCAACTGCGCAGGAACAATCTGGCAGGCAAGACGATCAAATTGAAACTCCGCTGGCCCGACTTCACGACGCTGACCAGGCAAACCACGCTGAACAGTCCCACCGACCAGGACGAAGAAATCGAACGAGTTGCACTGGACCTGTTGAGGTCCGTCCGCAAGCCGAACCAGGCTGTGCGCCTGATCGGCGTGGGTGTTACGGGCCTCGGTCAACCGATCCGCCAGTTGGGCCTGTGGGATTCAAGCGAAGCAGTCCTGAGGATCAACTCGGAGAAAGAACGCAAGCTGCAGGGCGTAATGGATGAGTTGCAGGGAAGGTATGGGCGGAACGTGATTCATCGGGGTAAAAGGTAGTCAGGTATACAAGTAGACAAGTAAGTCATGTACAGGAGACATACTTACCTGTTTACCTGTCTACTTGTATACTTTTAGATATATGCCATGAATTGACATAAATGCACTTTATACTTTCCAAGGATGTGACACATGTCCAACACCGCCACACGACTAATCACGCTGATCTTCCTTCTTCAGAACCAACCCAACCAGAAAGCATCCGAACTGGCTGGTAAGCTCGGCGTTTCCTTACGCACCGTCCACCGCTATTTCGAAATGCTGGATGAAATGGGAGTCCCGGTTTACTCGGAAAGAGGACCATACGGCGGATTTTCGCTGGTCAGAGGCTACAAAATGCCACCGCTGGTCCTCACCCTCGAGGAGGCAGTTGCCGTGGTCCTGGGAACTGGCCTGGTGGAGGAACTGTGGGGCGAGTTGTACCGGGAAGCCGCGCACGGAGCACTGGCAAAACTTGAAAACCTGCTCCCTGAGGAACAAGTCCATGAGGTAGCCTGGGCCCGGGGATCGCTGGTTGTCACCGGCATGCACCGCGCCGATTTGAAAGCCCAGACTCCCGCACTCGTAAAACTACGCCGGGGTATCCGCGAACACCGCATCATGGAGATGACCTACCAGAGCAGCCAGGTCCCCCATCCATCCCAACGCAGGCTGGACCCATACGGGCTGGTCCACCGCTGGGGTTGGTGGTACGTAGTCGGGTTTTGTCACGTGAGGAAGGAAGTCCGCACCTTCCGCGTGGACCGGATCTTTGACATTGCCTTGTTGGAGACGACCTTCACGCCAGCACCTGACTTCGATTTGAAAGACCATTTGAAAAAGGAGTTCGAAGGCCAGCCAAAGATCACTGCCCGTCTGCGCTTTGCACCGGAGTTCACGGTGCTCCTCGCCGGGTATCAGTCCTATTGGGAAACGGTCGAGCCGCAAGCGGACGGCTCGGTGGAGGTCACATTTGCCGCGCCGGCGCTCGAATGGGCTGCCAGCACCACGCTCGCTTATGGACCGGCAGTCGAAGTGCTGGGACCTCCCGAATTACGCAGGATGGTCGCGGAATGGGTCGAGGCAACAGGAAGGATATACAAAGCATGAACGAGAAAACCGTCGAATGGCTCTTGCAGGGTGAGCCCTGGGTTGAATACCGGACGCGCCTGGATCTGCTCGAACAGCCCGAGTCCGATCCGCAAGTCGTCGCGGCGCGCAAGGCAATGTTTGCCGACCCGAAGATCAAATCCCTGCTGAGCGAATTAGCAGATTGGCCGGGCGCGGTGCTCAACAGCCATCGATCCGCCAGCCAGCCCTTCCACAAGCTGTCGTTCATCGCCGAGCTGGGACTGACCGTTGACGATCCTCCCGTGAAGAAGATCGTGCAGAAAGTCATGAAGCATCAATCCAGGCAGGGACCCTTCCAGCTGCCTACGAATGTCCCGGTCCATTTTGGCGGGAGCGGCAAGGATGAATGGGCCTGGGCATTGTGCGATGCACCTGTCATCCTCTCGTCGCTGATCCAGCTGGGGATGGATGAGGATCTGCGCGTCCAGACTGCGATTGAATACTTGAATGCTCTCGTGCGTGAGAATGGCTGGCCCTGTGCGGTCTCGCCGGAGTTGGGAAAATTTCGGGGTCCAGGCCGAAAGGATGATCCTTGTCCCTACGCGACCCTGGTGATGTTGAAGGTATTGGCGCACGTACCTGAGTTGCAAAAGAGCAAATCAGCAAAGATCGGCGTGGAAACGCTATTGTCACTCTGGGACGAAAGCAAAGATAGACATCCTTACATGTTCTTCATGGGCACGGACTTCCGCAAGTTGAAAGCCCCGCTGTTCTGGTACGACATCCTGCATGTGCTCGATGTGCTCAGTCACTTTGAATGGGCGTCGAAGGACAAGCGCTTCAAGCAAATACTCAACGTCGTTGACGCCAAAGCAAACCGCGATGGACAGTTCATTCCCGAATCCGTGTGGACTGCATGGAAGGATTGGGATTTCAGTCAGAAGAAAGTCCCATCGCAGGGACTGACATTCTTCGTCCAGCGAGTTTTGAAACGAGCATCTGCAAATTGACACTTCTGCTAAAAAGGAAACATAATGCTAAAAATTGATCATCGCAAGACACTCAAACATCTATATCATCCCTCCTCCAAAATGCCGATGATCGTGAACGTCCCACCGATGAACTTCCTTATGATGGATGGACGTGGAAAGCCGACCGGCAGTGACTTTCAAACAGTCCCAAGCGCCCTGTACCCACTGGCTTACGTGCTCAAATTCATGGTGCGCGCTGATTGCGATATCGATTTTCACGTCATGCCGATGGAGGTTTGCTGGCAGGTCAATCGGGAAAAGAAGGAATTTGCCTGGACGATGATGCTCATGCAACCTGAATATGTCACAAAGGAGCTGGTGGAGAAAGCCCGGCGGAAGGCACTCCCCAAAGTAAAGGCGACCCTGCTCGAACAAGTCCGCTTCGAATCCTATGCAGAAGGAATGTGTGTGCAATTCCTGCACATGGGTCCTTACGAGGGTATGGATGCCGCGCTGGAAAAGATGTTGACTGTCGCCGAGGCGCACGGATATGTGGTTCCCCTCCGCAATTCTCACGACATCTACCTGAATGATGTTCGAAAAACCAAAGCAGAGAATCTGAAAGCCGTTATGCGCCTGACGGTCGTTCGCAAGAAAGATACAAACTGAAAAGCCAAATCCTGGCAGGCACATTAAGAGACAACATGGCATCCATACGTAAAACATCACTCATTGCTCCCTGTGGAATGAACTGTGGCATTTGCCTGGGATATTTGAGAGAAAAAGACAAGTGTCCCGGCTGCAGAGAAATCGATATCAATAAACCTGGCTATTGCGTTCGCTGCAGGATCAAAAACTGTGAACGCATCCAAAACGTAAAGCCGGGATTTTGCTTTCAATGTGAGAAATTTCCGTGTGCGCGCTTGAAGCAGTTGGATAAGCGATACCGGACCCGCTACAACATGAGCATGCTTGAAAATCTGGAAAACATTCGCGAGTTTGGAATTCGGAAGTTCGTAACAAACGAAAAGGTCAGATGGGCCTGCCCCGATTGCGGCGGAACGGTCTGTGTTCATAGAGGCTATTGCTACAGTTGTGGAAAGAAATATTGGGAAATACCTAAGGTCTGGGAGGAAGGCGGTTAGCTATTAGCTATTAGCTATTAGCGATTAGCTATTAGCTGTTAGCGATCAAGGAAAAGGAAATGAAACGAAAAATGTTTTTCTTCATTGGCGCAATCATATTTCTGCTGGTCCTGGCCGTGGGAGGGTTTTGGTATATGTCCATGCAGCCGTTGTACAAACCGGGCATGGTCCGGGATATGGGAGCAGCGCTCACGCCGCCCGATCAACCCGCGGAGGGACAGAAGTGGCTTGTCGAACCGGGAATTGAACTGGCTCACTTCACCGCTGGGAAAGGCCGGAACGTCTTGATCATTCACGGCGGACCGGGCCAGCCATTCGTCCGACCCATGAGCGGACTCGAGCCGCTGGCCTCTGAATTTCAATTCCACTACTACGACCAGCGCGGCTGCGGCGAGTCGACGCGGCCGATTGATCGCTTTGAATCGAAAAATATGTATGAAAACATGAAAACGCTAGACAAGACTCTGGGATTGGGCGCCCAGACCGCAGACATCGAACGCATCCGCCAGATTTTAGGCGACGACAAGCTGATCCTGATCGGCCACTCGTGGGGCGGATTCCTGGCGTCGCTCTACGCGGCGGAATTCCCTGAGCACGTCGAGGCATTGATCCTGGTCTCACCCGCCAACACCCTGGTCATGCCGCAACCGGAGGCTGAGAGTGACCTGTTCGCCGCGGTCCGCTCGAAGTTGCCCGCGGACGAACAAGCCGAGTTCGATGCATTTATGAAGGAATATCTAAACTTCAACACACTGTTCCAAAAGTCCGAAGCAGATCTGATAGCGATGAATGAGCGATTCGGAGAGTACTATCTGCAGATCATGGATGTAGATATGGAAGCCGAATGGCCAGAACAGGGAAAACCCGGCGGCTGGATGGTGTGGGCAGGATACGTCAGCATGGGTCAGCGCCATGACTACCGCGCCGCCTTACGCGAAGTGACCGTGCCGGTACTGGTCATCCATGGCGCGGATGATCTGCAAAGTGCGTCCGTATCCTATTTGTATGTGGATGCTTTTCCAAATGCGGAGTTCGCCGTGATCGAAAACGCCTCTCATTCTTCGTTCGAGGACCAGCCCGATCAATTTGCAGCTATTGTGACGTCTTTTCTTGAACGATATTCAGAGTGAGATAAGGAGAATCATTATGCCCAGACCAACGACCAAAAAACAACTCCTGGAGACGATTGAAATAGAACAAAAAGCATTGGAACAACTCCTTGCTGGCTTATCTCCGGCGCAAATGACCCAGCCCAGAGTCGTGGGCCAGTGGTCGGTCAAGGATGTCCTGGCTCATCTGCTCGAATGGCAGCACATGGTCCTCAACTGGCATGCAGCCGGGTTGAAGGGCAAAGTGCCGGCCATTCCAGCCGAGGGCCTCAATTGGTCTCAGATCCCACAGCTCAACCAGCAGATCTACGAGAAACACTGCAACAGGGCACTGGCTGATATTCAAAGGGAGTTCAAATCCTCTCACAAGAAAATGCTGAGCACGATCGAAAGTCTGTCCGAGGACGACCTGTTCGCGCGGGGACGTTATGCGTGGACAAAAACCAGCACGCTGGGATCCTATTTCATCTCGAGCACCAGCAGTCACTACCTCTGGGCGAGAACCAATATAAAAAAGGGCTTGAAAGCGGACAAGCAGAAATAGATTTGGAAGGAAAGCATCATGAAGACTCTTGATCTAAAAAAGCAATTCAAACATTTATATATGCCGTCTGCAAAAAAAGTGGAAATCATGCAGATCCCCAAGCTGCAATTCGCCATGATCGACGGCGCCATCGAAAAAGGATCTGAGCCCGGGAATTCTCTCTCCTTTCAGGAAGCGACACAAGCTTTATACGGAATTTCGTACACCCTCAAATTCATGCTCAAGAAACGCAAGGCGAACGCGATCGATTATCCCGTCATGGCGCTGGAGGGATTGTGGTGGGTGGAGGATGGCATGTTCGACATCACAGTGAAAGACAACTGGTTTTACACCTTGATGATCATGCAGCCAGAGGTCATCACCAAGGGACTCTTTGACGAAGGAGTAGAGCAGGTCCGCAGGAAACGCGGGGATTCGCCAACCCTGTCAAAGCTGCGGCTGGTGAACTTGGAAGAGGGGTTGTGCGTTCAAGTGATGCACATCGGTCCCTACGCCACCGAACCGGCCACCGTTGAACGGATGCGAGCCTTCGCTCAGGAGAACGGTTACCGCGACTGCGTAGGTCTGGGCGGCAAACACCACGAGATCTATCTCGGAGATCCGCGCAAGGCTGACCCTGCGAAGCTCAAAACAGTATTGAGGCATCCAGTCGAAAAAGCCTGATCATATGCAACAGGTCAATTCAGTGAAAATTCATATGGATATATCCACAACCCTGCTGGCGCCCTGCGGGATGAACTGCGCGGTCTGCTATGCACACTTGCGAGCAAAAAAGCCGTGCCCCGGATGCCGCGGGCAGGACGCCAGCAAGCCGGAGCATTGCAGGAAATGTAAAATAAAGGACTGCGCAATCAGTCAGGAGATTGATTTCTGCTTCGAGTGTCCGGCATTTCCCTGTGCAACCATCAAACGCCTGGATAAAAGTTACCGGCAAAGATATCAGGTTAGTTTGATCGACAATGCCATCCGTATCAAGACCGTTGGGGCAAGGCAGTATCTCATCGAAGAAAAGGAGAAGTGGACCTGCTCGCGTTGCGGAGGTGTCATCTCTCTGCATGACCGCCTCTGCTCCAAATGCGGAAAGGAAATGAAACGGACAGATGGAACGATATAATATCCGCATGCCTGTAAAAACTTCTTCCCTTTCCCTCAGCACCCGCGGGGACGCGGACATCCATGACATCACCGCTCAGGTTGCCAGTTTGATCTTAAAAAGCGGATTGACATCCGGCACGGCGACGATTTTCTGCCCTTCGTCCACCTCCGCTCTCACGACCATCGAATATGAGGGCGGCGCGCTGAGCGATTTGCGGCGACTCTTCGAGGAGATCGTCCCGACCGATCGCGAGTATGCCCACAATGAACGCTGGCATGACGGCAACGGTCACAGCCACGTGCGTGCCGCGCTGCTGGGACCCTCGTTGACCATCCCATTTGTGGAAGGCCAATTGACATTGGGTACCTGGCAGCAAGTCATTTACCTGGACTTCGATAATCGCCCGCGCCAGAGAAAACTCGTCGTGCAGTTGATCGGAGAATAAGGTTGGTCTGCTACTACCACCCTGACAGACCGGCAGTTGGTCTCTGCAAATACTGTCAGCGCGGACTCTGCTCCGATTGCGCCGCGCCCGCGGGTGATTCTCTCGCATGCAAAGGGTTGCACGAAGAGCAGGTCCGAGCGATGGAAGCCCTGATGCAGAAAAACATCCTGCAATCGAAACGCGTCGGGTCGGATTACATTCGCAACACTATCTTTTATGGAATCGTTGGGGTCTTGTTCGCTGCCTTTGGTTTCTCCCAGCTCAGATGGCTGGGATCGCAGGCGGTCGTGTATTTGATGATTGGGCTGGCATTGCTTTATGCGGCGATAGCGAATTACCTGGAAAGCAGGAAGTATAAATAGCCGCCTCCCTTAATAAAACATTACAATTTTGTTTGCCATCCAGGCTTCCTTACCGGATTTGGGGTAGGGCTGCAACTTCCCGCGTTTCCATGCGTATGCTAGGTAGAAATCATAGAAAGGAGTGCAACATTATGAATACCAACTACAAGCCATTGACTCGCAGCTCGTCCAATCGCATGATCGCGGGTGTATGTGCGGGACTGGGTGAATATCTCGGCATCGACCCGACGATCGTCCGTTTACTGACTGTCCTGGCTTTCTTCACGGGCTTCGGCGGCATCGCCATCGTTTATCTGATCATGGCAATCGTCGTGCCTGAGCAGCCGACTGTTCAGCAATAAGTAAAACATCCGAAGTCACAAAGGCTTCGGATGTTTCTTTTGTTATAAATATGACTCTATCTTATCTAATAAATCGGGAACATCTTTATTTGCCGTCTTCCAAACCTCATCCCAATCCGTTAAATCATAGCCGTGAATCAGGTTATCTCGCATTCCAGCTATCAGCGTCCATGGGATTTCGGGATGGCTCGCTCGAAATTCCTTCGATCATCTTTTGACTGCTTCACCAATTAGAGTCAACTGATATAAAACTGCCGACTGCGTTTTCCAATCATTTAAAAACGCAGGTTTGTCAAATCCCTCCACAAACTGTACAACAAGCCGGGCTGCGTTCCGAATATCCTGCAAGACAACTTCATCTCTCTGCATATGCCGCTTCATCCTCAGAAAAGATGACTTTCGTAGAGTTCAATATCCTATCCCGTAAAATCTGGTTTTGAGTCCTTTCCAGCGCGCGGCGGGTAATGAGATCGACCTTGCGCCCAAAAAGTGCTTCTAATTCGTTCTGCATTTGGGCATGGTCAAATAAGCCCCAGTCAGCATTCCGACGAAATGTGACAAGAACATCCACATCGCTTTCGGGTCTGAAATCTTCGCGCACAATGGACCCAAACACGGCAAACTCGCGGATCATCCAGCGTTTGCAGAAGAGCGCAATATCGTTCGATTTCACAGAATCCAAGAATTTCATATTATCATTATAGCGCAAAAGATTTGACGTATTCCCGCAGCATATTCCCACTCCGCCAGCTGTCTCTGACCTTCACGCCGGCCGATTTTTGAATCGGTGAAAGAGGCATCTGGTTCTTTTCGCTGGTGTGGGAACACGGCAAAGAACCGGTTGAGTTTTTGGAAGATCGCGGGATTATAAAGAATCGCGATCTACCTCGCCAGCGAAATAAACACATCCTCCAGTGTCGGCTCGCCAACCAGGACATCTTTGACCTTGACACCCTTCGCCTGCAACACGCTCAGGAATTCTTCTTTCTTCTTTCCTTTTTCAGTGATCGTCCGCAAATGATCGCCCGCCAGCCCAACTCGTAACACCCCCTCCACTGCGGGCAAAACAGCCAGGCCATCCTGCAAGGGGTCGGCGTACACTTCCCAGACATCGCCGGGGATAATGTCACGTTTCAAATTGGAGGGCGTATCCATTGCCAGCAGTTTTCCGGCGCGCATGATACCGACTCGTTCGCAATATTCGGCTTCGTCCATGTAATGGGTAGTCACCAGGATCGTCACACCGTTTTCGGCAAGCTCGTAGATCAAATCCCAGAAGGCGCGGCGAGCGGTCGGGTCCACGCCCGAGGTCGGTTCGTCGAGGAACAGCAGCTTCGGTTCATGCACCAGCGCGATGCCCAGGGCGAGTCGCTGCCGCCAGCCGGCGGAGAGGGAACGCGTCAGCGTAGACGGATGCCCGGTCAGGCCGACCCGCTCAAGGGTCTGCTGGATGCGAGCCTTGTCGCTGATCCCATACACGCCGCCGTAGAACGTCAAATTTTCCAGGACGGTCAGGTCATCATAGATCGCGAACTGCTGCGACATGTATCCGGCGCGTGACCGCACCTGCTCGCTTTGTTTGAAGGCGTCGAAGCCCAGCACGGTCGCTTTGCCGTCATCCGGTTCGAGCAGACCGAGCAGCATGCGGATCGTCGTCGTCTTGC
>Ga0105098_10000905_pt1 | contig 10606 bp, 8 predicted proteins | sample PPLLak21cMay2015_FD_79137 | JGI IMG/M metagenome (GOLD analysis project Ga0105098, IMG submission 79137) | Freshwater sediment microbial communities from Prairie Pothole Lake near Jamestown, North Dakota, USA - PPLs Lake P7 Core (1) Depth... | ecosystem: Environmental > Aquatic > Freshwater >... | reverse complement strand
GTGGGGATCTTCATGCCGAACACGCCGCAGTTCGTGATCGCATATTTTGGTATCCTGAAAGCGGGCGGTGTTGTCGTGGCCGTCAACCCAACCTACCCACCCGACGAGGTTCTCATACCGGTCAACGACTCAAACATCGAAATCATGTTCACGCTGACGCGCTTTTACAATGTTTTGAAAGCTGTCCGTGAAAGGTCGAAGCTCAAAAGGATCATCGTCTCCAACATCAAGGAGGCGCTGCCCCCCATTATGGGTTTGTTGTTTACCTTATTGAAAGAGAAAAAGGAAGGTCATCACCTCGATGCACTGGCTGATGGCGATCTATGGATGAAGGATCTGTTGAAGAAACATGAGAATTCATCAAAACCTAACGTTCAGGTCACTCCCGATGACATAGCAGTATTCCAGTATTCCGGCGGAACCACCGGTATTCCCAAAGGCGCCGTCGCGATGCACAGAAATGTGGTGGCAAATACGAAGCAAATGAGAGCGTGGTTCGTGAATTCGGTAGACGGAGAAGAAGTTTACCTGATGGGGATCCCGCTCTTCCACGTGTACGGGATGGTGGCGGGGATGAGCGTTGCCATGGCAATGGGAGCCAGCATGGTGATGGTGCCGAACGCGCGCGACCTGAAAGATGTGCTCGAAAATATCAGCAAATACAAGGCGACGATCTTTCCGGGGGTGCCATTGCTTTACAACGGGATCAACAACCACCCGGATGTAAAAGCCGGGAAGTATGACCTTTCCTCGATCAAGGCTTGCATTTCCGGCTCCGCGCCGCTGATGCGCGAGACGAAAGAGGAATTCGAACGATTGACCGGCGGCAAAGTGTTCGAGGGCTACGGCCTCTCTGAGGCCCCGACCGCGACCCACTGCAATCCCCTCATGGGCGTAAATAAGACCGGCTCCATCGGGCTGCCGTTCCCGGACGTGGAAGCCAAAATCATCAGCCTGGACGACGGTGAAACCGAAATGTCACAGGGCGAGATCGGCGAGCTCGTTATTCATGGACCCCAGGTGATGAAGGGTTATCACAATATGCCCACGGAAACGGCCAACACGCTGCGCCAGTTAAAAGATGGCAAAACCTGGCTGTTCACAGGCGATATCGCCCGCATGGACGAAGATGGCTACTTCTACATCGTCGACCGCAAGAAGGAACTCATCAAGCCGGGTGGGTTCCAGGTCTGGCCGCGTGAGGTGGAAGAAGCGATTGCTTCCCACCCCAAGGTATTGGAGGTCGGCGTGGGCGGCATTCCGGACCCGAATCGCGGCGAGACGGTGAAGGCCTGGATCGTGGTCAAACCGGGCGAGACACTGACGGTCGAGGAACTCAAGGCCCATTGCAAGGAACATCTTGCGCCCTATAAAGTCCCTTCGCATTATGAATTCAGAAACGAGCTGCCGAAGACTACGGTAGGAAAAATTTTGAGACGCGAGTTGATCAGGCAGCACAAGGAGGCTGTGCCGTAGAAAGTGGCAGGTAGACAAGTAGACAGGCACACAAGTACACAGGTAGTCACGCAGAAGGTAAGGAGTGATAATGAAAAGAGAGCCATCCAAATACCGGATGACTCTCTTCTTGTCTACTTGTTTACGTGTTTACTTGTATACCCCAACGCTACGCTCCCATGCCAATTACCTGCGGCGTGCCACTCTTCTTTGGAGTGGGTGGCGGGAAGATCGCCTCAAACTCATCACGCGTAAGTGTTTCCACTTCGAGCAGTTTTTGGGCAACTGCATCCAGGCGATCGCGGTACTTGGTCAATAATCTCCTGGTGAGCTTATAAGCGTCATCCACCATCCTGCGGACTTCAGAATCGATCTTCTCAGCAATGGCTTCAGAATAATCGCGCTGTTCGGAGATCTCGCGTCCCAGGAAGATCAGTTCTTCTTTTTGACCATAGGTCATCAAGCCCATCTCGGTGGACATCCCCATGCGCGTGACCATCATACGCGCCACCTGCGTCACGCGCTCGATATCATTCGATGCGCCCGAGGTAATATCGTCGAAAACCAGTTCTTCTGCTACGCGTCCGCCCAGAAGACCGGCCAGCGAAGCGACCATCTTCTTGCGGGAAGTCAGGATACGATCATCCTCAGGGCGATACCAGGTCAGGCCGCCGGCCTGACCGCGACCGACAATGGTGATCTTCTGAACGGGATCGGCTTCCGGGATGGCATTCATCACCACCGCGTGGCCCGCCTCATGGTAGGCAATGATGCGCTTCTCTTCATCCGAGATCAGGCGGGACTTTCGTTCGGGTCCCATGACCACGCGCTCGATCGCCTCTTCAAGGTCAATCTGACCAATGGATTTTTTGTTGCGACGGGCCGCCAGAATTGCTCCTTCGTTAACCAGGTTTTCCAGATCGGCCCCAACAAAACCGGGTGTACCGCGCGCCAGGGAGGCAAGATCAACACTGGGTTCCAATGGTTTGCCCTTGACGTGGACCTTCAGGATCGCCTCGCGGCCCTTCATATCAGGGCGGTCGAGGGTGACGCGGCGGTCGAAACGACCGGGGCGCAAAAGCGCCGGGTCCAGGATGTCAGGCCGGTTCGTAGCGGCAATGATGATGATGTTCGTATCGGTGTCAAAGCCGTCCATCTCGACGAGCATCTGGTTGAGGGTTTGCTCACGTTCATCGTGCGAACGGCCCAGCCCGGCGCCGCGCTGCCGACCTACCGCATCGATTTCATCCACGAAGACGATACAGGGAGAATGACGCTTGGCCTGGTCGAACAGGTCGCGGACCCGGCTCGCGCCGACACCCACGAACATTTCGACGAATTCAGAACCGGAAATGGAGAAGAACGGAACACCGGCCTCTCCGGAAACTGCTTTTGCCAACAGGGTCTTGCCGGTGCCAGGAGGCCCGACAAGAAGAACACCTTTGGGAATACGTGCGCCCAACTGAATGAACTTCTGAGGTTCCTTCAGGAACTCAACGACTTCGGCAAGCTCCTGCTTGGACTCCTCCACGCCGGCAACATCCTGAAATGTGACCGTAGGATGTTCGCCGCTGAACATGCGGGCGCGGGATTTACCGAAAGACATGGCAGCATTGTTACTGCCTTGCGCCTGACGGAAAATAAACCACAAAACACCCGCCATGAAAAGCACCGGCAGGATGTAAAGCGCACCGCTGAGGATCCCTGTCCACTGGGAGGGCGGTTTCACTTCAACTGTTACGTTTTCAGGCGAAAGCTGGTCAGGCGTCACGCCAAGCGCCAGCAATTGCTCCACCAGGGTCGAATCGGTTTCTTTGAAAGATTCGACGCCCTCCGTGTCGCCATCCGTATAGATGACCAGATTATTGTTATCTTCAATGACCACCCGGGCTATCTTGCCCGCTTTAATATCACGCGCAATCTGATTGATCGTCAGCGTTTCTTGGGGTTGTTCCCGCTGAACAGCCATCACAACCATGGCGACTGCCGCAATAATCAACAATAAGGTTACAACAAACGACTGATTTCTAGGATTCACTCTGCCTCCAAATCATAATTCCAGGGAAGATTATACCAATATGAGCATCGCAAGAATAGCCCATTAGAAAATCTTATATATTTCTCTAATATATCCTTTTTCGCATGTCTGGACGTAAAAAACCGACTCGCTCTTACCCGATCACCAGCTCCACCGGGCAATGGTCTGAACCCAGCACCTCCTCGTGGATGACGACATCCTGCACAAGCGGGATTAAGGCTTCTGAGACGAGAAAATAGTCAAGCCGCCAGCCTACCCGGCGTTCCCGGGCAGTCGAGCGGTAGGTCCACCAGGTGTATTGGACCCGTTCCGGGTAGAGGTAGCGATACACGTCCACAAAACCGTGATCCAGGAATTTCTGCACCCAGGCACGTTCCTCCGGCAGGAAGCCGGACGTCCTCTGATTTTGTTTCGGATTCTTCAAGTCAATGGGCATATGGGCTGTGTTGAAATCCCCGGTCAGGATGAGGTTCTCACTGCTGGCATGGTATCCATCACATAAAGACAGCAAGTGAGCATAAAAATCCAGCTTGTAGTCCACCCGGTCCCGGCCGCGCTGACCGCTCGGGAAGTAAACGTTGAACAAGCGAAGCACGCCGTCCCTGGCTGGCGGCAGTGTGGACAAACGGAATCCAGGATGGAGGGTGGAAATGAGACGTCCTTCTCTGTCGAAGAGCGGGGACTCCATGCCGAGCCGCTGCTCCAGGCAGGGGCTTCGCAAAAACGTCGCCACGCCGCTGTAGCCCAGCCGTTCAGCAGGATTCCAAATGACATCGTAGCCGGGAAAAATACCCTGCTCACCCTTGAGCTGCTCGGGACGGACCTTGATCTCCTGCAAACATAAAACATCGGGCTGTTGTTCCCAAACCCACTTTAACGCATTCCTGCCAAGCGCCGCACGCAGTCCATTGACGTTCCACGTAATTATCTTCATTGCGATGACTTTGTCCGCAGGACTGCTCCGCTTGTCCGCAGGACTGCTCCGCTTGTCCGCAGGACTGCTCCGCTTGTCCACAGGACCGCTGCGCTGTGGTAAACTTCACACAGGTGACATTATGAATGCAAAACTCAAGTGCATCCTGTGCGTTGAAGACGAACCTGAGATGATTGACCTGATTCGATTAATCCTGGGTCGCCGCGGGTTTGAAGTGAAAGGCGCGAATGGCGGGGTGGAGGGGTTGAAAATGGTCCGTCAGGAAATGCCCGATCTCGTTTTGCTCGATCTCATGATGCCTGATATGGACGGTTGGGAAGTATACCAGCAAATGAAAGCTGATGAAAAAACGAAGAATATCCCCGTCATCGTGGTTACCGCCAAGGCGCAGAGCATTGATAAAGTCCTGGGGCTGCACATTGCAAAAGTGGACGACTACATCGCCAAACCGTTCAGCCCACAGGACCTGCTGAGTAGCGTCGAAAAAGTCCTGAGCAAAACCAAGGCATAAGCGAGGCGAGCCTGAGCTGAGGACGCCTCGTTTTGAATTTAATATGCCAAAAACCATTACAATCAGTAACAAGAACAGGGCGATCGAGGGGGCATTGTCTATTAAATACTGCGACACGTTTTTTACGCAGTTACGCGGCCTGACTTTCCGCGCCCGGCTCCCGCGCCACGAGGGCCTGCTCCTGGTTGGGACGCGCGATTCACGCCTCGACTCTTCCATCCACATGCTCTTCGTGTCATTTGACCTGTCCGTCATCTGGATCAATTCCGGTATGCAGGTGGTGGACAAGGTGCTTGCCAAATCGTGGAGGCCGGCGTACTTCTCAAAACAACCAGCCAGATATGTGCTGGAGATCCATCACGAACGATGGGGGGATTTTGAAATCGGTGATACGGTAGAATTCAAGGATGCTTAAACGTCTCTCTCTCTTTTTGCTTTTCATATTTATTTTCAGTCTCACCGCCCAGCCTGTCTCCGCGCAGGCCAGCGGACCTGTGTACTTTGTGCAAGCGGGTGACACACTTTTCGACATCGCAGATCTGTTCGGTGTGACATTCAACGAATTGATCGCTGCGAATCCTGCCGTTGACCCGAACTTTTTGGCGGTGGGACAGGAGCTCATCATCCCCGGCCTGGAAGGTGTGACCGGCATCCTGGAGACGGAAGTCGTCCCGTTTGGCGATACGCTCCGCAGTCTAAGCAGGCGTACGCAGGTATCAGATGAACTCTTGGAAAGATTGAATCACCTGGTCAGTCCGGCTCAACTTTACGTTGGCGTAAGCCTGATCATTCCCACCCAGGAGCAACAGGAGCCGCTGAGGGCCCGCATGACGGCTTCAACGGGCGAATCACTGCTCGAGCTGGCGGTGAAGCAGGGCAGCGACCCCTGGACTCTGGCTTCCATCAACAAACTCGATGGCACATGGGATACTTTGCCCGGCGATATTCTGTACTCCCTCAGCGGGGACAGTGAGGGGAGTGCCACCGGTCTTCCATCGGCTTTTTTGAGCGCAACGATCGAGCCCTTGCCTCTGGTACAGGGCAGCACCGAAGTCATCCGTGTGCGGGCTGAAGAAGGCGTCACCATATCGGGAACACTGGTCGATATGCCGCTGCACTTTTTCCAGGCAAACAGTGAGCAGGTGGCATTGCAGGGAGTCTACGCGTTGCGGGAGCCGGGTGTGTATCCCTTCCTGTTGGAAGCGACATTTGCAGACGGAAGCAAACAATCTTTCGAGCAAATGCTGCTTATCACCTCAGGAAATTATTCCAGTGAAGATATTCCGCTGAATGATCCCAGCTTCATTGATCCGGCTGTGACTGAGCCCGAACTTCAACACGTGATCTCGCTCACGCTTCCGGCTACGCCCACCCGTTATTGGGCAGATATCTTTACATCGCCAGCCACAGATCCTGATTGCTTCACATCCTGGTATGGAACCCGCCGCACATACAGGATTACCAACACGGACTCAGAGACTCCGGGGTTCCACACGGGGCTGGATTTTTGCGGCGGCGAGGGACTCCAGATTTTCGCGCCTGCGCCGGGCAAGGTTGTCTTTGCTGCACCTTTGACCGTACGAGGGAACGCGACCATTATCGATCATGGCTGGGGCGTGTATAGCGGTTTCTGGCATCAATCCCAAATTTATGTCAATGTCGGCGACACGGTTGAGCAGGGTCAGGTAGTTGGCATTGTGGGTGGAACCGGTCGGGTCACGGGCGCGCATCTCCATTGGGACCTGTGGGTAAACGGCGTCCAGGTGGATCCGCTCGCCTGGCTGGATCAAGCCTACCCGTAGCCTGCCTGGCGGCTGAATCGTTGCACTCCCTTCCTGTTTATGCTACACTCAAAATAACCTGGAGGTACCTATGTCCACTGCTTCCATCGTCAACTTCCTCAAACAAAGCGATATCTTCTATCAATTCACTCCCACGCAACTCGAACTGGTAGCCAACATATGCCAGGAAGGGACCTTTCAGAAGGATGACCTGATCTTCCGGGAAAACAGCGGGAGCAAAGAGCTGTACATTATTGTCCAGGGTGAGGTGGATATTTTTGTCGATCCATCGCTGGTGAGTTCATTCGATACGGGGGCGGAAAACAAGATCATCGCTACGTTGCGCCGGGGCCAGAATTTTGGCGAAGTGGCTTTAGTGGACGAAGGACTGCGGTCTGCTTCTGCCTGTGCCTCTCAAAATGACACACGCCTGTTGATCATCCAGCGCGATAAATTGATCATGCTATGTGATACATATCCGCAGCTGGGCTATCGCTTAATGTATAATCTGGCGGCGGATCTGGCGATGAAAATGCGCAATACCGATCTGCGTATCCGCGAACAATTGCTCTACAAACCCCGCGACAAATAATCAAATTTCAAGCAATTTAGTACTTGACCGACTGCAAAATTTCACGTATATTGGTTGAGCTTTAGCGCCGAATTATCTAAAAAAAAATTTATGTCTAGTCATTATATGTGCCGTTTTGGAGCCGTGAGAAACTCATATCCCTAGGGTGGGTTTTCTCCGGCTTTTTGTTAAATGGATTGAGAACGAATCCTATCCAAAGGAGGTGATGCGGACCCAGCCAGCCTCGTCGGCTCACAACGTCGAACCCGCCTGTCGGCGGGGAAGTTTTCTACATTCTCAAATTATTTGGAGGAGGAAGAATGTTCAAGCGTACGAACGCTTTACTCGCGTTGCTGGTACTCGCCAGCCTCGTGCTCGCCGCCTGTGGCGCTCCCGTGACCGAAGCTCCTGTACCCACAGAGGCTCCCATGACTGAGGCACCTGCCACGGAAGTAATGGGTACGGAAGCACCCGCTACGGAAGTAGCAGGACCTTTTGTATGCGAAGATGAAATTGGTTGTGTGGACATCGCCCCGGATGAACCGGTCCATATCGCTTACGCACTGGTAGTTTCCGGTGCGAACGAATCCCTGGGCGTTGATTCGCGCAATGCCATCGAGATCGCCATTGACGACATCGGCGGCCAGATCCTTGGTCACGACGTCCGCTTTGACGGTGAAGATGAAGGCTGCTCCGCCGAGGGCGGTCAGGCTGCCGCCACCAAACTTGCGGCTGACCCAACCATCGTTGCTGTCATCGGCACGAACTGTTCCAGCGCGGCCCGCGTGGCACTTCCGTTGATCGATCAGGCAGGCTTTGTGATGATCTCGTCATCGAACACTGCCCCTGACTTGACCGAACCCGGCAGCGACAATAATTTCGTCCCGGCCTATGCGCGTGTCGCTCACAACGATAACCTGCAAGGCCGTGTTGCCGCAGAATACGTCTACAATGAGCTCGGGTTGACCACGGCCGCCACGATCCATGATGGCAGCCTGTATGCCGATCAGCTTCAGCAAGTCTTTGCAGCTCGCTTCCAGGAATTGGGCGGAACGATCACTGCCCAGGAAGCTGTCTCCCCTGATCAGACCGATATGTCATCGGTGCTCAGCTCGATTGCAGCTGGCTCGCCCGAATTCATCTACTTCCCGATCTTCATGCCTGCCGGTGCATTCATCATCCGCCAGGTCAAGCAGACTCCGGGGATCGAGGACGTTCCGCTGATGGGTGCCGATGGTTTGTACTCACCTGATGTGATCGAGGGTGCGGCCGAGGACGTGGAAGGCTTCATGGTTTCCAGCCCCGCCAACGCCGAGACCGTCGAAGCAGAGTACGCAGAGAAGCACCAGGCCAAGTTCGGTGGACCTCCGCCAAGCACTTTCCACCTGCACGCTTATGACTCCTTCATGATCATTAAGAACGCGATCGAAGCCGTGGCGGTTGAAGATGCAGATGGTACTCTCCACATTGGACGCCAGGCTCTGCGCGATGCCGTCCACGCGACCACGAATCACGAGGGTCTCACTGGTGTGCTCACCTGCAACGAGACCGTTGAACCCGTCAAGTATCCGGGTGACTGCGCCGCAGCCGGTATTGGTATCTGGGAATACCACTTCGGCGAGTTCGGTCCTCCGACCAATCCGGAACTGATCTGGACGCCTGAGTAATAACAGATTCTGAAAGCTTGCGCGCAAAAGGGGCGAGGTTCGCCTCGCCCCTCATCACACACACCACAGGAGTGAAAGATGTTACGAACCTGGCGTCAGCGAATTACACTGACCGACATTGTCGTGTGGGCAATTGGCGTGGCTATTGGTGCTGTGATCATCATTGGCACAATTGCAACACTTCGCTCAGGGAAGTATTCAGCCAACACCTGGCTGGATCTGACTATCAAGGGACTTGCGCTTGGAGGCGTGTATGCTCTGATCGCCATGGGTTACACACTGGTGTATGGCATTCTGCGAATGATCAACTTCGCGCACAGTGAAGTTTTTATGAGCGGGCCGTTTACCGCAGTCTTCCTCGCCAATGCCCTGTCTCGTTCCGGTTTTATGGATCGACAACCGATCATCGGCATGTCAATGGTCCTGGTCTTATCAATGGCTGTCTCAATGACGATTGCCGTTCTGCTCGAGCGAATCGCCTATCGTCCCTTGCGAAACGCACCGAGGCTGGTCCCACTGATCACCGCCATCGGTGCCTCTTTTTTTCTGCAATATGTCTTCCGCGGGCTGTATGGATCGGGGTTTCAGGCGTACGCCATCCCGAAGGTCCTGCAAGGCAGCATAACCATCGGCGGACTCCGCGTCTTCAACACCCAGATCGCTGTCATCCTGGGCGCCTTCGCAATGATGTTTGCCCTCTATGCAATTGTGCAGTGGACAAAAACGGGGAAAGCCATGCGCGCAGTCTCTGAGGATAAGGAAGCTGCCGCGCTGATGGGAATTGACGTTGACCGCATCATCTCCCTGACCTTTGCTCTGGGAGGTATTTCTGCAGGCGCCGCCGGCATCCTGTATGCCCTGCTCTTCCCGGTCGTGAACTTCATCATGGGCTTTATTCCGGGACTGAAGGCCTTTACTGCCGCAGTTCTGGGCGGGATTGGCAACGTACCCGGCGCATTCCTTGGAGCAATGATCCTTGGTCTGATTGAATCGATTGGCCCGAACCTCTTCCTGGATGGATTGGGGGTCCCGACCCCCTCGCAGCTGAAAGATGCCATTGCATTCACGATTTTGGTATTTATCTTGATCTTCCGTCCCACAGGCATCCTGGGCGAGCGCATGGCGCAATCAAAGGCGTGAGGAGTAAAGAAAAGATATGAACACCAAACCTATTTCTCCCTGGAAGCAAGCCGTTCAAGCAGGCCTGATTGCTGGGGCTGCCGCCGTTCTGCTGGCCCTGGTTGGCATGACCACAGCCTTTAGCGGGCGATACATTGTAAGCGGCTGGTTCACCATGGGCCAGGTTCTTTTCCTTGCGCCGATGTTCATTCTGGGTTATACAACCGCCCGCAAGGTCGCGCCTCAATCCACCTTAAATACTGTGCTGGTTGGCCTGATCTGTGGCGTGATTGGTAGTGCTGTGCAGGCCGGATTGGTCCTGCTTGGACAAGTTATCAATCTGCGGGATATGTTCGTCAATGCCTCACCCGCGCTCTACGAGATTCTTACCCTCGGACGGGGCCTGCCGGGCTTGCTGCTGCTGCTGCTGGCAGGGGCGATCATGGGCACAGCAGGTGCAGCGATTTTCCTGCTCCCCGAACGCATTGCCAAATCTGTACTCCAGGCACTGCTATGGATCCTCTTACTCG
>Ga0105098_10000901_pt1 | contig 10623 bp, 7 predicted proteins | sample PPLLak21cMay2015_FD_79137 | JGI IMG/M metagenome (GOLD analysis project Ga0105098, IMG submission 79137) | Freshwater sediment microbial communities from Prairie Pothole Lake near Jamestown, North Dakota, USA - PPLs Lake P7 Core (1) Depth... | ecosystem: Environmental > Aquatic > Freshwater >... | reverse complement strand
TAAACTGGCAAGTTTCGGATCTGCCACGACCAGCCCCAGGCAAGGCCCTGGGACTTCAGGTCCCGCAAAACGTCTGCTTTACAACCTCATGCGGTGCCGGTGGGCGCGTGTAAAAGTCGGCTGAGGGGGCCTCGCCCCAGGGGTCGGCGAGTGCCTGCAACAGGGCGTCGAGCGGTTCGAGGTCGCCCGCGACCGCTGCATCGAGCGCCGCCTCGACCCGGTGGTTTCGGGGGATGACCGCCGGGTTGGCGCGGCGCATGGCGGCCGCCCGTGCTGGCGGGCTGGCCGGCTCTCGCGCCAGGCGGGCCTGCCAGCGCGCGCGCCAGGCGTCGAAAAGGGGGCCCTCGCCGAGTGGCGCCCGGACCGCCCCGTCCGTTTCCGCGGCGACATTGCAGAGGGCGCGGAAGGTATTGGTAAAGTCGGCGCCGGTTTTGGCCATGGCCTGCAAGAGTCCGTCGATCAGCTCGGCATCGTCCGCATGCGCCTCCAGGAGCCCCAGCTTGGCCCGGAAGCACGCGAGATAGGCGTGTTCGAAATCCTGGCCGAAGCCATCGATGACACCTTGGGCCACCGCCATGGCCTTGTCCGCGTCAGGGTCGAGTAGCGGCAACAGCGCCTGGGCCAGACGGGCGAGGTTCCACTGGGCAATGCGGGGCTGGTTGCCATAGGCGTAGCGCCCGCCCTGGTCGATGGAGCTGTAGACCCTGCCAGGGTGATAGGCATCCATGAAGGCGCAGGGGCCGTAATCGATCGTCTCCCCCGCCATCGACATATTGTCGGTATTCATCACCCCATGGATGAAGCCGACGCCGAGCCACCTGGCGACGAGTTCCGCCTGCCGTGCGACCACCGCGCCGAGGAGGGCGCGATAGGGCTGCTCCGATCCCTCCACCGTGGGGTAGTTACGCGCGATCACGTAATCGGCGAGGTGCCTGAGCGCATCGCTATCCTGGCGCGCCTGGAAGTACTCGAAGGTTCCCACCCGCACATGGCCACGCGCCACGCGCGTCAGCACTGCCCCTGGCAGCGCCGTCTCGCGCAAGACCGGCTCGCCGGTGGCGACCACCGCGAGGGACCGCGTCGTCGGTATGCCGAGGGCGTGCATGGACTCGCTGAGGATGTACTCCCGCAGAACAGGGCCGAGCCAGGCCCGGCCGTCGCCCCCACGCGAGAAGGGGGTGCGGCCGGAACCCTTGAGCTGGATATCGAATCGCTCGCCCGCCGGGTCCAGGATTTCGCCCAAGAGAATCGCGCGGCCATCGCCGAGCCGCGGCACGAAGCCGCCGAATTGGTGGCCGGCATAGGCCATGGCCAAGGGGGCCGCGCCCTCGGGCACCCGGTTGCCGGCGAGCATGGCCAGACCCTCTGGCGACCGCAACGCGGCGGGGTCTAGCCCGAGCCTGCCGGCGAGAGCCTCGTTGAGTTTGACCAGCCGGGGCTGGGCGACCGGTACCGGCGCCAGCCGGGCAAAGAAGCGTTCCGGCAGCCGGGCATAGGTGTTATCGAAGGCGAATGTCATCTGGGGATCCCCCTTGCTGGAGGTTGCGAAGGTGGGGACGTTTGCGGCTGACTGAAAGGAGAGTCCAATTCTCAGGGCTGGCTATCTTCCCCCCGCTCACAAAAAACCCCGAGCAGAAGTGCCCGGGGTTTTTTTGTGAGGAGGGCAGGGCGCCGGGGGAAGGAGCTTGCTACCGTGATACCGCTATGTTGCTCACGACCTTCCACCGACGCCGAACTGGCCCAACGACGCACCTCCCTGTGCGGATAACGCCGTTAGCTCATCGTTCAAACGGTGAGGGCAGTCCTTTACTTGGCCTCGGCGGCGGGAGCAGCCGGCGGAGCGGGCGGGGCATAGGGCACGCCGTAGGGGGCGCCATAGCCATAGGGGGCGCCATAGCCGTAGGGGCCACCCCAGTAGGGGCCATAGCCATAGCCATAGTAGTCGCGATAGCGGTTGTGGCCACGGCCCCAGCCACGGCCACCACCGGACATGTTCATGTTGAAATCGCCATAGCCATCACCAAACATGTCGTTCCACCAGTCGTTGCCGCTGTTGCCCCAACCCGGGCCGCCCCACCAGGCGGAAGCGGAAGCGGAAACACCCAGCAGGGCGGCGATAGCGGCAGCGGTTGCAAGCTTTTTCATCGTTGTTCTCCGAAGTGAAGTCTGGTTGCAGCAAGCGGCGGCGCCCTAGCGCGCCGTCCGTGGGAGATAAAGTATTAGAGCAAGCTAATATGGTCAAGCATTTTTTGAGGGTCTGTTGAGGCCATCTTTTGTCCTGGTTTCAAGAAAACCGCGACCCCGAGCCGAACCTCGTCGCGATACTTCGATGTCCCGAGTCAACTCGGCCGCCAGATTGGCCATGGCGCCGTGCCCGGTCTGAAGGAAAGGCCTGACCGGGATGCGGGGTCCCACCCTGACATCTTGGTGAATTGCGGCGATCAGGGGCGCCGCCGGCGATATAACCTGCAATTTGGCCGTGTGTCTCCCGCGCGATCGTGCTATTTTGCTGGGCCCGATTCGGACTGCTCCAATGCGACGGCTTGCCCCAAGGGGGACCGCCCGCTGTTCGCGTGACTGTCTCTGTTTTCTTTTCCCAGGTCCCCGAGGTTAATCACCATGGAATCGTCATCCGCCATGGAACCCCTATCCGAGTGCGAGGGTTTCGATCAGCTCGGGCTGGCCCCGACCGTTCTCGATACTGTCCAGGCCCTCGGCTACGAGATGCCGACTCCCATTCAGTGCCAGTGCATCCCGCACCTGCTTGACGGGCGCGACCTCCTTGGCCAGGCCCAGACGGGGACTGGCAAGACGGCGGCCTTCGCCCTGCCGCTCATCAGCCGTGTCGATCTGGGGGCAGGCCCCAAGCCCCAGGTGCTGGTGCTGACGCCGACCCGAGAACTGGCCCTGCAGGTGGCGGAGGCCTTCCAGACCTATGCGCGCGGCCTGCGCGGCTTTCATGTCCTGCCCCTCTATGGCGGCTCGAGCTTCGGCCTCCAGGCGCGCCAGCTCGAGCGCGGTGTTCATGTCATAGTGGGCACCCCGGGGCGGGTCATGGACCATCTGCGCCGGGGCACCCTGGACCTGGCGGGCCTTCGCGCCCTGGTCCTGGACGAGGCCGACGAAATGCTGGACATGGGCTTCGCCGAGGATATCGACTGGATCTTCGAGCAAACGCCCGCGGAGCGGCAGGTGGCCCTGTTCTCCGCCACCATGCCGGAGGCGATTCGCCGGGTTGCTCACGCCCATCTGCGCGATCCGGTTGAGGTCCGGCTGCTGGCGGCCACCGAGACGGTGGATACCATAGATCAGTACCACTGCCTGGTGACCCGCTTCCATAAGCTGGACGTGCTGACCCGCGTGCTGGAGGTGGAGACCTTCGACGCCATGCTGGTCTTCGTGCGCACCAAGATCCAGACCCTGGAGGTGGCGGAAAAACTGGCCGCCCACGGCTTCAACGCCGAGCCCCTCAACGGCGACATGACCCAGTCCGAGCGCGAGCGCACCGTGGAACGTCTCAAGCGTGGCCGCCTGGACATCCTGGTAGCCACCGATGTGGCGGCGCGTGGCCTGGACCTGGAGCGCCTGAGTCTGGTGGTCAACTACGATATCCCCACGGACCCCGGCGCCTATGTCCACCGCATCGGCCGCACGGGCCGCGCTGGCCGCGAGGGCCGCGCCCTGCTCTTCGTGGAGCCCCGGGAGCGCCACCTGCTGAAGGCCATCGAGCGCACCATCCGCCGCGGCATCCCCGAGTTGGCGGTACCGACCGCGGCGGATCTCAGCGCCCACCGCATCGAACGCTTCACGGCCATGGTGACCAAGACCCTGGCGGAGGCCGACCTGGACTTCTTCTACCGCATCGTGGCCCGCATTGCCCGGGAAGGGGAACTGGAGGCCATGGACATCGCCGCCGCCCTGACCTTCCTCTCCCAGCGTGAGCGACCGCTGCGGATGGAGCCCGAGCCGGAGCCCGCGCCCAAACCCAAGTTCAAGCGGCGGGAGGAGAGGCCAGAGCGCTTCGAGCGCGGCGAGGGATCACGGCCCGAGCGCCACGAGGAAACCGGCCGCCGGGAAGGACCCGCCTGGTCCGAACGCCCGGACCGCCCCCTGCGTTACGCGGGGGGCGAGCGCCCGGAGCGGCCGGCTCGCCTGGAACTGCCGAAGGGAGCCGCGGGATTCGAGCGGACGGAACGACCGGCCCGCTTCGAGGGGGCTGAACGCCCGGAGCGGACGACGCGCTTCGAGGGGGGCGCTCGCCCGGAAAAACCCGCGCGCTTCGAACGGGGCGAGGGGATCGGGGGATTGGACCGTCCTGGGCGGCCGGAACGCCCGGACCGTCCCGAGCGCGGCCACGAGGAGAGGCCAGACCCGCGGGAGCGGCGGCCGGATGAAGGCCGTGACTTTGGGCCGCGAGGGGATGGCCCCCCGGACCGCGGATCGCGCCGGCACGACGATCTGGGGCTGGTGAGCTATCGCATCGAGGTGGGCCGTCGTGACGGCGTGGCCCCCCGGGAGATCGTCGGCGCCATAGCCAACGAAGCGGGTCTCGAAGGCCGCTTCATCGGCCGCATCGACATCCAGGAGGACTACAGCCTGGTCGATCTGCCCGAAGGGATGCCGCGCGAGATCTTCCAGCATCTGCGCGGCGTCTTCGTGTGCGGCAAACGGCTGAACATGAGCCTGGCTGGAGCCGGGGCGGGTAGGGACCAGGAACGGGAGCGGGGGCCGGGCAAGCGGCCCTTCAAGCCGCGCGAGATCAGGCCGGAGGGCCATGACCGTGGGGGTGATCGACGCCCAGAGCCGCCCAAGGGCTTTAAACCCCGCCGTCCGCCACCCGCACCCAAGGCTTGAAGACACTAAGTCACGGTTCAAAAATAACCGGTACATCCGTAGATCGGGTTAGCGCCGCGTAACCCGACTGCGGGCCAGCCTTGTGCCACTAGTTTCTGAACCGTTCCTAATCATCGATGCTTGCGGCGGAATAAATATCAGCAAACCTGAATACTCTTATATATTGATCGAGGTCAAAACTTTCGCCTTGGACTGCTAGTATTCTTTTTGGTGACGGACCCCGGCAATGACGCACGGGGCCGCGCTTAACTCCAATCCGAGGAGATATAACCATGTCGATCAATAGACGTTTGCTGCTTGCCGCCGCCATCGCCGGATCCACGGTCATGGCATCCTTCTCCGCGAATGCCTTCTTCGGCCCCTTTAACCCATTCCGTGGCTGGGGGGGCGGGCCCTGGGGCTGGGGGGGTGATCCCTGGTATGGTGGTGGCTACTATCCATACTACGGCGGGGGGTATCCCTATGGCGGTGGTTGGGGGGGCTATCCAGGCTGGGGAGGCTATCCAGGTTGGGGAGGCTACCCGGGGGGCTGGGGAGGCTACCCGGGCTGGGGGGGCTATCCCGGTTGGGCGCAACCGACCGCACCCGCGGCCGCTCCCGCCGCCAAGCCCGCCACTTAGCCTTTGAACCCGCCCCGCGCCGCCTTGGCGCGGGGCTCCCGGAACCGGCGTCGGCGCGACAGCCCAAGTCCTGTCGCGCCGACGCCAGATTCAGACCGGCGCTGGGCTTGCGCCATGCCGGTGCCAGTTTCCTGGGGAGGGTATCCGATCTGATCACCCCCCAAGGCGCCCTCTCCCCACGCGACCCTTGAGTTCTCAAAACCTCCGTGGTCCTGTCGCCTGATCCTGTCGCGGCGGCCCGGCGCCTCAGGCTGCCTCAGGCTTCCCTCGCCCGGAAGGCCGGGTTAACATGCCCGCATCCCTTCTTGGCACTCCCGCCCGCCCGGGCGCATCGGAATCCCTATCCATGGCACAGCACGCCTCCGACGACGAGCTCCGGCGCGATATCGATCTCTTCACCGCCCTCCTGGGCGAGGTCCTGCGGGAGCACAGCCCCAAGCGGGTGCTGGTGATGGTGGAGCGCCTGCGTGAGGGCTTCGCCAGTCTGCGGGAACGGCCGGACCCGGACCAGCTCGACAAGCTGATGCAGCGGATCCAGGGTCTGGATCCCCAGACCCTGTCCGAGATCATCCGCTCCTTCACCATCTATTTTGGCCTGGTCAGCACCGCCGAAGAGGTCCACGGCTACCGGCACCGCATGGACCAGGTCAGCGAAGGCGGCCCCCTCTGGACGGGCTCCTTCGATCACACGGTGCGCCAGTTCAAGGCCGATGGCGTCAGCCCGGTGCATTTTCAAAGCCTGCTCGAACACCTGATCTATCTCCCCGTCTTTACCGCCCACCCAACGGAGGCCAAGCGCCGCACCATCCTGGAGACCTTCCGCCGCATCTTTCTGCTAGCCCAGGATCTGCGCACGCGTCGCCTCAACGACGAGGAAGCAGAGGAAAAACTGGGTGCCATCCTCGCCCAGATCCAGATCCTCTGGAAGACGGACGAGGTCCGGGTCCACAAGCCCCAGGTCACGGACGAGGTGCGCCAGGGGCTTTATTTCTTCCGCGAGTCCCTGTTTCAGGCCGTGCCTCGGGTCTATGCCAACCTGGAGCGGGTGATAAAGCGGGTCTATGGCGCCGAGGCCGGCATCCAGGTGCCCAGCTTCATCCGCTTCGGTTCCTGGATCGGCGGTGACCGCGATGGCAACCCCTTCGTCAAACCGGAGACCACGGCCTTGGCGGTGCGGATGCACAACGAGCTGGTGCTCCTGGAATACATCCAGCGGGTCGGCGATCTGGGCCGCATGTTGAGTCACGCCGACACCCTCTGCCAGCCCGCGCCAGCCTTTCTCGACAGCCTCGACGCCGACGAGGGTTACTGGGTCGAGACCATGGGCGAGAGCCTGCGCCGCTTCGTCCACGAGCCCTACCGGCGCAAGCTGGCCGTCATCCGCCATCGCCTGCGGGCGAACCTGGCGCGGGTGCGCGCCCGCATCGCGGCTGCCCCCGAGGACCTGCCCCTGGGTTACGCCGAGGCGGCGGACTTCCGCCAGGATCTCTACCTGATCCGCGACTCCCTCATCAGCCACGGCGACGCCAGCGCCGCCGCCGGGACCCTGCAGGACCTGATCCGCCTTGCCGAGAGCTTCGGCTTCCACCTGGTGCATCTCGATCTGCGCCAGGAATCGGCCCGCCACGCCGCCGCGGTCACGGAACTCTTCGCCCGCCAGCCCGGCGCGCCCTATTACCAGGCCCTGAGCGAGGACCAGAAACTCATGGCCCTGGCCGAGGCCATCGCCCACCCCCACCCTTTCCACATCGACAAGCCGACCCTCACCACCGAGACCCGGGAGACCCTGGAGGTCTTCGAGGTCATGGCCAGGTTGCGGGCCGAGATCAGCCCCGAGGCCTTCGGCGAATATGTCATCTCCATGACCCATAGCGCCAGCCATGTGCTGGAGGTCATGCTGCTCGCGCGGCTGGCGGGGCTGGCCGGTCGCGACAATCGCGGCTGGTTCTGCGACATCCGGGTCAGCCCCCTCTTCGAGACCATCGACGACCTGGGCCACATCGACCAGGTCATGACCACCCTCTTCGACAATCCGACCTACGCCGCCCTGCTCAAGGCCTCGGGCAACCGCCAGGATGTGATGCTCGGCTATTCGGACTCCTGTAAGGACGGCGGCATCCTCGCCTCCACCTGGCATCTTTACGAGGCCCAGCGCAAGCTCATCACCCTGGCCGACGATCGCGGTGTCGCCTGCCGTCTTTTCCATGGCCGGGGTGGCACGGTGGGGCGGGGTGGCGGACCCACCTACGAGGCCATCCTGGCCCAGCCACCGGACACGGTCCATGGCCAGATCAAGTTCACCGAGCAGGGCGAGGTCCTGTCCTACCGCTACGCCAACCCGGAGACGGCCCGCTACGAGCTGACCATGGGCATCAGCGGCCTCATCCTCGCCAGCCGCTGTCTGATCGAGGAGCCGGTCCCGGATCGCAACGACTTCATCGGCATCATGGACGAGTTGGCTCGTTACGGCGAGGAGGCCTACCGCGAACTGATCAGCGCCCCTGGCACCCTGGATTACTTCTACGAAGTCACGCCCATGGACGCCATCGCCCTGCTCAACATCGGCTCCCGGCCCTCGCACCGCCAAAAGGCCGACCGCTCCCTGACCTCCATCCGCGCCATCCCCTGGGTCTTCGGCTGGGGCCAGTCGCGCCATACCCTGCCGGCCTGGTACAGCGTCGGCGCCGCCCTTGAACGCTGGCGCGGCGACGATGTGCAGCGCCTGGCCAAGCTGCAGAAGATGTATCAGGAATGGCCCTTTTTCCGCGCCCTCCTCAGTAACACCCAGATGGCCCTCTTCAAGGCCGAGCCGCGCATTGCCCAGCAGTACCTGCGGCTGGCCAGCAACCGGCCCCAGGCCGAGCATACCTATCGTCAGATCCGCGAAGAATATAACCGCACCGTCGTTCAGGTCATCAACCTGTCCGGCCTGCATCAGTTAATGGAGGAAACCCCCGATCTCCAGCTCTCCCTCGCTCGCCGCAACATCTACCTGGACCCCCTGAATCATATCCAGGTCGTCCTCCTCGAACGCTACCGCAAGGGAAACACCCCCGAGGATCGGGAGCAATGGCTGGACCCCCTGTTAAGGTCCATCAATGCCATTGCCGCGGGGATGCGCAATACCGGTTAGCCCCTGAACGAGTGGGGTGGTCAGGACGGGGACATTTGTTCGCCCCTACCCCCGGGATGGGTTAGACTTTGCCGGCGCCACCGGCCATGAATTCCAGTCCTGACCCTTCGAAGGAGAGCCATGCCCGCCCAGACATTGACTATCGTGAAGGCCACTGGCCAGGACGACAGCCTGGCGCCCCTCACCCTCTACCGGGCCAAGGCCGCCGTGCCCTTCGGCGGCAAGTTCCGTATCATCGATTTCACCCTTGCCAATTGCCTGCACTCGGGGTTGCGCCAGATCCTGGTGCTGATCCAGTGGAAATCCCACTCCCTGCAGAAACACCTGCGGGACGGCTGGTCCATTTTCCATCCGGAACTCGGGGAATACATCACCCCCATCCCGCCGCAGATGCGCGAGGGTGCGGACGGTTACGGCGGTTTCTTCTGTGCCATGCGTCAGAACCGTTACCTGATCGAGCGCAGCACCCGGCGCGACGTCCTGATGCTGGACGGGGGCCTCGTCTATCGCATGGACTATGCGGAACTCATCCGTTACCACCAGGAGCGGGGGGCGACCATCACCGCCGCCTGCCGGAGTACGGGCAGCGGACCCAGGCCCCGCCTGGCCTTCGATCTGGAGGGCGAGGATCGGGTGCGCGGCCTGCTGCCGGCGGCTGCCCTCGCCAACGGGGCCTGCGCCCCCATGGGCGTCTATCTCTTCGACAAAGACTTTCTGCTCAATCTGTTGGAGTCAGAGGAGGCCGTGGCGGCCGCCGACCAGGTATCCGTGGCCGAGGCCGTCGCCAATCTGGCCGGGCAGGTCGAGGCGTGCGTCTATCGGTTCGGCGGCGAGCGCGGCCGGGTCTCACCGGATCGCTACTGGAGCGATCTGCGGGGCATCGACGCCTACTACGAGGCCAACATGGCCCTGCTGGAGCCCGATCCGCCCCTGAACCTCTATCAGAACGACTGGAACATCCTCACCGCCCAGGGCCAGTATCCCCCGGCCCGTACCGTGCCCGGCCTGTCCGGCACCGAGGGCATCTTCGTCAATTCCATGCTGGCGGCGGGGACCGTGGTGAGCGGTGGCGGCGTGAACCACTCCATCCTCTTTCCCAAGGTGCGGGTGGCGGATGGGGCCATCGTCGAGGATGCCATCCTCTTCCATGGCGTCTCGGTGGGGGAGCGCGCGCACCTGCGGCGCTGCATCATCGACAAGGACGTGGTGATACCGCGGAAGACCCAGATCGGCATGGATCCGGCGGCGGACCGGGCCCGTTTCATCCTCTCCCCCGGCGGCGTCGTGGTCATCCCCAAGGGTTATCGCTTCTGAGTCCCATGGAGCGGGGGCGCCTGCTCACAACCTTCGAGGCCCTGCGGGCGGACCATGGTCCACAGCACTGGTGGCCGGCTGAAACGCCCTTCGAGGTCATGGTGGGGGCCGTGCTCACCCAGAATACGGCCTGGGTCAATGTCGAACGCGGACTGGCGCGCCTGACCGCTCTGACGGCCCTGGCGCCGGAGTCCATTCTGGAGCTGCCCGAAGCGGTTCTCGCCGATTGCCTGCGTCCGGTGGGCTACTTCAATGTCAAGGCGCGGCGCCTGCGTGCCTTCTGCGTCGCCTTTCTCGCCCAGGGGGGCCTGGAAGGCCTGTCCCGGCTGGCGACCCCCGCACTGCGTCACCGCCTGCTGGCGGTCAAGGGCGTCGGCCCCGAGACGGCGGACGACATGCTCCTTTACGCCTTTCACCGCCCGGTGTTCGTGGTCGATGCCTACACCCGGCGCCTCTTCGTCCGCCTGGGGGACCTGGCGGGTAACGAGGGCTACGAGACCATCCGCCACGCCTTCGAACATGCCCTTGGCCCGGATACCCCCCTTTTCAACGAATATCACGCCCTGATTGTCCGTCACGGCAAGGAGGTCTGTCGCACCCGGCCCCGTTGCGGCGACTGTTGCCTGGCGGACCGCTGCGCCCATTCCATTTCCGTCCCGGCGGGCTAGTCCCTCTTGCTGGGAGGCTTGAGGATTCAATATC
>Ga0105098_10000898_pt1 | contig 10633 bp, 7 predicted proteins | sample PPLLak21cMay2015_FD_79137 | JGI IMG/M metagenome (GOLD analysis project Ga0105098, IMG submission 79137) | Freshwater sediment microbial communities from Prairie Pothole Lake near Jamestown, North Dakota, USA - PPLs Lake P7 Core (1) Depth... | ecosystem: Environmental > Aquatic > Freshwater >... | reverse complement strand
TCATTCAGGACCACCTCACCGACCCGGCCTACTACGAGAAGCTGTCGGCCCAGTTGCAGGCGATCATTGCCCAGCGCAAGACCGAGGCGCTCAAGTACGAGGAGTACCTCCACAGCATCGCGGCGCTGATCCAGCGACTCCAGGCTGGGCACGCGCCGGGTACGCCAGCGGCCCTGGATACCCCCGGTAAGCGAGCCCTCTACAACAACCTGCTGCCAAAGGCGGCGCCCGAGTCGGATGACACCCCTGTCAGCGAGGACCCGGAGGCCTATGTCGCCACCACCGGCGCGGCCCTGGACCTGGCGCTGCGGCTCGATGAGGCCGTCAAACAAGTCCGCCCCGACGGCTGGCGCGGCATCCAGGCCCGCGAACAGGTCATCAAGCGGGCGCTCTATGACATCCTGCGGGACGTAGCCCAGGTCGAGCGCATTTTCCTGGTCGTCAAGGCCCAGACCGAGTACTGATGAAGGCCGAGATCACCCTGGGCAATATCCCGGTGGCTGTCGTCTTCAAGGACATCAAGCACATCCATCTCAGCGTCTATCCCCCGGATGGGCGGGTCCGGATCGCCGCCCCGGCGCGTATGGACCTGGACACCCTGCGCGTCTATGCGATCGGCAAGCTGCCCTGGATCAGGCAGCAACAGCAAAAATTGCGTGACCAGGCGCGGGAGACGCCCCGCGAATTACTCAACCGTGAGAGCCATTACCTCTGGGGCCAGCGGTACCTGCTCAAGGTCATCGAGGAGGAGGCCCCACCGACCGTCGCGGTCGAACCCGGCACCCTGATCCTGACCATCCGCCCAGGGACGAGCGAGGATAAGAAGCAAGCCATCATCGCCGGGTGGTACCGGGTGCAAGTCAAAGAGGCCGCCACCCAACTGGTCGCCTCCTGGGAAGCCAAACTCGGGGTGCGGGTCGAGCGTGTCTTCGTCCAACGCATGAAGACCCGCTGGGGCAGTTGCAACCCCGCCACCCGGACCATCCGCCTCAACACCGAACTGGCCAAAAAGCCGGCGCAATGCCTGGAGTATATCGTCGCCCACGAGTTGACCCACCTGCTGGAGCGCCGTCACAACGACCGGTTCAAGTCCCTGCTGGCCGCTCACATGCCCCAGTGGTCCCGGTACCGGGAGATGCTGAACGGCTTGCCGCTGGCCCATGAAGATTGGGGGTACTGAGGTTTTGAACGACGAGGTCCTTAACCAAAGGCCGACGCCCGTCACCCAACGCGAAGGCGGGTAGGGGCGCCGGAAGGGGAACGAGCAGGCGGACCCTCGGGCCAGGCCAGCCGTTTGAGGACCACCGACACGGCGAAGAGGCCGGCGGTGGCGGTGACATGGGTGGCGGAGCCGAGGCCGCCACAGTTGAGATGGGAAGGCCGGCCCGCGAGCGAACAGTGATCGGCGCCATCCGGGGACAGGATGCTGTCCTCCGTCGAATAGACGGCGGGAACACTGAAGCGCCGCTCCGGGGTGCGGCTGAAGCCGAAGCGCTGGCGCAGCTCCTTGCGCGTCCGCGCCAGTAGCCTGTCCTTTTCGGCGCGGCTCAAGTCGGCGATGCCGAGCCGGGTGGGATCGACCTTGCCTCCCATGCCGCCGATGGTGACGACGAAGCGTTTGCGGCGGCGGCAGCCGGCGATGATCAGGGCCTTCTCGCGGTAGTTGTCGATGCAATCGATGACGGCGTCGAAGCCCTTATCCAGCAGGCCATCGACATTGTCGGCGGCCACGAAGTCATCGATCAGGTGGACCGCGGCGGCCGGGTTGATGCTGGCCACCCGCTCGGCCAGGACCTCAATCTTGGCCCGGCCCAGGGTCTCCGTCAGGGCCGCGAGCTGGCGGTTGATGTTGGACTCGGCCACATGGTCCAAATCGACCAGGGTCAGGTGGCCCAGGGCGCTGCGCGCCAGGGCCTCCACCACCCAGGAACCGACGCCGCCGACGCCGATGACGGCGACATGGGCCTGGCGCAGGCGGTCGAGCCCGGCGCGGCCATAAAGGGCCGCGATGCCGCCAAAACGGCGATCCGTATCCATCAGACCTTGTCCCTCCGGTACCAGGGGATCGCCGTCCAGGCGGATTCCCCCCGGATCACCACCCAGATCGCCCCTTGGCAAGCCCCGCCCCTAGCCGGTGATGGTGGCGAATACCGCCGGCAGGCGCTCCGGCAGGCGCTCCACATGATCGACGATGGCGAAGCGGTTTTCACCGAAGATCCGCGCCACGTAGCGGTCCGCCAGGGGATCCAGGGTCAGGCAATAGGTATAGATGCCCTGCATGGCCAGGTCCTCCACCGCCTTCTTGGCGTCGTGGCGCAGGTACTGGGGGTCGCGCTCGTCGATGTCAGCCGGTTCGCCGTCGGTAATCAACAGGACCAACCGCTTCTCCGCCGGCTGCTGGCGCAGATGGTAGCCGGCATGGCGCAGGGCGGCGCCCATGCGGGTGCTGAGCCCGCCCTTCATGCCCGCCAACCGCGCCTTGGGGGTGTCGTCGTAGGGCTGGTTGAAGTCCTTGAAGCGGTAATACTGGACGTCGTGGCGCCCGTCCGAGGCAAAGCCATGGATGGCGAAGGGGTCGCCAATGGCATCGATGGCCCAGGCCAGCAGGCCGGTGGCCTCGCGGGTGAGGGTGAGCACGGTGGGGCTGGTGTCGTCGTCCTTTTGTACCCGTTCGTTGGTGGATTCGGACAGGTCCAGCAGGATGAGGACCGCCAGGTCGCGCACATGGCGGGTGATACGGATGCTGATGCGGGGATCCGGCATGATGCCCCGGCGGATATCGATCATGGCCCGCACCGCCGCGTTCAGGTCCAGTTCCTCGCCCTCCTCGTAACCCCGCCGGCGCACTACGCCCTGGGGCTGGAGGGCGTCGATGAGATGGCGGATGCGCGAGGCCAGGGGCCGGTAACGGGTCAGCAACTCGTCCATCTCGGCGGGATCGCCAAGGCTCTGGCGCCGTTCCATGACCGTCGCCCAGTCCGGCCGGAAGAGCTGCACATGATGGTCCCATTCCTGATAGTGGAAGGGTTCGGAGACGGGCTCCTTGCCTTCCTTCTGGTTGTAGCTGACGCCCTCGTCCTCGTAGGGGAAGAGTTCCGTGCCCAGTACCCAGATCTCCTGGGCGTCGTCGCCAGCGGTCTCCACCTCCACCTCGTTGACGAACTCCATCAGGCTCACATGCTTGCGTACCTGTCGCTGGCTGGCCGGGATATAGTCCACCCCCCGGCGCTGAAAATCGGCCTCATCGAAGTCCCAGAGATAGCGGTTATCGTCCCGATAGGGCACCGGCCAATCCTCCAGCAACCGCAAGCTGGGCAGGGCGGCCTGGCGGCCGAGGGCGTTATGGAAGGCAACCCCGGCATCCCAACTGATCTGGTTGTCCTCGGGGCGCAAGGCCAGTTCGGCGTGAAAGGCCTGGACGGCCTGGTCGATGAGGCCGTCTGGGTCCCGATAGTCCGGGTCCAGCAGGGCCCTGGCCAGGCGTAACAGCAATGCCAGGGTGGGATGCGGGGGCATCTCGCCCGCTTCGGCCGGCAGGGTGAAGAAGGGCAGCCAGAGTTTGCGCAGGCCGGGAAAGAGCTGGATGGCCAGATGTTCCACCCGGGCATCCTCGAAGAGTTCGATCAACCAACGCTGGAAGGGATTGAGCTGCTGAGCGCTGAGTTCCTGGCGGGTATGGACCAGATGGGCGGCGCAGTGGGCGGCGCTGGCGCGGTAGATCTCGTTGCCGGAGATACCGCGATAGGTATCGAAGGCATCGGGCAGGTGGAAGAAGCCGTCCTCGATGAAGGGCCGCAGGCCCCGGCGGTTTTCGTAATCCCCGGAGGTGGGGCGCATGAAGAAGGCGCGGCCCCAGAGGGCTCGCAGATAGAAGTTGAGCTTGCGCTGGTTATCCACCAAGAGGCTGCCCCGGCGCTCCTTTTGCAGCACGGCCCGGGAGGATTCGGTTTTGAGTCCAAAATAGGCCATCTGGCCATCCAGGTCGCGGGCATGAGCCTGGGCGCCCCACAGGGCCCAGCGCCGGAGCCCTCCCAGGGTGAGCTTGGCCAGCAATTCGTCCATGTTCTCCATCATGGGCCTCAGCCCGCGGGGGGCCTTGCCGGCGAGCTGATGGATCAGGCCCAGGAAACCCCGCAGCAGTTCGGCGTCGCCCAGGCGCTGGGCCGCCAGGGGCAGGTTGGAGAGCAGCAGGGCGATGACGGTGCCCGAGGTATGGGACGACAGCTTCATCATCTGCGTCACCAGGTCCACGATGACATCCTCGCCTACTTCCTTGGCCACCCTGGGCACTTCCTGCACATAGGCGAGGACCAGGTCCGGACCCCGGCCCATGCCACACATGGCGCGCATGCCCTCCAGGTAGTTCTGCAAGCCCCGGGGCGACATGACCCGGGCGGCCTCGTGATAGCTGGATTCCAGCGCCACCAGGTGCTCCTGGGTGGCGGCGTCCAGGCAGGAAATGTACTGACTGAAATCGATGCTCATGGGGCGTGCCTCCCGTGGGCCGGGGTTGGCTCAGAAATAGGTATTGACCGCCGCGTCCAGGGTGTCGCGCATGTCGGGATCGTCGGTCAGGGGGCGCACCAGGGCCATCTGACAGGCGGCCTCGGGCGTGATGCCCTTGTTGATCAACTGGCCGGCATAGACCAGCAGGCGGGTGGACATGCCTTCATCCAGGCCATGGCCCTTGAGGTTGCGGCTGCGCTGGGCCACCTGTACCAGTTTCTCGGCTATCCCAGGGTCCACTCCGGCCTCGTGGGCCACGATCTCGGCCTCGATGCCCGGGTTGGGATAGGAAAAGTCCAGGGCGCCAAAACGCTGCTTGGTGGACTGCTTCAGGTCCTTCATCAGACTCTGATAGCCGGGGTTGTAGGAAATAACGATCTGAAAATCAGGGTGGGCGGCCACCAACTCGCCCTTCTTTTCCAGGGGCAGGACCCGGCGATGGTCGGTGAGGGGGTGAATGACCACGGTGGTGTCCTGGCGGGCCTCCACCACCTCGTCCAGGTAACAGATGGCGCCGATACGGGCGGCCAGGGTCAGGGGGCCGTCCTGCCAGCGGGTGCCATTGATGTCGAGCAGGAAGCGGCCCACCAGGTCCGATGCGGTCATGTCCTCGTTACAAGCCACGGTGATCAGGGGCTTGCCCAACCGCCAGGCCATGTACTCCACGAAGCGGGATTTGCCGCAGCCCGTGGGCCCCTTGAGCATGACGGGCATGCGGGCGGCATAGGCGGCCTCGTACAGCGTCACTTCCTGGCCCACGGACCGGTAGTAAGGCTCGCGCGTGATTTGGTATTGCTCCAGGTCTTTGTCGCTCATCTCGTTGCACCTCGCTCTGCAAAACGGCAATCAATAAGGGGCAAACAAAAAGGCCCCTGCCTCAAACTCCGAGACAGGGGCCTTCTTCGGCATGTGCCCCGGTAACCCTAGCCCCTGAGGATCCTGGCCCTTACCATTGGGAAGGGCCAGGATCCGGCGCGATCGGGACGCCCGGCGGCGCCAGGCGTCAGACCGGCTTGCCGCGGAAAACCACCATCTCGGCGCCCTTGGACTGGGCGTAGTTGTCGTAGCCAATCAACCGGACATGGTTGTTCTGGTGGGCCTTGTGGCAGGCTTCGGCCTCGGCCAGGATCTTGTCCACGTCGGTCTCGCCGAACATGGGCAGTTTCCACATGTACCAGTAGTAGTCGAAGGCGTTCTCTGGCTCGGTGTGCTCGATGGCCGGGTTCCAGCCCTTCTTGACGATATACTCGACTTGCTTGCGGATGCGCGCCGCGTCCATCTCGGGCAGGTAGGAGAAGGTCTCGAATTTGCGGCTGTCCACGTCGCTCAGACTGGACTTGTAGTCCTGCATGTCACTCATTGCTGCATTCCTCTAAATCATCGGCTAGGTTCGGTGCGGGGTCGGCCCCGGCCCTGGGCCGGGGCTGGCGGGCTACGCGGCTTACTTGTGGGCCACGTCCAGCTTGTCGACGGTGTCGAACTCGAACTTGATCTCTTTCCAGGTCTCCATCGCGATCTTGAGCTCGGGGCTCGAAGCGGCCGCCTTGGCGAGGACATCCTTGCCTTCTTTCTCGATGGCCACACCCTGATTGCGGGCCTCGACGCAGGCCTCCAGGGCCACGCGGTTGGCAGCAGCGCCAGCGGCGTTGCCCCACGGGTGGCCGAGTGTGCCGCCGCCGAACTGCAGGCAGGCGTCGTCGCCGAAGATGGCAACCAGCGCCGGCATGTGCCACACGTGGATGCCGCCGGAAGCGACGGGGAACACGCCAGGCATGGAACCCCAGTCCTGATCGAAGAACAGGCCGCGCGAACGATCTTCCTTGATGAACTTGTCGCGCATGGTGTCGACCCAGCCCAAGGTCGCTTCGCGGTCGCCTTCCAGCTTGCCGACAACGGTACCCGAGTGCAGGTGGTCGCCGCCGGACAGGCGCAGGGCCTTGGTCAGCACGCGGAAGTGAATGCCGTGGTGCGGGTTGCGGTCGAGCACCGCGTGCATGGCGCGGTGGATATGCAGCAGCATGCCGTTGTCGCGGCACCAGTTAGCCAGCCCGGTGTTGGCGGTGAAGCCGCCAGTCAGGAAGTCGTGCATGATGATCGGCGCGCCCAGTTCTTTCGCGAACTCGGCACGCTTGTACATCTCTTCCGGGGTCGGCGCGGTCACGTTCAGGTAGTGGCCCTTGCGCTCGCCGGTCTCACGCTCGGCCTTCTGGCAAGCTTCAACCACGAATTCGAAGCGGTTACGCCAACGCATGAAGGGCTGGCTATTGACGTTTTCGTCGTCCTTGGTCAGGTCCAGACCGCCGCGCAGGCACTCGTACACGGCGCGGCCGTAGTTCTTGGCGGACAGACCGAGTTTCGGCTTGATGGTGCAACCCAAGAGGGCGCGGCCATACTTGTTGAAGATGTCGCGCTCGACCTGGATACCCTGGGGCGGACCGCCGCAGGTCTTGACGTAAGCGATGGGGAAGCGCACGTCTTCCAGACGCAGGGCACGCAGCGCCTTGAAGCCGAATACGTTGCCCACCAGGGAGGTGAAGACGTTGACGACGGAGCCTTCTTCGAACAGGTCGATCGGATAGGCCACGAAAGCGTAGAAGCAGGTGTCGTCGCCGGGCACGTCTTCGATGCGATAGGCACGGCCTTTGTAGTAGTCCAGATCGGTCAGCAGGTCGGTCCACACCGTGGTCCAGGTACCGGTTGACGATTCGGCAGCCACGGCAGCAGCCACCTCTTCGCGCGGCACGCCGGGCTGCGGGGTGATCTTGAAGCAAGCCAGAATGTCCGTGTCGATGGGCACGTACTCCGGCATCCAGTAGGTCTCGCGGTACTCTTTCACACCCGCGTTGTAAGTCTTTGCCATGCCTTGTCCTCCACTGCTAACGTTAGGCGGCGCTAAGCCGATTGGGCGGCGCAAGGCCGTCCCAGGGGTTCCGATGGATGAGGCCGCGTGTCGGTTCAGCGCCGAAGCTTCGGCGCTTTGCGTCACCGGCGAGGATCAGTATAGCCATTTGATCCATAATCACAACTCAGGATTTTTAATAGAAACTAAAAGTTTTTCTTTGGTTTCTCGGGGGCCTTATTCGGCGTCGCCGTTGGACCCCCAGGGTCCGGTGGCTCGGCGTGTCAGAGGTGCTGGACCTCGAAGCCGACGACGGAGCGCCGGTCACGACTGAACTCGACGCCGATGAGATGGATGGGCAGGCCCTCGGCGCGGTACTTGTCGGCATAGCCGCGTTCCTTGATCTGTTCCAGGGCCTCCCCGGACGAGACCAGTTCCACCACCTTGAACTCGAACAGATACAACTGGCGGTTGAAACGCACCGCCATGTCCAGCCGCCCGTGATTCGAACTGTCCTCCAGGATGATGTCCAGGCCCAGCGAGGCAAAGTAGGCATAGAAGACGCTGGCGTAGTAGCCCTCGTAGCGGGCGATGGGATTGTTGCGGTACCAGTCGCCGGGGATGCTGGCGAAGAAGGCGGTGAAAAGGTCCTGCATTCCGGCGAAGTCGTTGGCGATAAGGAACTCGCCCAGCCGTCGCTTGTTACCGAGCAGGGGCTGACCGTTCGGCGTCCAGGCACGCAACAGGTGGTTGGTGAGGCTTTGATAGACCTCCTGGTTGGGGTAGCGCAGGCGGTACCAGTATTCCCCGAAGCGGTTCTCCTCCTGGTCGATGGTCAGATAGCCGGTCTGAAACATCAGCGCCTCGGTGGGGATGTTACCAACCTCGAAGGTGGAGAGGAGATCGGCGCTGGTCTCCAGTCGCCCCAGGTCCGGCAGCCAGGTCTGGCGCTCGGTCAGCAGGTCGACGAGAAAGGTCGGGGTGCCGGTCTCGAACCAGTAGGGCCGATATTGCCGCTTTTGAAACAGCAGCAGGAGATCGAAGGGATTGTAAACGGCCTCGCCGGTCCAGTTGTAACCGTTGTACCAGGCACGCAGTTCCTCCCGGTCCAGGCCTTCCAACTCCGGGCCGAAGACCTGATCGAGATCCGCCTCGCTATAGCCACAGATGGCCGAGTAGCATCTGTCGACAGTGATATCGTTGAGATTATTCAGCCCCGAAAACAGACTGACCTTGCTGAACTTGCTTACCCCGGTCAAAAAGGCGAAGCGGATATGGGCGTCCGAATCCTTAATGACCGAATAGAGGTTGCGTAAGCCGTCGCGCAGGACACGAGCCACGGCGGGGTCAGTGATGTTATCGAGGATGGGCTTGTCGTACTCGTCCACCAGGACGACGACCCGCTCGCCCGTGGCGGCATGGGCCAGCGCGATCAACTCGGCAAGGCATCCGGCAGGATCTTCAGGCTCGGAACAGGGCAGCCCCAGCGCTCTGGCGTTATTTCTCAACAGGGCTACCAGTCGCCGGTCGAGCGCGGCCCGATCCTGCACTATCCCGCCACCAAAACTCAGCCGGATAACCGGATAGCGCCGGGACCAGTCCCAGCGGTCATGAATAATCAGGCCGCTGAACAGGGGCTCATTGCCGGCAAAGAGTTCGCCCAGGGTATCCAGGAACAGCGACTTGCCGAAGCGGCGCGGCCGGGAGAGGAAGTAATACTTGCCTTCGTCGATCAGACGCAGCGCGAAACCCGTCTTGTCGACGTAGTAGCAATCTCCTTCGCGGATTTCGCGGAAATTCTGGATGCCGATGGGCAGGCGTTTGCGGGTCATTGATCTTCACGCTTCAGGGGCAGGGTTTAGGGTCTCAACCCAGACGCACGGGCTTTTGCCTGGGGATAGCCTCCTCCCGGCAGTGTACAGATTATCCCTCACCCCAGCAGGCGCCCCGGCAGTTCCATTAGAAAGCGCCCCGCGTTGGCCAGTTGCCGCCGCAGGAGGGTCCAGTTCTCGGCCTGGTGCTGCGCCCCGCGCAGGCGCAGCAGCCGGACCCGGTTGGCCGCGGAGTGGTGGATGATGATGGCCGCCCAGAGGCTGTCGCTCAGGTTGTAGGTGCGCCCCTCGGCCAGGCAGACAGGAATGGCCATCTCGATCGGCACCGCCAGGTCGGCGGCCACGGCCTCGACCGCGGCGCGGATGTTCTGGGCCTTGGGGTTGGTGGGGTCGTTCAGGTCATAGGGCGGCTGCCATTCCAGGCGCGGGCGCAACAGGTCGATGTGGCTGATCGCGATCAGCAGGGTGGGCGGGTGGCGTTCCGGGTGCGCCTCCCAGCGGCGGCGCAGCCGGTCCAGGGTCGCGCCCTCCGCCTCCCGGTCCGGCCGCTGGGCGGCGGTGACCCAGAGGATCAGGTCCGCGCTGTCGACCAGGGCGTCCAGCGCCTCGGGGGCCATGGCGGGGGTGTCGATGCCAGGGGTATCGAAGACCAGGGCCGGGGTCAGGCCGTCCCGGGCGAGCCGATAGGGGGTCACCGGGGAGGCCTGGTCCGGCAGGCAGTCCGTCGCCGCCAGCGCCTCGCCGAACAGGGCATTGATCAAACTCGATTTCCCGGCATTCGCCCGACCCAGGACCAGGATGCGCAGGGGTTCCTCCGCCCGCTGGGCCGCCGCCGCGGCTTCCTGCTCCATCTCAGGCCGCGACGGGGCGGTGACGGCCTCGGCCGCCTGCTCGTCCAGCACCAGCCGGCCACTGTAGAGCTCGATGGCGTAGCGCCCGACCTTGCGGACGAATTCCTGCAACAACCAGCGCCGCAGGTCGGTCCAGGCTACCCCGAAGGCGCGGTTACTCAGGGCGGCCTTGGCCTCGCTCAGGAGGGCGCCGGTCGGGTTCAAGACCAGGCGGCCAGCACGAAAGAGGGGGTACACCAGCTCCGCGGTTCGCTTCCAGCGGTTCAATCGCGCCAGGTCACCCAGGGTCAGGCGGTGACTGAGGGGGATGTTGTTGGCGATCTCGCGGCGCAATTCGTGACAGGCCTTCTCGATGATCAGCAGGCCATGGGGCAGGGTCAGTTCCAGTAGGGGCTGATCCCGCCGGGGGTGGTAGGTTTTCGCCACCCGATCCAGGGCCTCGCGGCCCAGCAGCCAGAGGTGCTCGTCCAGGGGCCAGTCCTCGGGCTTGAGCCCGGTGGCCAGGGCCTCGATGGCCTCCCAGGCCACCTGGTCGCGGCGTGGCCAGTCGGGGTCCGGCCGGGTCTTCAACTCGGCCAGCACGCGACGGTCGCGATACCGCAGCC
>Ga0105098_10000897_pt1 | contig 10635 bp, 7 predicted proteins | sample PPLLak21cMay2015_FD_79137 | JGI IMG/M metagenome (GOLD analysis project Ga0105098, IMG submission 79137) | Freshwater sediment microbial communities from Prairie Pothole Lake near Jamestown, North Dakota, USA - PPLs Lake P7 Core (1) Depth... | ecosystem: Environmental > Aquatic > Freshwater >... | reverse complement strand
TGCTCAGGGACACGCTGACGGCGCTGCTGCAGCCGGTGGTCGCGGGGCTCGGTTACGACCTGTGGGAACTCGAGTTCCTGCCGGGTCGTGGCACTGCCACGCTGCGGATCTATCTCGACACGGAGGCTCACGAGGGCATCACGGTCGAGGACTGCGAGCGGGCCAGCCGCGCGGTCAGTGAAGTGCTCGACGCAGCGGACCCGATTCCGGGCAACTACACCCTCGAGGTGTCGTCGCCCGGCATGGAGCGGCCGCTGCGCCAGGCGCGGCATTTCGGGCCGTTCGTGGGCGAAGAGGTTTTTGTGGAGATGGTGCATCCCTGCGAGGAGCGCCGCCGGTTCAAGGGCCGGTTGGTCGCCGCCGGGGACGACACGATCGAGGTTGCCGTGGACGGCCGGACTTTCCGGCTGCCGATTGCGGGCATCAGGAAGGCGCATCTCGCGCCCGACTTCTGACCGCAGACGATTTGCAGAGGACGACGAGCGATGAGCAAAGAAATCCTGAGAGTTGCGGAAGAAGTTTCCAACGAGAAGGGCGTCGAGAAGGAAATCATCTTCGAGGCGCTCGAAACCGCGCTCGCGTCTGCCACGCGCAAGAAGTACGGCGAGGAGATCGACGTGCGGGTGTCGATCAACCGCAAGACGGGTGAGTACGACACCTACCAGCGCTGGAAGGTCTTCGCCGACGACTCGACCGAGCTCGAGTTCCCGGACAAGGAACTGCGCCTCGAAGACGCGCTCGACGTGTCGCCGGAAGCCGAGCCGGGTGGCTACGTCGAAGTTCCGCTCGAGTCGGTCGCGTTCGGTCGCATCGCTGCGCAGACCGCCAAGCAGGTCATCGTGCAGAAGGTGCGCGAGGCCGAGCGCGCGCAGGTCGTCGACATGTACAAGGCCCGCATCGGCACGCTGGTGTCGGGACTGGTGAAGCGCGTCGACCGCAACGGCATCTTCGTCGACCTCGGCGGCAACGCCGAAGGCTTCATCCCGCGCGACCAGATGATCCCGCGCGAACCGGTCCGCACGCAGGACCGCATCAAGTCTTTCCTCAAGGACGTGCGCTCCGAGCCGCGCGGCCCGCAGCTGTTCCTGAGCCGCACGGCGCCCGAGTTCCTGATCGAACTGTTCAAGCTCGAAGTCCCGGAAGTCGGCCAGGGCCTGATCAACATCCTCGGCGCTGCCCGCGATCCGGGCGCCCGCGCCAAGATCGCCGTCCGCAGCAACGACCCGCGCATCGACCCGGTCGGCGCCTGCGTCGGCATGCGCGGTTCGCGCGTGCAGGCCGTCTCGAACGAGATCGCCGGCGAGCGCGTCGACATCATTCCGTTCGACGACAACGCCGCGCAGTTCGTGATCAACGCGATGCAGCCGGCCGAAGTCAGCTCCATCGTGATGGACGAAGAGTCGCATTCGATGGACATCGCCGTGGCGGAAGAAAAGCTGTCGCAGGCCATCGGCCGCGGCGGCCAGAACATCCGCCTCGCGAGCGAGCTCACCGGCTGGAAGCTCAACATCATGAGCGAGCAGGCGGCGGAAGAAAAAAGCGAGTCCGAGCAGAAGGTGCTGCGCGACCTGTTCATGCAGCAGCTGGACGTGGACGAGGACGTCGCGGCCATCCTGGTGCAGGAAGGCTTCTCCAGCATCGAGGAAATCGCCTACGTGCCGCAGTCCGAAATCGCGTCGATCGAGGAATTCGACGAGGCGATCGTGCAGGAACTGCGCAATCGCGCCCGCGACGTGCTGCTCACGCAGGCGATCGCGAGCGAGGAAACCATCGAGAAGGCGGCCCCGGCGGCCGACCTGCTCGAAGTCGATGGCATGGACAGCGCCCTGGCCTCAGAACTTGCGCGTCACGGCATCGTGACCCGCGAAGACCTGGCCGAGCAGTCGATCGACGAACTCGTCGAAATTCCCAATCTTGACGAGAAGCGCGCCGGTGAGTTGATCCTCGCTGCGCGCAAGCACTGGTTCGAACAGGGCCAGCAGGCGTGAGCGGAGGCTTGATTCAATGGCAGAAGTGACGGTCACGCAATTTGCAGAGGTCCTGAAGGTCCCCGTCGACCGGCTGCTCACGCAGTTGGGCGAGGCGGGCATCAAGGTTGGCGGCGCTGACGACATCATCAGCGAAGAAGCCAAGATGGAACTGCTGACGCACCTGCGCCGCGCGCATGGGCGGCAGGGCGAGGACGCGGCGGCGCCGCGCAAGATCACCTTGCAGCGCAAGACGCAGCAGGAGATCAAGCTCGCTTCGACGCAGGGCCGCGCCCGCACGGTCGCGGTCGAAGTGCGCAAGAAGAAGACCTACCTGAACCGGTCGGTCATCGAGGAAGAACAGCGCCAGCGCCACGAAGAAGTCGAGAAGGCGCGACCAGCCGCCCCGCTGGACGACGCCGCGCGCATGGAGCAGGAGCGCATCGACGCCGAAGCGCGCGCCGCCGAGCAGCTCGAGCGCGACCGCATCGAGGCGGACGAACGCCGCGTGCAGGAAGAAACCGCCCGTGCGCGTGCCGACGCCGAAGCGCGCGTGGCTGTCGAGCAGCAGGTCCGCGAACGTACCGAGCGCGAGCGCGCCGATGCCGAGCGCCGCACGGCCGAGCAGCCGCGTGCGCCGAAGCCGTCGCGTGCCACCGAATCCGCGCCAAGCCGTGCCCCGTCGGGGGCACCGACCAAGTACGGCCGGCAGGAACTGCACGTCTCGGCCAATGCCAAGGCCAACTTCAAGAAAAAGCAGCAGCCCCAGGGTCGCTTCCGTCGCTCGGGCCAGGTGCAGGTCGACACGCGCCACGGCTTCGTGGAGCCAACGGCGCCCGTCAAGCGTGACGTCCAGATTCCGGAGACGATCACGGTCGGCGAACTCGCCAACCGCATGGCAGTGAAGGCCAACGAAGTCATCAAGACGATGATGAAGATGGGCGTGATGGCCACGATCAACCAGCCCATCGACCAGGACACGGCCACGCTCGTGGTCGAGGAGTTCGGTCACACGGCGATCGCGCTGAAGGAAGACCAGATCGAGCAGCAGCTGCTCGAGACCTCGGCCGACATCGAAGTGCTGCCGCGCGCGCCGGTCGTGACCATCATGGGCCACGTCGACCACGGCAAGACCTCGCTGCTCGACTACATCCGCACCACCAAGGTCGCGGCGGGCGAGGCGGGTGGCATCACCCAGCACATCGGCGCGTACCAGGTGCAGACGCCGAAGGGCCTGATCACCTTCATCGACACCCCCGGACACGCCGCGTTCACCGCGATGCGCGCCCGCGGCGCCAACGTCACGGACATCGTCATCCTCGTGGTGGCGGCGGACGACGGCGTCATGCCGCAGACGATCGAGGCGATCAACCACGCGCGCGCGGCCGAAGTGCCGATCGTCGTCGCGGTCAACAAGATCGACAAGCACGGCGCCGACCCGGATCGCGTCAAGAACGACCTGGGCAAGCAGAACGTCATCCCCGAGGAATGGGGCGGCGACGTGATGTTCGTCAACGTGTCGGCCAAGACCGGCGAGGGCATCGACAAGCTGCTCGAGTCCGTGCTGCTGCAGGCTGAAGTGCTCGACCTCAAGGCGCCGACCTCCGGCCTCGCCGTGGGCGTCGTGCTCGAGTCCAGCATCGAGAAGGGCCGCGGCTCGGTGGCGACCGTGCTGGTGAAGCGCGGCACGCTCAAGGCGGGCGATCCGATCATCGCGGGCCAGGAATTCGGCCGCGTGCGGGCGCTGTTCGACGCGCTCGGCCAGCAGGTCCAGACGGCGGGCCCGGCCCAGCCCGTGCAGGTGCTCGGCCTGTCCGATGCGCCGCGCGCCGGTGACGACCTGCTGGTCGTCGAAAGCGAACGCAAGGCGCGCGAAGTCGCGCTGTATCGGCAGGGCAAGTACCGCGACGTCCGTCTCGCCGGTGCGACGAAGAAAGTCGAGGACGTCTTCTCGCAGATCGGCGAAAACGCCGGCCAGTTCGTCAACCTCATCGTCAAGGCCGACGTGCAGGGCAGCGCCGAAGCGCTGCGTGATTCGCTGTCCAAGATCGGCACCGACGAAGCGTCGGTCAAGGTCATCGCGAGCGGCGTGGGCGGCATCACCGAGTCCGACGTCTCGCTGGCCGCGGCATCGCGGGCACGCATCATCGGCTTCAACGTCCGTGCGGACGGCGCTGCCCGCAGCGCGCTGAAGGACCAGGGCGTCGAGGTCCACTACTACAGCGTCATCTACGAGGCGCTCGACGACGTGCGCAGCTGGGTGTCCGGCATGCTCAAGCCCGAGATCAAGGAACAGATCGTCGGCCTGGCCGAAGTGCGCGAAGTGTTCCGCTCGAGCAAGTTCGGCACCGTGGCGGGCTGCCTCGTCACCGAAGGCGTCATCAAGCGCGGCAACCCGGTGCGCGTGCTGCGCGAGAACGTGGTCATCCACCAGGGCGAACTCGACTCGCTGCGCCGTTTCAAGGACGACGTGGGCGAAGTGCGCGGCGGCACGGAGTGCGGCATCGGCGTGGTCAAGTACAACGATATTCGCGTGGGCGACCAGATCGAGTGCTTCTCCCGCTTCGAGGTCGCGCGCAGCGCGTAAGGCAGCAGATGCCACGCGAAGTACCCCGGGCCCGACGCATCGCTGAACAGGTTCAGCGCGTCCTCTCGCAGCTGCTGCTGCGGGAGGTGCGCGATCCGCGCCTGAAACCGATGACGGTCACGCACGTCAAGGTGTCGCCGGATCTCACGCACATGTGGGTGAATTACACGCTGCTGGCGGGTGACTCCCACGACGAGTTGCAGAAAGAAATCCTGGACGAGGCGGCCGTATACCTGCGCGGCCCGCTCGGGCGCGCCCTCAAGCTGCGCCTCGCACCGCAGCTGCACTTCGCACCGGACGAAGAACTCGAACGCGGCAACCGCCTCGACGACCTCATCGGCCGTGCAGTGCGTGACGACAAGGCGCGTCACGTCGACGATCCGGCGGCGCCGGCGCAGTCCGATGCCGATGCCGATGATGACCTCGGCCATTACGACAGCCGTCTCGACGACGAAGCCGACGACCCCCGTCCGTGAGCAGCGCTGATCCCGGACGTCCCGCCCCGGTTCGCCGGCGCTGGCGGGCGGTGGACGGCATCGTCCTGCTCGACAAGCCCCACGGCCTGAGTTCCACGCAAGCGCTGCAACGCGTCCGCCGCCATCTGCAGGCCGAGAAGGCGGGTCATGCCGGCACCCTCGATCCCATGGCGACCGGCATGCTGCCCTTGTGCTTCGGCCAGGCCACCAAGGCGTGCGGAACGTTGCTCGGTCGGCGCAAGGCCTACAGCGCGACCATCGTGCTCGGCGTGGCAACCGACACCGGCGATGCAGAGGGTCAACCCATCGCGAGTGCGGCAGTGCCCGCGTTCGACGCCGCGACGCTCGAAGGGGTGCTGGCTTCGCTGCGCGGCGAGCGGCTGCAGGTGCCGCCCATGTATTCCGCATTGAAACGCGATGGCCGGCCGCTGTACGAGCTGGCGCGCCTGGGACTCGAGGTCGAACGCGCTGCGCGACAGATCACCATCGAATCACTGGTGGTGACCGGCGACAACTCGAGTCAGGACACGGCCACGCTCGACATCGAGGTCGTCTGTTCCAAAGGCACCTACATCCGCGTCCTCGCGGAGGAGATCGCCGCGGGACTCGGTACGCGCGGACACCTGGGCGCGCTGCGCCGGCTCTGGGTCGAGCCGTTCGAGCGGGCGGCGATGGTCACGCTGGAGGAGGTCGAAGCCTCGCCGGCGGCAGCAGCCGACCCGGCAAGCTGGCTTGCGCCCGTCGATGCGGCGTTCCCGGACCTGCCGCGACTGGCGCTCGACGATCTCGAGGCCCTGTACCTGTGCCAGGGACGCACGCTGGCGCGGCCCGCAGGGCTGGTCGAAGCCGCCCAATATCGGGCTTACGGGCCCGACGGTGGCTTCCTCGGACTGGTCGAACCCGGGCCCGGACACCGGCTCCAGGTGCTGCGATTGTTCGTTCCTGGCGCGGGCACCACCGGACCGGGTCGAAAAAGTTGAGTAAAAGGGCCCCGTGCGGCTAAAATGCGCGGCTCACACCAAGGCGAACGTTAAGGTTTCGAGGTTATTAAACGATGGCACTGTCCACCGAGCGCAAGTCTGAGATCGTCGGCGACTTCAAGAGAGGCGCCGCTGACACGGGTTCTCCCGAGGTCCAGGTTGCACTGCTCTCCGCCCGCATCAATGAACTGGGCGAGCACTTCGCCGCGCACAAGCGCGATCATGCGTCGCGTCGCGGGCTGCTCAAGCTCGTCACGCAGCGCCGCAAGCTTCTTGACTACCTGAAGGACACCGCTCCGGCGCGTTATCAGGAAGTCGTAGCGCGGCTCGGCCTGCGCCGCTGACCGTTGCCCCCGTTTCCGGCCCGCTCTGCGGGCCGGATTCGTTTTCGCCCCCAGTCGCCCGGTAATCGGGCTGCAGTTCCAAACATTCGGACACCTCCTACCGTGAACGTCCACAAGACCAGCTTCCAGTACGGCCCTCATGCCGTCTCGATCGAAACCGGCCGTCTTGCCCGCCAGGCTGACGGCTCCGTCCTCGTCTCCATGGGCGACACCGTGGTGCTCGTCACCGCCGTCGGTCGCCGCGAGGCGCAGCCGGGCAAGGACTTCTTCCCGCTCACCGTCAACTACATCGAGAAGACGTACGCTGCGGGTCGCATTCCCGGCGGCTTCTTCAAGCGCGAAGGCCGTCCTTCGGAAAAAGAGACGCTGATCTCGCGCCTGATCGACCGCCCGATCCGCCCGCTGTTCCCCGAGTTCTTCTTCAACGAAGTGCAGGTGGTGGCGACGGTCGTCTCGCTCGACCCGGAAATCGATTCCGACATCCCCGCGATGCTCGGCGCCTCCGCTGCGCTCGCATTGTCGGGCATCCCGTTCAAGGGCCCCATCGGTGGCGCGCGCGTCGGCTACATCGAAGGCAAGTACGTCCTGAACCCGTCGACCAAGGACATGAAGACGTCTGACCTCGACCTCGTCGTCGCCGGCACGGCCGACGCGGTGCTGATGGTCGAATCCGAAGCCAACCTGCTGTCCGAAGCCGTGATGCTCGGCGCCGTGGTCTACGGTCACGAGCAGATGCAGGTCGCGATCAACGCGATCCGCGAACTCGCGGCCAAGGCCGCCAAGCCGTCGTGGGGCTGGAAGGCGCCGGAACTCGATGCCGACCTCGCCAAGGCGGTTGCCGCACACGCGGAAGCCGAACTCGTCAAGGCCTACCAGATCACCGAGAAGCAGGCGCGTCACACCCGCGTCGGCGAACTCAAGAAGGCGCTGGTCGAAGCGCTCGCGACGGGCGAGGGCGCCAAGTACCAGGCGCGCCAGGTCACCGACGAACTCGGTCGCCTGGAATACAACATCGTGCGTCGCCGCATCATCGCGGGCGAGCCGCGCATCGACGGCCGCGACATGCACACGGTCCGCAAGATCACCGTCGAAACTGGCGTGCTGCCGCGCACGCACGGTTCAGCGTTGTTCACGCGCGGCGAAACGCAGGCGCTGGTCACGACCACGCTCGGCACCGGCCGCGACGCGCAGATCATCGACGCGCTGGCCGGCGAGCGCAAAGAACCGTTCATGCTCCACTACAACTTCCCGCCGTTCTCGGTGGGTGAGACGGGCATGATGGGTTCGCCGAAGCGCCGCGAGATCGGCCACGGCAACCTGGCGCGCCGCGGCGTGTCGGCGGTCATGCCCGACATGACGACCTTCCCGTACATCATCCGCATCGTGTCCGAGATCACCGAGTCGAACGGTTCGAGCTCGATGGCCTCGGTCTGCGGCACCAGCCTCTCGCTGATGGACGCGGGCGTGCCGCTCAAGGCGCCGGTGGCCGGCGTCGCGATGGGCCTCGTGCTCGAAGACGGCAAGTTCCAGGTGCTCACCGACATCCTCGGTGACGAAGACCACCTCGGCGACATGGACTTCAAGGTGGCCGGTTCTGCCGCGGGCGTCACCGCCCTGCAGATGGACATCAAGATCGAAGGCATCACCAAGGAAATCATGCAGGTCGCGCTCGATTCGGCGCACAAGGCCCGCTTGCACATCCTCGGCGAGATGAACAAGGTGCTGTCGAGCGCGCGTCCGCAGATGTCGGAATGGGCGCCCACGATCATCACCATGAAGATCGACCCGGAGAAGATCCGCGAAGTCATCGGCAAGGGCGGCGCCGTCATCCGTGCGATCACGGAAGAGACGGGCACCACGATCGACATCGAGAACGACGGCACGGTCAAGATCGCATCCGTCAGCGGCGCCGCAGGCCGCGAAGCGCAGAAGCGCATCGAGCTGATCACGTCGGAAGTCGAAGTGGGCGCGGTCTACGAAGGCAAGGTCGTCCGCCTGATGGACTTCGGCGCGTTCGTGCAGATCCTGCCGGGCAAGGACGGCCTCGTGCACATCTCGCAGATCAGCGAAGAGCGCGTCGAGCGCGTGAGCGACAAGCTGAAAGAAGGCGATGTCGTGCGCGTGAAGGTGCTCGAAGTCGATCGCCAGGGCCGCGTGCGCCTGTCGATGCGGCACAGCGAGTGATCGTTCTGCACCTCTCCCGCGCAAGTGGGAGAGGTCGCGCAAGGCGCGGGTGAGGGCGGATCGCTCTCGCCAACGAAAAAGGCCGGCATTTTGCCGGCCTTTTTCGTTGGTGCTCCTTTAAATCGGGCGGTTCACTGCACGCGCCGGTAGCGGTACGCTCCGTCGTCCATCGTGAACGAGACCGCCTGTCCGGACTCGTCCAGCGTGAACTGCACGCGCGAGGCGACGGCTCGCGTGATCGAACCGGGTGGCGATTCCGTTACGAAGCTCGTTGGACTGGTCGGCCGGAGCATGGCCGCGCCGACCTCGATGTCGGCAGCCTCGGGATCGAGCAGCTGCAACCCTCCCGCGACAGCAAGCACGACAACCTGCTCGCCGGAACGATCGCGATACGTACCCGCGAAGCGCGCGAAGTTCGCGGACGTCCCAGGCGCCATCGCGGGCGACGACGCTGCAGCCTTGCGTATCGGCTCGGCCACCAGCTTGAGGATGCCGGCGCTAAGCTCGCGTGGACCGTCGTCTGCATTGATCAGCAGGATGACGCCGACGCGGCTCGACGGATCGAGCAGCAGGCTCGATTTATAGCCAGGGAGGCTGCCGCCATGGTCGATACGTGCGCCAGCATCATTGCGTGTGAGTCGCCAGCCGAGCCCCCAGCCCTGGCTCCAGTCCGGCAGCAGGAAATGCGGCCGATGCATGTCGCGCAACGACGCGCCGGTGAGCACCGGACCCGCATTCGCATCCGAGTCACGGAACTGGAACGAGGCCCACTTCGCGAGGTCGCTGACAGAGGACACGAGCGCACCCACCGAGTCGAATGCGTCCGTCCGTGGCATCTGTTGCTCAATCGCCCGCGGGCCGTCCGGCATCCGACGGCCATACGGCACGGCGAGACCGGGCCGCGTTGCGCGTCCGTCGAGGACCTCCGTGGCCGTCAGGCCGAGCGGCTGCAGCACGTTGTCGCTGAGGTATTTCGCATACGGCTGGCCGGAGACCTGCTTTACCAACTGCCCGGCGACGGTATAACCGTAGTTCGAGTAAGCGAGGCGGGTCTGCGGCGGCAGCACCAGCGGCGTGTCTTTGGTTGCGTTCGCGATTGATTGGGCGTCTGGACTCACCAGGGCATCCCAGTCGGAGCCGGGCGACTCGCGCTGCAGGCCCCCGCTATGTGACAGCAGGTTCCAGACGCGCACCGGCGACCCCGGCGTGCTGTCCCTGGGCGCGAACCACTTCAGGTGACGGCTGACCGGATCGTCGAGCGAAAGCTTGCCTCGCTCTGCGAGCTGTACCACCGCCGTCGCAGCGAAGGTCTTGCTGATCGAGGCGATGCGATAGAGCGTCTGGTCGGTACTCGGAATGCGCTGCGCCACGTCGGCATAGCCGTAGCCCTTGCTCCACAGCAGCTGCTGGTCGTGCACCACGCCGACCGCGAATCCCGGCAGGTCGAACCGGTAGCGCTGGCCCTCGAGCCAGACATCGAGTCGGGCGAGCGCGTCGCGGACGGCCGGGTCGCTCGCGACCGAAACAGCCCGATCCTGTGCCGGCGCCTGCGTGGCGGGCGCGAAAAAAGCCAGAGCAACCAGGCTCGCGGCAATCGCGTAATTCATTGGCGATGATCTCCTCACGGTCCGAGCCATACGGGCTTCGAGAGCCTCCCCACGGGTATTGCGGCAGCTCGCGCTCCTGGCCGAACCCGACCCTGACTATGTCCGCATTTCTACGCGAGCCCTGCGCAAAGGCCAACATAATTCGCTGGCAAAGCTGCCCTCGACCAGGCACGACGAGGGCCCGGTGGAGACCTTGGCGCGCCGGGCCCGCAGGGAGGTGATACCCGGTCATGTAACCGTATTGACGTCCACTTTACTGTTCGATAGATTTAAAAATATGAAGCATCAAGCGGTGGTTCGGGCGCTCGCGGCGCTGGCGCAGGAGTCACGGCTCGCGGTTTTTCGCCTGTCGGTGACTCGCGGTCCCGAGGGCTATCCGGCCGGAGAGATCGGCGAATTGCTCGAGATCCCAGGTCCAACGCTTTCGTTCCACCTCAAGGAACTCGTGCAGGCGGGCCTGATCACTGCGCGCAGGGAAAGCCGGTTCATT
>Ga0105098_10000896_pt1 | contig 10637 bp, 9 predicted proteins | sample PPLLak21cMay2015_FD_79137 | JGI IMG/M metagenome (GOLD analysis project Ga0105098, IMG submission 79137) | Freshwater sediment microbial communities from Prairie Pothole Lake near Jamestown, North Dakota, USA - PPLs Lake P7 Core (1) Depth... | ecosystem: Environmental > Aquatic > Freshwater >... | reverse complement strand
TGTCTGTTCTTACTTGTTGGTTTTTCTTTTATCGTCTTGCTGTTGTGGGAGGCGGGATACTTACCTATGCGTGGCTGGGCATAGTTATGGAACCTGAATCGGGCCCTAAATCCGTCCTCGACTATATTGGGAGTGCCATCATTGCGTTCGGGGCAATCCGTCTGCTTGCCAGCGCGGTTGGGAAACTGCGGAAGTTTGGAATGTCCCCACAAAACGAATAAGGCAATGTCAATGAAAAGCATCAACCAAGAAGCAGATAGTAAACAAACGTTCATAGCCGAAGCCAGGCGTGCGCAAATCGTTGCGGCAGCGATCAAAACACTTGATGAAATTGGCTATGTACAGGCAAGTCTTGCTCAGATTGCAAAAAGAGCGGGAATAAGTACGGCACTGATTTCCTACCACTTTTCCGATAAAGATGATTTGATGAATCATGTGCTAGTGAAGCTTTTAGAGGAATCAACGTCATATGTTTTGGAGAGGGTACATCAGGAAAGTACACCTTATGGGCAGCTGAGTGCATTTATTACTGCAAGTCTGGCTTACCAGGGCACACATCGTGCCCATAACTCGGCTCTCTTGGAGATTATCTTTAATGCCAGAACACCTGATAACATCCCGTACTATAAGTTGAACGATGACGATGAAGAACCGCTCCTGCACGAGCTTAAGGAAATATTAAAGCATGGTCAAGAAAGGGGAGAGTTTGGAGTATTCAACATTGATGTCATGTCTAGTTTGATTCAAGGAGCAATTGGAGAGTATATGCTCAGTACAGGTGTGGCCCAAAAGGTTGATTTGGAAACATATAGTACAGAACTTGTAAAAATCGTTGAGCAGGCAACAAAAGGTATTGCTGAATAAAATTGTTTCGTCTCCTGACTTCAACTGGATATCCACCTTGCTACCAAAGCCCAGTAAATAAAAAGAGCGGCCAGTTTGGCTCGCTCTTTTTATTCATCCTGTAATTATTACCCACCCGTGGGGAGGCGTTTCTTCATAGTGCGCTCCAGCAGATCTTCCTGTTCCCGTGAAATGTTGGATTTTGCGCGCTTTACTTTGTATGCCTTTTCAGCCTTCGCTTTATCAAGGGCCTCCTGCCAGGCCATCTGCATAACGGTCAATTCGGGCTCTTTTTCTTCTTCCTGCACAGGGATGTCTGCCGATTCTTTCTTGGGACCCCGTTTGCCGACCTTCTTGGTTTCTTTCTTGGCGGGCTTGAACTCTTCGACTTCCGGCTCGAGGGCTTTCATGCTCAATTTGATCTGTTTCTTTTTGCGATTGACATCCAGTATTTTCGCTTCGACTTCATCGCCTTCTTTGACGATTTCGCCGGGTGTCTTCACATAGCCATGAGCCAGCTCGCTAACATGCACCATGCCGGGGCGCTCTGCGCCAATATCTACGAATGCACCATAGGATTCGAGACGGACGACCTTGCCCTTGACCACCATATCGGGTTCGATCTCTTTCCAGTCGAGGGCAAGCGGTTCGATCATCGTAAGTTCGATGCGATCCTTTTTCACGCGGCGCACCCAAACATCCACCGTCTGGCCTTCCTGCACAACATCTTCCACTTTGTTGATGGGATCCTTGCTCAGCTGTGAAATGTGGATAACACCGGGAATGGTTTGTCCCACATCAACCAGCGCCCCCGCCAGAGTTGTTTTCAGCACTTTTCCACTTAACTTTGTCTTTACTTCCAGCGCCGTTGTCGACGCAATATCATTTGTTGTCATAGTTTCGCTCCTGCAAGATAGTGAGAATGCCAAGAATTAATTATACCTGTACGACAACGTTGCGTCAATGTGAAATCTGTCTCAAGCCTGGAGTTATTAAGAACCTATATACACAGTGCTTCGATGGGCTGAATATAGTTTTCGCGGATTGGATGAACGCTTCGCAGTCCGGCTTTTCATGGAAGAGACTGTGTCTCGCCGGACTCCAGGGACGGGGACATTGCACACACCTGCCTGATTCACTGTGAATTGCTGGCAGTTCAAAATTACGGGCAGTGCTAATAAACGCACACACGAAGGTCCGGCAACATAACCGGATTTGTCAAGCAACTTGAGAAATACTTAAGCCCTGGGGTACATTCATTCAGTTTTGGGAGTCTGCGGCTCCCACATTCAAGATGTGCCTGATAAATGGAATTATACGAGTGTTAGGGAAGACAAATCTTTATTAAGACTTGACTCATCTGCATGTATTGATGTATATTGTGAAAAAAGATGTAGGTTTCGGAAAAAAAACTGGATAATCATGTATAATTTCGACAAAATTGACATAAAAATCGTCAATCTCTTACTTGAAGATGGGCGGATGCCTGCTTCAGAGATCGCGCGTCGTCTTGGGAGTATTTCGGAGCGTTCAGTCCGCTACCGGATCGATCGAATGGTAAATGAAGGAGTGGTTCAGATCAGCGCCGTGGCAAGGCCTCAAGCCTTTGGATTGACAACCATCGCAGACATATGGATGGAAGTTGAATCGGATCGCATCCTTGAGGTTGCAAAGAAAATGGCTGAGTTTGACAGGGTAAGCTACGTCGCTTGTGGGATCGGGCAGTCCGATGTAAGCATCCAAATTGTTGCAAAAGATACAGCCGAGATCTATCAATTTGTGACGGAAGTAGTCCGCAAAGTTCCTGGCGTTCGTAAGACAACCACATCGATCGTACCGCTTATTCTCAAGGATGTATATCAGTGGCGGGTTCCGGAAGAAATCGTGCGTGAAATTTCTGAAAAAGAGCGCCCTGCCTCATCAGACTGAATCTGTTCGGAGGATACAAATGTTTGGTCCCAAGACGCTTGCACTGCAAAAACGTGCTCAAGAGGTCATTCCACTTGGTGTAAATTCCAATTTTCGATTCTGGGGGCAAAGCATCACACCTTATGTTGAAAAGGCAAAAGGCGCCTATCTCTGGGATGTGGATGGAAAGAAGTACATTGATTATCGTATGGCATTTGGCCCGATCATCCTGGGTCATTCCTACGAGGAGGTCGATCAGAAAGTAATTGAAGAGATCCAAAAAGGGATTCTCTTCGCAATGACAGGCGAACTTGAAGTTGCAGTGGCAGAAATGATTAGCGAAATAGCGCCTGCCGTGGAGATGGTCCGGCTGGCATGCTCGGGCACAGAAGCGACCATGCACGCCATCCGTGTGGCGCGGGCGTATACAGGCCGTGATCTGATCCTGAAGTTCGAAGGCAACTATCATGGCTTCCATGATCACACACTGTGGTCAACCTACGCACCTGTGGAAGCCTATGGAAATCGCCGGAGCCCCATCCCCGTACCATCATCGTCCGGCATCCCCAAGTCCATGCGCGAATTTATTATTACGCTTCCTTTCAATGATTTCGAAGGGTTCGAGCGCGTCATGCGTTCGTACGGCGAACAGATCGCGGCGGTGATCTCTGAACCCTGCCAGGGGAACTGCGCGGCGATCAATCCACAGGATGGATTCCTGGAGCTGATCCGGAAAAAGACCGAAGAATATGGATGTGTCTTTATTCTGGATGAGGTCAAGACGGGATTCCGCATTGCGAACGGCGGCGCGCAGGAATATTACGGCATCAAACCGGACCTGGCGACATACGCGAAAGCCCTGGGCAACGGCTACCCGATCGCGGCCTTCGGCGGCAAAAAAGACATCATGTCCATCATCGGGCATGGAGTGGCACAGGGCGGAACCTACACCAATAACAAGCCTGGTGTGGCGGGTGCATTTGCAACGCTCAGCCTACTAAAATCCCAACCGATTCTCAAGACAATCGAACAACGCGGCCAGCGCCTCATGGATGGCTTGAAGGAAATATTTGAGGAGAATGACGTTCCCGCCGTATTTACAGGCTATCCAGCGATGTTCTCCTTCTCCCTTGGCGTGGATGCGGTCACTTGTCAGCGTGACTGGGCGCAGAGTGACCATGGCTTATATCTCCAACTGGCTGAGAAAGCCATCGCGCGCGGCGTAATGCCCGATCACGACGCGCGCGAACCCTGGTTCCTGTGTTATGAGCACAGCGAGGCAGATATCGATGAGACATTGAATGTGTATGCGGAAATTGTGAAAGAGGTGAAAAGGTAGACAAATAAACAGGTAGACAGGTAAACAGGTAGACAGGTAATGAGGCTCGTGGCTGCCTACCTGGTTTCCTGTGTACATATCTATTCGCACATGGAGACCCTATGACCAAATTAACATCCAAGGAAATCATCAATCTTAACAAGGAATACACCTTCTTTTCCTGGTCCAACCAGGGGCAGGTAAATCCCATCCCAATGGTGAAGGCGGAGGGAGTTTATTTCTGGGATGCGGATGGAAAACGTTACCTCGATTTCGCCTCGCAGCTGGTCAACACCAATGTTGGGCATCAGCACCCGAAAGTGGTTAAGGCGATCCAGGAGCAAGCTGCACAATTGACGTTTGCCAGTCCCGGCATGGCGACCGAGCCGCGCGGCCTGCTCGGGAAGAAACTGGCGGAAATCACTCCCGGCGATCTGAAGAAGACGTTCTTCACACTGGGTGGAGCGGAAGCAAATGAGAATGCCATCAAGATTGCCCGCTTCTATACCGGGCGGCATAAGATCCTGGCGCGATATCGCTCCTATCACGGCGCGACCTACGGTGCGATGGCATTGACCGGGGACTATCGCCGCTTGCCCGTCGAGCCGGCGATTCCCGGGGTCGTGCATTTTCTCGACCCCTATTGTTATCGCTGTCCGTTTGGCTGGAGTGACGCAGAGTCATGTTCTCGTCAGTGCATCAAGCATGTTGAAGAGGTGATCGAGTACGAAGGTCCCGATCAGATCGCAGCAATTTTCATGGAAGGCGTGACCGGCACGAACGGACTCATCATCCCGCCTGACGATTACTGGCCGCGCCTGCGTGAGATTTGCGACAAGTACGGAATCCTGCTTGTCTCCGATGAAGTGATGAGCGGATGGGGGCGGACGGGCAAGTGGTTCGCGGTGGACAACTGGAATGTGGTGCCGGACATTATCACCACTGCCAAGGGCATCACATCCGGCTATGTTCCGCTTGGTGCAGTGATCGTCCGGGAGAAGATCGCCCGATTCTTCGATGACAAAATGTTGTTTGCGGGCCTCACCTACAACGGACATGCCCTGGCGTGTGCCACGGCTCTGGCGACCATCGAAGCCTATGAAGAAGACCGGATCTTCGAGAATGCCCGGAAAGTCGGAAAGCATCTTGGCGAGCGCCTGGAAGAGCTGAAGACAAAACATCCGTCTGTGGGTGATGTGCGTTATATCGGCATGTTCTCGGGGCTGGAGCTGGTGAAGAACCGCGAGACCAAAGAGCCCATGGATCTGACGCCCCTCAAAAACTTCCTGATCTCCAATGGATTGTACGTTTTCAACTTCAAGAATGTGCTGTTTGTTGTCCCGCCTTTGACAATCACAGAAGAGCAATTGGACGACGGATTGAATTTGATCGATGAGGGCCTGGCGGAACTCATGGACAAGCAGACTTCGTAGTTCGATCATCGATATTCGAATATCGATGATCGAATACCTTCTTTGGAGAAATCATGGAAATCCTAAACTACATCAATGGCGAATGGATCAAGCCCGACGTCAAAGAATGCTTTGAGGTCATCAACCCTGCCACGGGAGTGGTGATCGCAAAAACTCCGCTTGGGGGCAAGGCAGATGTGGATGCCGCCACGCGGGCTGCCAGCGCGGCGTTCCCTGCCTGGCGGCAAACCCCCGTCCAGGATCGCGTGCAATATCTGTTCAAGCTGCGTGACCTTCTGCGAGCCAATGGCGATGAGATCGCAAAACTGATCACCAATGAGTGCGGCAAGACCTTCGAGGAGGCCAAAGCCGAAATGGTGCGCGCCTACGAGAATGTGGAAGTGGCTTGTGGCATGCCGATGATGATGAAAGGTGAACTGGTCGAAGACATTGCGCCGGGCATCGACGAACTCATGATCCGCCAGCCGTTGGGCGTGTGTGCCACGATCGCTCCATTCAACTTTCCGGGCATGATCGCTTTCTGGTATCTGCCCTATGCCGTTGCAGCGGGTAATACTTATGTTATGAAGCCGTCCGAAAAAGTGCCCATGACCATGCAGTTCATCTTCAAGCTCATCGAGCAGGTTGGCTTTCCAAAGGGCGTGGTGAATCTGGTCAACGGCGCGAAGGAGGTGGTGGATGGGATTCTCGAACATCCGGCCATCCGCGCGATCACCTTTGTCGGTTCGACGAACGTTGCCAAATATATTTACGCAACGGCTGCTGCGCACGGGAAACGTGTCCAGGCGCAGGGCGGTGCCAAGAATCCGGTCATTGTGCTGCCGGATGCGGACATGGAAATGGCAACCAGGATCGTTGCCGATTCCGCTTTTGGCTGCGCGGGCCAGCGCTGTCTCGCCGTCTCTTTCGCGGTGACGGTGGCAGAGGCGCGCAACACGTTTACCGAGCTGATCTGCGAAGCGGCCTCGACCCGCGTCGTCGGCTATGGGCTGGATACAGGCGTGCAAATGGGACCCGTCATCAGCGCCGCGAGTAAGGCGAGGGTCGAGTCGTTGATCGGACTCGGCGTCCAGGAGGGAGCAGGCCTCCCCGTCGATGGACGCGGGGCTTCCGTCAAAGGCTACGAGAGCGGATACTTCGTCAGGCCCACGATTCTCTCTGACGTCCCGCGCGGGAGCGAGGTCGCAAAGACGGAGATCTTTGGACCCGTTCTGAGCCTCATGCACGTCAACACTGTGGATGAAGCCATTGAGCTGGTCAACGGCGGACAGTACGGCAACCAGGCCAGTCTGTTCACGTCCAGCGGATCGGCCGCGCGCAAATTCAGACATGAGGCCGAAGCGGGCAACATTGGCATCAATATCGGTGTCGCCGCGCCAATGGCATTCTTCCCGTTCAGCGGCTGGAAGGATTCGTTCTTCGGCGACATGCACGGTCAGGCTATGGATGCAGTGGAATTCTTCACCCAGAAGAAAGTCGTGGTGGAACGCTGGCCCAAGGAGTGGACCAGAAAATTCTAGCTGGCAGGGAACGAACCACGCCAAATATGTAGCGGAACTCATGACGGAGGATTGGGGCGTTGGTTAGTTTTGATGAGGCGCTGGCGGTGGCCGAGCGCCGGGGCAAATGCTTTGCGATGGAAGGAACCCTATGACCAATACCTACGACGATGTGCTCGCCTATTCAAACCAATGGCTTGACATCATTAAACAGGAAAGCTTTCCTGAGGAGCAGCAGGCGAAGTGGATCATCGCTGAATCAAAGCACAACTTTGCCGAGCATTTCAATCGTAACTGGCTGGAATATCGCAAATCGGTCACAGAGGCGGGAGATTGGGCGGCGGTCGAATGGTCCGGAAAAGGTTCTACATTTACGGATGTGCTGGGGCGCAGATATATCGACTGGCTTGGCGGCTTTGGTATGCTGGATCTGGGATGGTGCCATCCCGAGGTAGTCGCGGCAGTGACAGCCCAGGTCAAACGCAGCCCCATGCCCAGCCAGGAATTGATCGATCCACTGCGTGGCGTGCTCGCCAGGATCCTGGCGGAGATCACCCCCGGCGATCTAAAGTATTCGTGGTTCGCCGCCAGCGGAACGGAAGCGATCGAGGCTGCTATCAAGATCGCAAAGCTGTATACAGGCAACTCCGCGTTCATCGTGGCTGTCAAAGGTTTCCATGGCAAGACCCTGGGGTCGCTTTCGATGATCGGCAAATCGGACTTCCGCCAGTCGATGGGTGTGATGTACGGTGGGAAGGACTATCACGTCCCTTACGGAGACGCGGGCGCCGTAGAACAGCAGCTCGAGATTTGCGAAAAAGTGGGTGTCGGGGTTGCGGCGGTTATCTTCGAGCCTATCCAGGGGGAAGCCGGCGGGATTGTCCCGCCGGACGATTTTTGGCCGCGCATCCGCCAGGCGACCAGAAATCATGGTGTCCTGCTGATCGCAGATGAAGTGCAAACGGGCCTGGCGCGGACCGGGAAGCTGTGGGGCGTCGATCATTGGGATGTGGCGCCTGACATTATCGCCACCGCCAAATCCCTGGGGGGAGGGGTCATGCCGGTATCGGCCGTGACCACTACGGAGGAGATCTTCCATCCGATGATGTATCCCAATCCGTTCATGCACACCACGACGACCGGTGGCGGTGCGCTGGCATGCTCCGCGGCGATCGCTTCGATCAACGTCATCCTCCGTGACCGTCTCTGGGAAGGGGCAGCCTCGATGGGTGCCTATCTCAAGGAAAAGGTGCAGGATCTTGCAGATGAGTTTCCGCAGATCTATCAGAAGGTCACAGGCAAAGGTTTATTGATCGGCCAGCATTTTCATACGCCTGAGCTTGGCTACAAGGTCGCGGCAGAATTGTTCAAGCGCGGCGTCCTGGTCGCGGGCACGCTGACAAGTGCACAGACGGTTCGGATCGAACCACCATTGATCATTTCGCAGGAGGAAATAGACGAAGGACTAAATCGTCTCTCCGATGCAGTCGGTGCGGTGGCTGCTGCTATTTAACGGATTTGCACCGAAGGTGCAGTAAAATAGCTACAATTTATGTAGAGGAGAGAGCAATGGCAAGTGAATTTGCGATTGAGATGCAGGATGTTCTAAAGCAATTCATCACGCCTGAAGGTGGGATTTTATCGGCAGTCAATCATGTCACAATGCAGATCAAGGATGGCGAATTCTTTTCGCTGCTGGGTCCCTCCGGCTGCGGCAAAACGACCTCCCTGCGGATGATCGCCGGGTTTGAGTTGCCAACCGCCGGAAAGATCTTCATTCATGGCAAAGAGATGAGTCAGGTGCCTGCATTTCAGCGCCCGGTCAATACCGTGTTCCAGCAGTACGCTCTCTTCCCACACATGACGGTCGAACAAAATATCGGCTTCGGGTTGGAGATGAAGGGAGTCTCGCGAGAGGAACGCTCGCAGCGCGTTTCGGAAGCCCTGGAAATGGTGCGTTTGCCCGGGATGGAGATGCGGCGCCCCAAGCAGCTTTCCGGTGGACAGCAGCAGCGCATCGCCCTCGCCCGCGCCCTGGTCAACAAACCCGAAGTGCTCCTGCTCGACGAGCCTCTCGGCGCGCTCGACCTGAAGCTGCGCAAGGAGATGCAGCTGGAGCTCAAAACGCTCCAGCGTGAAGTGGGGATCACATTCATTTATGTCACCCACGATCAGGAGGAAGCCCTGACGATGAGCGACCGCATTGCGGTCATGAGCAAGGGCGTTGCCCTTCAGATCGGAAAGCCCGAAGAGATCTATGAGCGTCCCGCCAGCAAATTTGTGGCCGATTTCATCGGAGAGACGAATTTCATCGACGGAGTTGTGAAAGCGCAGAATGGTTCCACAGTTGAAGTCGAGCTGGACGGAACGGGAGTGGTCTGCGTTGAATCGAGTCGCACGTTCACAAACGGCCAGCAGGTATCGGTCGCGGCGCGGCCCGAAAAGCTCCGCTTGAATTCTGAGATCAAAGACGGAAATAACATTAGCGGCCGCGTGGAGGACGTGATCTACATCGGTACGGACACGCACTACGGCGTCCGTTTTGCCGGCGGGCAAAAAGTGCGGGTCCGCGAGCAGAATGTGAACCAGGAATACCATCAGCTTTTCAGCCCCGGTCAGGAAGTGACGGTGTCGTTCACACGTACGTCGCCTCGGATTCTCACGGAGTAGGGCGGATCACATGTTGAAACTCTTCCGACGCAACAAGTCAGCCCAGTTATTCGGCTTGATCAGCCCGGGTGCCCTGTGGATCCTGTTGTTTTTCAACCTGCCGCTGCTGATCGTGTTATTCATCAGCTTCGTGGAGCGCGGCCGCGCAGGCGGGATCAAGCTCCCGCCAGTATATACCCTCGAAAACTACAGTCAGTTGTTCAATGCCTGCAGTTCACAATTTGCCGGACCCGAATGCGACCCATTTCTTTACATTGGCATCTTTGGACATTCCGTGCGGATTGCACTGGTCGTTACGTTCTGGTGCATCCTCCTTGGCTATCCACTATCGTATTTCATCTCGAGGCAAAGACCGGTCTGGCGCGATGCATTGATGATCCTGGTCATCATCCCTTTCTGGACGAATTTTTTGGTCCGTACCTACGCGCTCAAACAGGTCCTCGCCACGGAGGGATTGCTGAACTCCCTGTTCATGGGTTTGCATCTGGTCAACCAGCCTCTCAACCTCCTGTTCAATGAGTTTGCGGTCAATGTCGGCTTGCTTTATGGCTACCTGCCTTTCGCGGTTTTGCCGATGTATGCCTCGATCGAGAAATTTGACCATTCGCTCATGGAAGCCGCGGCGGATCTGGGCGCGCCTCCCTGGCGCGCCTTCCTGCGGGTGATGCTGCCCATGACCCTGCCGGGCGTGATCGCCGCGCTCGTGCTGGTGTTTGTCCCCGTTGTCGGCGCGTTCATCACTCCCGACATCATGGGCGGCGGCAAGATCGAGATGATCGGGACGCTGATCAACCGTCAGTTTGGTGTGTCACGCAACTGGCCGTTTGGGTCAGCCATGTCGTTCATCCTGATGCTGATGGTCCTGATCGGTGTGATCGCTTACTTCCGCTCGAGCAGCGAAGAGACCCGGAGGGCGATGTGACCACCCGTTCTGCTTTCTTCCCGGTGTATCCACGTCAGCGGGTG
>Ga0105098_10000894_pt1 | contig 10644 bp, 10 predicted proteins | sample PPLLak21cMay2015_FD_79137 | JGI IMG/M metagenome (GOLD analysis project Ga0105098, IMG submission 79137) | Freshwater sediment microbial communities from Prairie Pothole Lake near Jamestown, North Dakota, USA - PPLs Lake P7 Core (1) Depth... | ecosystem: Environmental > Aquatic > Freshwater >... | reverse complement strand
TGCTTTAAAAATCACGATCATCATTTGGTGTATTACCTGCTACGGGGCCTACCTGCTCGACAAAGATGACCCGCTCGTCATGTATAAATTCTTTGGCCTTGGTGCGGCTATAGGCCTTGTATTAGGGGCAATACAAACATTGTCTAGATCAACCTATTCCAAACTATTACCCGAAACAAAAGACACCACAACCTATTTTAGTTTTTTTGATGTTACGGAGAAAATTGCGATTGTTTGGGGGACCTTTATTTTCGGATTGGTGCTTTCCATAACCGAATCGATGAAGATGTCTATTTTATTAATTGCCGTCTTTTTTCTGGCCAGTTTGGTTATACTGAGCTTTGTTAAGAACAGGTCCGTTAAATAGTCAATTTATAAGCGAATCAGGAAATCGCAGAGGTCCGTCTATCCAAACAAAAATTTCGGCAAGTATAAGTTTAATTGGTCATTACGTGATCTTATACCTTTTGCAGTCATGTATCTTCCCTTATTTGAACTCTGTTGGGATCGTCCTGATGGGTCAAGAAATCGGTAGCATAAGGAGAGGTACAGTCACTACAACTATTCATGGAAGATTAGGTTTTTAAGGGTCTATAGTCAGGTCTGCTGAAAATTCATTCAGAGATAAGGAATAGAGGCAAAAAAAATGGGAGCTTGACTCCCATTTTTTATCTATCTTCTGTAAGCACTCCTTGGCTGAGCACTTCTTGTTTGTCCCGGGCTTGAGGCTGGTCTTGAAGAGGCGGTGCTGGGCCTTTTATAAGTCGATGTTTGTTTGCTTTGGCTGGTGGACGGTCTTGAAGCGGGGCTGGCAGCTGGCTGAGAACTTGGTCTTGAGGCCGGCTTGGCCGCGGGTTGCGTACTGGGTCTCGTGGCAGGTTTTGCTGCAGGTTGAGTACTCGGCCTGGTACTTGGCCGGCTTGAAGCCTGATCACCGGTTGAAGGTCGGGTCGTGGGTTTGGTAACCGGTCTGCCCGAGCTTTGATAATCTTTGTTTTCCCTGCTCTTATTTGCTACTGCCCTGTCCAGGTCAGCTTTGTTGTTAATCCCGGCTTTATTGGCCGTTTCTCTTCTTTTGTTTGTCAGTTCATTTTTGTTTGCAACTCCGGGGTTCCTTTTGTTAAAGGATTTATCAGGATGGTTATTAAAATACGAATTGTTATTGCTGTTTATATTGATGTTGTTGTTGTTTATACGGATATCATTATAGTTGTACCGGTTGTTAACATTGACATGAACATGTACATTGTTGTGATACATATAGGGTGGGTAAGGCCGCCACGGATTCCAGTAAGGTGGGTGGTAGCCCCAGTACCAGGGCGAATAATAGGGTCTGTAAGTTGCCATCCAGAAGAATGAGAAAAATACAGGTACTACGGGATAATAAGGAGTAAAATAGTAATTAGGCCCATACATATCCACATTACCAACTACCTGAACCTGGGTTTTTTTGTTTTTATCCTTAATCACATCAATTGTAGCTACTTCCTGATACTGGTCTTTGCCGACAACAGACTGAATGGACAGTGTATGTGTATTTCCGCTACCTGTTTCCATGACTCTCAGGTAATCAACTTCTCCATCTCCATTGAGATCGAGATTGTTGATCTGTATTTTTGGATCATTCAAGCGCTTTTCAAAGTCCTCTACATCCTCCGATTCTCCAAAGATGGAGGCAACAGCCTCCAGATCCAGGTTGTCGCTGATATCTGCATTTTTAGCCTCGATCGTTGTTCTGTCCTGTGAGTAAGCCTGATTTAATAATAGCAGGCACAATAAAAAAAGAAAATTATGTGATTTTGACATAAAATTTAATATTATAGGTATTAGATAATGCACTAAGCTACATAAATGATGCCAAATATAAGAATTATAAGAAAATTTAATAATAAATTATTTACATTTAATCGTTTTATTTGTACTGAAAACATGAATCGCTTGAACGTCGAACAAATCCATTCCTGGTAATTTCAGGTTAATTTTGTGGAGCAGAATTGCAAACCGATTTTTATTTAAAGATCATTTGATTGAAACTACATAACTATACCTCAGAATTTAAATATAACCTGCAATTGGCTTATCCGGTTATGGTGGGTCAGTTGGGGCATGTTTTGGTAGGTTTTGCAGATAATGTAATGGTAGGCAGGCTGGGAGCAGCTCCCCTGGCAGCAGTTTCATTGGGTAATAGTTTTGTTTTTGTTGCCTTTGCTATCGGTATTGGTTTCTCTTTTGCCATTACTCCTTTGATCGCAGAAGCAGATACCAGAGGAAAGGAAATGTTGGGCAAGCTCTATTTTCAGCACGGACTTTTACTTTGCCTGATACTCGGCATTGCCATGTTTTTGATGCTGGTTATCGCCGCACCCCTTATGCGATATATGGACCAACCCCCGGAAGTGGTCGCTTTGGCCATGCCCTATTTGTATATTGTAGCTTTTTCGATGATCCCCCTGATGCTCTTTCAGGCGTTAAAGCAGTTTGCCGACGGTCATTCTGAGACCAAATATGGTATGCATGCTACTATCGTTGCGAATGTTGTGAATGTGGTACTGAATTTTATACTTATTTACGGTTTTTGGATTTTTCCGAGGATGGAAGTAGACGGAGCGGCATTGGGAACCTTGTTTTCAAGATTTGCCATGCTTGCCTTTATGATCTACATTCTTCAAAAAAGAGAAAAATTCAAACCCTATTTTTCTAAACTGAGATTTATGAAGGTTCGCAAGGCGGTTATTGCGAAAATACTAAACCTGGGATTGCCAACTGCCCTGCAAATGCTTTTTGAGGTGGGTATTTTTACAGCGGCTATCTGGCTCGCCGGCACTCTGGGTACGGTCGATCAGGCCGCAAACCAGATTGCGATTAACCTGGCTTCGATGACCTTTATGGTGGCAGTGGGTCTGGGTGTTACAGCCACGATCCGGGTAGGCAATCAAAAAGGACTGAAAGACTTTTTAAAACTGCGACGGATCAGTTATTCTGTTTTTTTGCAAATATTTCTCATCGAATTTGTCTTTGCAATCTTATTCTTTCTGTTTAAAGACCTGCTGCCAATAATCTATATTGATGATGAGGCGGTAATAAAAACAGCGGCCCCCCTGCTGCTGATCGCCGGCTTGTTCCAGTTATCAGATGGTATACAGGTTGTGGTCTTATCTGCTTTACGCGGTTTACAAGATGTTAAAGTACCGACATACATTACTTTTTTTGCCTACTGGATCATCGGTTTCCCGGTATCCTTCGTTCTGGGTAAATGGCTGGGTCTTGGCTCAGTCGGAATCTGGATCGGTTTGCTGGCAGGTCTTACGGCCTCTGCTTTTCTCTTATTCTGGCGATTTAACCATTTGAGCAAAAAACTTATTTTGGAAAACCGGTAAGTTATGGGAATCATTTTAAACCAGACATACAAGAACACTTTAATTATTTTTTTGGGATTTCTGATCGGTGGTATCAATGTACTCTTTTTATTCACGCATTTTCTGGATGATGATTATTACGGACTCGTCACTTTTTTACTGTCGACTTCCAACATCCTTATGCCACTTATGGTGCTGGGGATGCAAAATACCATAGTGAAGTATTATTTTTATTATCAGGATGAAACCGGCAGAGATAATTTTTTGATCACAGCATTGCTCCTTCCACTCGCCATCATTGTTCCGCTGGGTATTTTTGGGGCACTGGCTTACAATGTAATCGCGGACATGATCTCAAGTGAAAATCCCATCATCAGGGATTATACTTACCTGATTTTTTTGCTGGCTGTGTTCATGGGCTATTTCGAGGTGTTCAATGCCTGGTGCAGGGTGCAGATGAAATCTGTTTTTGGCAGTTTTATACAAGAGGTCTTTGCCCGGGCCTCCATCATGATACTGCTGTTCCTGGTGTATTTCAAGGTGTTAAATGAAGTTCAATTTATCTACGCCGTAGTGATCGTATATTTTGTAAGGGTTGTGATCATTGCAGCCTATGCTTTTACCTTATATTTTCCTAAAACCAGAACCTTAAAACTACCGGCAAACCTGAGAGAACTTATGTCCTTCTCTTTTTATATGATCCTTGCCGGTTCGGCCAGCACCATTTTGCTCGAGATCGATAAATTCATGATCCCTCAAATGGAAAAGATCGCAGAAGTGGCCTATTATGCAGTGGGTGTTTATATCGCTTCGGTGGTGGGAGTACCCACCAGGGCCATGCAACAGATCATAAATCCCATTACGGCCCGAGATATTCAAAGCAATAATTTTGGAGAAGTAGCCAAAATGTACACAAAAAGTTCTGTCTCACTGCTCATAGCCGGCGGACTATTATTTTTGCTGATCAACTGCAATATCACGGAATTGTATGCCCTGATCAATAAACCGGAATACAATGCCGGTATTACCGTTGTCATACTGGTTTCGGTTTCGGAGCTCATCAAACTCGCGCTGGGCACAAATGCTGCGATACTGAGCAATTCCAAGTACTACCGGAGTTTTTTTTATTATTCCATTGCCATGTCAGTGAGTGTGATCGTTCTGAACAAGTACTTGATCGAAATCATGGGAATCAACGGAGCCGCCTTGTCGACGCTGATCGTGATCTTCGTTTTTAGTTTATCGAGAATCATGTACGTGCAAAAAAAAATGCAGATGCAGCCTTTTACCGCTAAAACCTGGGTGCTACTCGGCATCATAGCCGTTTTATTTTTTCCTTTTTATTTTGTGAAAATAACAGAAATGCCGGTGATCAGCATTTTTATTAAATCCATTGTAATAAGTATTTTATATTTGTTCCTGGTTTTTAAATTTCGGATTTCAGAAGATTTCAGAAGCATGGTTTTACAATTTAATAAAAAATAGAAATTGAATTATTTCGTACATATATTGCTGGGCTATGCGATGGCATTTGTTGGGGTACTTCCACCCGGTATGCTGAATATGACGGCTATGAAAACCGGAATTTCCGTAAATAAAAAGGCAGGCCTCCTGTTTGGACTTGGAGCAGCCCTCATTGTAGTACCCCAGTCTTTTATTGCCCTGTATTTTGCCGGGTTTTTCGCGAGACATCCGGAAGTCATAGAAAACTTATCGATCGCAGGTGTGGTTGTTTTGTTTTTACTGAGTTTCTTTTTTCTTTGGCAGGCAAGACGAAAAACCACACGTGAAAGTAAGATCAAAAGGGGGAATTACCTGTTGATTGGTATGGTTATGTCTTCTTTAAACATGCTGGCAATACCCTATTATCTTGTATACAGTACTATTCTTGAGGGAAAAGGCTATCTAATACTTGACAAATGGCATATCGTATTTTTTGTGATCGGGGCTTTTCTTGGAGCATTCTCAATATTTGCCCTGTATGTACTTTTATCAGGGATTTTGGTCAGCAGGGTGCGCTTTATCGCAAAGAATATCAACTATATCCTGGGTTTTTTATTTTTGACCCTGGGAATTTTACTTTTAATTGATCTGATAAATAAATAATTTTATACCTTCATCCTAACAAAAATTTAAGACTTTGATCGCAGCGATAATACAAAACCTGGAACGCGGAAAAAAATTGGTAGGGAACATAGAACAAGACCAATACACCGATAACGGAGTAGCCCCGTATTATTCCAGTATAGGAATTCATATGCGCCATGTTTTGGATATTTTCGACTGCATTCTTGACGGATTGCCAACAAAAAAAATAGACCTCACACAACGCAAGCGAAATGAACGGATAGAACAGGACAGGCTTTCAGGTCTGGCTTATTACGATCAGATCATCAGTAAACTGAAGGAACTGGATACTGAGTATCTCGATCTTGAATTTGAGGTTAGCGATGACCTTGGCAGGGGTATGATTAAAGCGAAATACACACTCGCTGCCGTATTGATCCAGGCACACAGCCATGCCATTCATCATTTTGCAAGCATAGGGTATATCATTCACCAGCTTGGAATAGCACTTCCGGATGAAGATTTCGGTTACAACCCGACCACACCAAAAACGATCAGGTATTAAAGCTCCAAATTCAGGTTGTTGGCCTTGACCAGCTCTTTTGAATAACTTCTGAGCCAATAAAGATTTTTGAGATATTCTCTTACTCCCGGTACCCTTGCTGCTGACCTGCTTTTGTTGATTCGTGCGATCTGGTCGATTATTTCCCAGTGATCCTTTATCGTTTCAATACATTTAAAGTATCCTGCTTCGGGATGCTCAGGATCATACATATGGGTTGGTTCGGATATGATCCCATTGATTTCGAGCACTTTAAAGTTTTTTCCCTCCAGCAATTCCGGGAAAGAGCTGTATTTTAAATCCATTCTTCCGTAATACCAGCCGTTTATCTGATGGTTCAACCGGTCGAATACGCCGGTAAGTTCCTCATTGATCAGGTGATTCCCGTTGATGAAACGGGTTCCTTTAGAATGATTGCCAATAAAGGAAAGGGGAATATTTTCATCTTTTGGGTATATGTGATCCAGTTTTTGATGGTGGATATTTTTTAGCAGATCAAAGTATAGAAAAGCGCGGTCGTCCTGTTCTATCAAATGCTTTAGCGTGCTCTGCCCGTCGCCGTTAAGGCTCGGGTATTTTTTTATGGTTACAGATGTAATTTTACCTTTTTCCCGGTCGGGTAATCGGTGGTAAAAAACGCCCATTTCATTTGGATAATCAATAAATTCCTGAAGGATCATGGGATGATTGAAGTGCTTCAGACAGGCCCTTAGAATTTTTTCGCTGTCGATCTTTTTTACCATATAACCCCTGAAACCGACATCGGGTTTGAGGATAAGGGGGTATGCTATATTATTTTCCCTTATTTGATCCAGGAGGAGGTCAGCGGATGTTCCTGGATGAACATATATGCTGACAGGGCGGTATTTTTCTGGCAGCAGCATGAGGGTCTCGTATTTGGACTCGGTACCGTTACCTGCCATTTTTATTCCGGGATTTGTTGCTGAAAAATAGGTCAGACTCTTAGCTTTCCAGGTTTTATAGAGAAAGAAAGGCAGCAGGGGAGCATAGTACATAAAACTGGGCCAATGTTCCCATTCTGTGCTCTTTACAAACCGCGATTTAAACTTCATTCGTGAACAAGGATTTTAAGATCAGCCTGATGCCCTGAGTCACCAAAAGGATGGTAAATATGGCCAGCAAAACCCCGAGGGCGAGTAATATAAAAGTACCTCCTTTGCTGATCAATTTAAAACCCATGGTAATCAGTACCGGCGACAGAAACAGCAGGGGCAGTGAGATGGCCAGAAATTTCAGTCCCCTGGACATGATCGGTTTTGATTTTAAACGGGAAGCCGACATATACTGTTCGTATTAAAAAATCTAAGGTAGTTAATTTTTACATTAAGCCATAAAAAAAGCTCCAATACAAGTAAAACAAATATTGGAGCCTGATTGGTCTGTGCTTTTTATGCCAGGGCCTTGTCGAGATTTTCTTTGAGCGCTGCCAAAAATTCCGGTGTATTCAGGTAGTTTTCGGCACTCAGGTTTTCTCCGTAAACCAATAAAGCCAGGTCTTTTGTCATCTTGCCGCTTTCAACGGTATCGACACATACTTTTTCAAGGGTATGGCTAAAATTGATGAGGTCCTGGTTGTTGTCGAGTTTCCCTCTGTGCTCCAAACCACGTGTCCAGGCAAAAATGGAAGCGATCGGATTGGTGGAGGTCTTTTTCCCCTGCTGGTGCTGACGGTAATGTCTGGTTACAGTTCCGTGAGCCGCTTCTGCCTCTACAGTTTTTCCGTCCGGTGTAACCAGTACAGAAGTCATTAATCCGAGAGAACCAAATCCCTGGGCAACAGTATCTGATTGTACGTCGCCGTCGTAATTTTTACATGCCCAAACAAAACCGCCTTCCCATTTCATGGCTGAAGCAACCATGTCATCGATCAGTCGGTGTTCGTAAGTAATACCTGCCTTGTCAAATTGTTCTTTGAATTCATTTTGATATACTTCTTCAAAAATATCCTTAAACCTTCCGTCATAAGCTTTCAGTATGGTGTTTTTTGTGCTCATATACAATGGCCAGCCTTTGATCAGGGCCTGATTAAAGCTGGAGCGGGCAAATCCGTAAATGGAGGAGTCGATGTTGTACATGGCCAGCGCCACCCCGTCTTCCTGAAAATTATAAACTTCAAAAGACTGGATGTTCTCACCGTTTTCCGGAGCAAAAGTGATGGTCAGTTTTCCTTTGCCTTTGGTCACGAAATCTGTTGCCTTGTACTGGTCGCCAAAAGCATGTCGGCCGATACAGATGGGTTTGATCCAACCCTGAACATATCTCGGAACATTTTTCATGATGATGGGTTCCCGGAAGATCGTTCCTCCAACAATATTCCTGAGTGTTCCATTGGGCGATTTCCACATTTTTTTTAATCCGAATTCCTTTACGCGGGCTTCATCCGGCGTAATTGTGGCGCATTTGATCCCGACATTGTATTTTTTAATCGCTTCGGCAGCATCGATCGTAACCTGGTCATTGGTCTCATCGCGGTATTCGATTCCCAGGTCATAATATTTGATGTCGATGTCCAGATAGGGAAGTATCAATTGTTCTTTTATAAATTTCCAGATAATCCGTGTCATTTCATCTCCGTCGAGCTCGACAACCGGATTGGCAACTTTAATTTTATTCATTATATCATATTTAAATTAATGGACGCAAATATAACTAACAATTAAAATATTATTCTATTTGTTTGCTAATTTATATCCATTCTGAGGTAATAAATGATACAGACAACAAACAATAAAGCCATACCTTGAGGCATGGCTTTAAAGGAAAAGACTTACAAAATTTGCATTTTGCAGTACTTTGATTTTTGAGCAATTTGCGCTCATGAAAGATTTTGGGAATTTTATTCCTCTTTTATGTGCTAAACACTCAGGAAGAAAAAAATTGAACCTTTCATAAAATGGGTTCTCTTATTACCGGGTCATCGATTTCATAACAATAACCAAGGGGGTAATTCAATTACTTGCAAAGAACTGTATCAAATATAGTCTTTGAAAAAAATATGCAACAGGAAAGAATACGTATATTTTCAAACAACTTATAAACAACACTTATGAACAAATGTTTATAAGATGCTGATTTTTAAGCAAAACAAAAGCCATAAAAGAAATTAATCCTCTTATGGCTGTTTGCTGAAACGATCCTGAATAAATGAACGGATGTCCGATTTATCCTCAATCTATTTCGTTTTGCTCTTTCATCCTGTTTAAAAAATGTCTCCACTTTTTACAGCGGCCTTATTTTTCAAATTTCCGAAGAACATTTGGCCTTGGAATTACTAATTAAACCAAACTATTCATGCTAAATACCCGGTATAAAAAAACTTCCAAAACCGATAGGATTTTCACCCCATCCAACTGTCCGATCTTCTCTTTCCTGTTTCCGTTTGCCGGTCGAAACTGGCTCCCGCTGCAGTGAATTCAAATCTCTCGCTAATTGTACACCAAACATACAACAGGAAAACAATTTTTGCAAGAAAAACAACAAATTGATACGAACAACTTTTGAACGTAACTTATTAACAATTGTGCATAAAAAAAAGCCCCGGAATTTCAGGGCTTTTGTTTTGTATAAAAAGAGCTTGGTATCAGGCTCTTTTTTCTTTGATCTGTGCTTTTTTACCGGTGAGTTCTCTGTAGTAGAAAATTCTGGCTCTGCGAACTTTTCCTCTTTTGTTTACCTCAACTTTTTTGATGGCTGGGAGGTTGATCGGGAAGATACGTTCCACACCGACCGTACCCGACATTTTTCTGATCGTAAAGGTCTCGGATCTGCCTGTTCCGCTTTTTTGAATTACAACTCCTTTAAAGAACTGTGTACGTGTTTTTTTTCCTTCAGTGATCTCATAATAAACTGTAATGGTATCTCCGGCAGCAAATTCCGGAAACTCATTTTTACTTACAAATTCCTCCTGAACAAATTTTACTAAATTTTCCATTTTTATTTTTTAAAAGTGTCAATCAAAACCAACATGCACGATTTTCGCCAGAGGTTAATTTAGAGCTTGCAAATTTAATAAATAATTTTAGATATGGGTATGGTTCTGCAAAAAAATATATTGACCTCTTTTCATGAAAATATTCAAAAACGGACTACCGCATACATACCCACCGTATCATCGATCAAAGAAGGTCCGAGGCTCGTTTTTATGCCCTCTTTTTTAAAGGGTTGCCAATTCTTAAGGGGTTCAAAATGATAGACCAGTTGTGTGCAGAGCATCCCTATTCCTGCCCCTGCCAAAACATCCGAAACCCAGTGTTCATTGTTCATTACGCGCAGTACACCGGTTGCCGTAGCGAAGACGTAGCCACTATAAGCAAGCAGGGTATGGGTATCTTTAAATTCCAGATGAAGGGCAGTAGCCATGACAAAAGCATTTGAGGTATGCCCTGACGGGAAGCTGTAGCTATCGCCGTTGGGACGCTCTTCGTCGGTAATTTGTTTTAGGCCCAGGGTGACCAGGTTATTCGCGAGCAGCGCGATGCCCAGATATTTTGTCTGGGTAAAAGCATCATTCCTGGCAGGTACATGAAGCAGATCTGCACCATACATGGTAATGACAGGAACAAAAGGCAGAAAATTATCGAGCTCCGTATGAAAATCTTCAAGACCATCCTGTATATCCTCCTGCAGGCTTTCTTTTCC
>Ga0105098_10000893_pt1 | contig 10660 bp, 20 predicted proteins | sample PPLLak21cMay2015_FD_79137 | JGI IMG/M metagenome (GOLD analysis project Ga0105098, IMG submission 79137) | Freshwater sediment microbial communities from Prairie Pothole Lake near Jamestown, North Dakota, USA - PPLs Lake P7 Core (1) Depth... | ecosystem: Environmental > Aquatic > Freshwater >... | reverse complement strand
TACAACACTTACCTGGCTTGACCACAAGATATAACGATTAGCTATTAGCTTACCAGCTTAGAGAAGCTGAGATCGCTGAACCTAGAAGTTGTCGTAATACAACTACTTCATCGGGTGATGCAGGTACTGTATGAGTACGTTTATCACCTGCACTTGTTTGTGTTACAACAAATAGTGCACCCTGATCTGATACCTTAACGTTTAGGAATTTCTTTACAGATCCCTGTGATTCTGTCTTTGCATTCGGGTCATGCATGATCTCTGTATCACCCTTTTTAGACAAGCCTAGAAGTAGCTTGCCGATATCAGAGACTGACAATGCCATAATGATCTTGGCATCCCAATCATAAACGTTCTTATCTTTCGCAGATGTGATTTCTAGAAATACACATCCTTCCCTAATCTTCCAGCCATCCTTAAGCTTCCCATTATCTAGAGCTTGCTCTCCAGTAAAGTCTTTAGCTTTGTCTCTATAGTAATGTGGTTTCTGTAGGTTGAACTGAAGAGCGCCGAACTTTCCTCCGGTGCCCTTATAAACTGCATACTGTAATGGACTATTCATTTTGATTACCTTCCTTGTCTATTGATTCTAGAACTTTTTTCTGCCAATCGTTATACCATTCTGTTACATTCAGTCCAGTAATCATTAGAGCTGCGTCTAGTCTTCCTGGTTCTGAATAGTAAATCTTATTTAACTCTTCTAATGATGGACCATATTCTTTGTATCCACCTATTGAAGCACCTAATGTATATCCTAAATTGCCATATGCAATTAGAATTTCTCCTGTTGTTGGTTTATGTTTCTTAAATACCTCAACTAACTCTTCGTATAAGGTATTACATTTCTCTGCATCAAATGCAATCTTCTTATTACTCATGATATATCCTGAAAGTTCCACATATCTCGCACATTAAAAGTACTATATCACTAGCTTGTATGAGCTTAGTAACGTCAATTGGTTTTGATTCATTGGAGATTGGATCATGCACGACTGGAATTAATGTACTACCACATTTAACACATCTAGACGATGGATCATCTTCATATACCATCTTCCCAAAACGACTCATACTTATTCAGATTCAGGTAGTGGTAGTTTATTACTACGTGGTTGAAACAATTTGTCACACAGTCCATGTTTCAATACATCTTCAGCAGTGAGATAATTATCTTGTGTTAGAATCAAATGCTCAAGTACTTCTTTCTTTGTCTTATACTTACTACATCTCATAAACATCTTGATATGCATGTCCATAAGATGATCTTCCAGTTTTCTATTAGCTATTAGATCAAAGTAGTTACCCCAGTTTACTGTAGAGAAAGCATGAATCATTGCTGTAGCATTTGCTCCCATGATACGCTCATCTCCATTAACAAAGATGAGTGTTGCCATTGAGGCAATATCACCTAGAGCAATTGTACGTATTGGATTCTTGATGAAGTTCATGACATCAATAAGGGCATGACCTGCATGACAATATCCACCAGGAGAATTGATAATTAGCTGAACTGGATCTGTGAACTCTTCATCTGCATTAAATAGAAGTAGCTTTTGTATTACTTTATCCATTTTGTCTTGAACAATAGTGCCAGAGATAAAAATGATACCCTGATCCTCTAGTTCATCTTTTGCTGCATTAGTTAGAAACGATGGTAGTACGAACTGTTCCTCTTCTTCATCACAATCTTTATCTTCAGGTTCTTCTTCAGGTTTCTTCTTATAATAAATAAGATCCTGAGTAGTAGTCTTGTTCTTTTTTGTCATTGTATTACCTTATTCTTCTTCGTCTTCTTCTACTTCATTACCCCATGTATCTTCATCTGCATCTGTATCTTCAAACAAATCCTCTTCAGGATTTAAGATTCTACTTTCGAAGTCTAGTTCTCTAACACCTTCAGGATTATTCTTGAATTCTTCTAGTACATCAGCAAGTGTAGTAACAGCATCTTCTACTTCCTGATAGTCTAGAAAATCTATATCATATTCTTCTTCTAGATCAATTACATATTGTAATAACCTCTGTTTTATACTCGGGTGTTTCTTCTTTGGGCTCATGTTCTTCGTCCTCTATATATAATCTAGGTCTATTATTATCTTCCCTTTCTTGCTTCTTCTTCTTTTCTATTTCTTCTATTACCCATGGATCAGGTACTACTGGTTCCATATAACTTTTACTTCGCCGCGTAGACGTATAGTCTTATATGAAAACTCTCCATCTGCCTTTTCGTCACCTGGACTACTATCTATTGCTAGAGGAAGTTCTGGTACTAAAACATCTACCCATCCCTGTTCGGTATCAAGTTCTACAGGCATTACTACCCGTTTATTATTGACAAATACAGCTTGAATTTTAGCTGCTTTACTATCTGTTGCTTTAATTCTCATTAATGACTCCTGACTTGCAATTCTAGGAACTTATGGAACTGTAGCATCTCTTTTGAGATCTGTGGAAAATTCCAGCCTAGCATATAGTTTAAGTAGTCATTAGCCTGTCGCTCTGCAAGGTCAAAATTACCACGACATACAGTTTTCATATTAGAACGATAGATAGTATAGAGATTAGGATCCATGTTGCTCTTCCTTTACGGTTGCTGCGATAATCTCGCATGCTGTTATTATTTCTTCTACTCTTAATGAGTAGTCGAAAGAAATTCTAATAGTATTTTCTACTATATCCTTAGGCAGACCCATATTTTCTAGTACATATGATGGTCCAGTATTGCATGCTGATCCAGTAGAGACCATTACTCCCTTATCACTAAGTAGGAATTGTAATGTTTCATTATCTATACCGGGAAATGCTAGACTTAGTATACCAGGAACTCTATGTACGCTAGAGAAATTCTGTACAAAATCTTTTCCGGGTTCTAGATAACCTGTTAGCTCTTCTAAAAATATTTCCTGTTTTTCCTCTATTATGGAAATTTTATCTAAGTCTAGATCAAGTAGTGCTCCATGTAGTCCTAGTATTCCTATTGTATTTGGTGTACCTTGGTGAGGAATATTTCTAAATGCATGCGTATCTTTAATCCATAGGAATCCAACACCTTTAGGACCACCAAACTTATGAGCACTTCCAGTAATAGAATCACATCCTAGTTCCTTAACATTAATCTTTACTCTACCTATAGCTTGGCAAACGTCAACATGTACCCATGAACTGAAAACATATTTTTCTAGTTGTGATATATATGATTGTACTGGAGATAATATTCCTGTTTCATTATTTACCATTAGCACTGGCATAAAATAATAGCCATTATTTTGTGAGTCATTTAGTATTGTAAAAGAGGTTATTCCATTTTTATCTATTGGTAGTTGTATATGTCGTCTTGAGAATGTAGTACATGAATCAAGTATGGATTTGTGTTCTAGTCCTGTATATAGACAGGTAGTAGATGGGAAATCTCTTTTATGATCAAAGATGAGATCACATATTAGTTGGTTTGCATATGAACCACTGCCAGTCCATATTAATTGTCCACCTTCAATACCTAGAGTTTCTCTAAGTAGATCTTCCGTATTCTTTAGTAGAGACCTTACTATTATACCTTCATAGTGAGGACTATTAGGATTACCGGGAAGATAGTTCTTGATATGGTTGATGATAAAAGCTTCTGCCTGTTGTGATAGTGGTGCACTCGCAGCATGGTCTAAGTAGATCATCGTAGAAACTTCTCCCAAACTTGTTTCTTAGTTTTATAGAATGGAGTGCCTGTAAAGCTCTTCCATTTAGGTTGTTTTGGTGGATGTGATAGTTTCCATCCTAATTCTTCTAGACTCTTACTACCTTTAAGTCCATTGCATCTTTTGCATGCTACTACTACATTTGTCCAAGTAGATGTACCACCTTTGCACCTAGGTATAACATGATCTACAGTTAGATTTTTACCATTACCTTTGAATCCACAGTACTGACATGTATTATGGTCTCGCTCATATATATTATGTCTACTATATCTTATCGTTGTATTCTCAGGGATAGAAGTATCAAACTCTAGTAACTTGATAACATAAGGTACATATATATTAACCGATGGAGAATGTACTATACCACAGTAGTAGTTATGAAGTTCTGGATGTGCTATTGTGTAGTTGGCCCATTCATCAAATGAGTATCTTCTGTAGTCTTCATCTATTACTTCAGCTCTATGGGATGTTAATAGCAGTATAGCTTCTCTAGCTGTACATACATGTACTGCAAGATAATAGTTATTAAGTACTAACACTCCTTCTTCAAGGACTTGCATTTTTCCTGCCTATTGAGAATATATTGTTGAAGTTGTTTATACCTAGTATGATCAATCTGTTGAATATAGGCAAGACAACCTTGTACTTCTTGTGTGATACCAGTACCGTTCATTATACTATTGTTAATCATTGCTCTAATCTTACGATAGAACTCAAGAGGAGTCTTATACTTAGCTGATATTCTTACTCCAGTAATGATGATCTTGTCCTGGTACTCTATAGACATCCACTTAGATTTATCTGTATTAACTCGGAGATCCCAACTATTTAATAGCTGCTTAATCTCCTGCATGATATGATAATTTGGCATATCTTCTTTAGTAGATAGATGTATATCATCTATGTATCTACTGTACTGCATATGATTATTAGTAGCTATCTCTGCAATATCATGGTCTATTGGAGTAAGAGCAATGTTACATAGTACTGGTGAGGTTGGAGCACCAGTAGGAAGAATATACTGTCGTTTATCTTCTACTGGAATCAGACAGTATGGTAAAGTCTCTGCCAAGTAAGATCTAAGTTCTGATGGTTGATAAAAGAGTGACTTCCATATAGTATCTAGTGTAATGTTCCTGTAGCAGGCTTTGATATCCACTCGCAATACGAATTTACTTCCTTCGTGTACTGCTGCATTGTCCACAATAGAACTACTTGACTTAGCCATACAAGCAGGATGAAGAGTAGCAAGGCGATTGATTTCTTTATTGATACTCTTCTGCAATTCCATAAGTTCTGGAAGAGGTTCTTCAATTTGTCTCTTCTTTCCAGACTTACCTCTAATTGTGTAAATCTTATAATGTTGTAGGATATTTTCTGTAGAGATCATAAGATCTCCTATTTACTTTTTGAGGGCAGGTACTACTTCAACTACTGGCTTATTACGTGGTTGGTTATTCTGATTCTTGTGAGTATTATTCTTATTACTATTATCGTTATTATAACGATGCTTTCTATGGTTCTTTCTTTTATCCTCTGGTGGATTAGCAGGGACTACAGTAGGTGGTGGCTCAAATAGAACTGGATCCAGTCCTGTCATGTCTTTATAACATGTAGGACATACTAGTAGCTCTGCACCAATTTCCCATCCAGTAGAATCAACAACCTTTTCATTAAATCCTCTCTGGATTACATTTGTATATGTCTTAGATCTTTGTTGTACTACAACACGATTAACAGGTTGGTGAGATAGAGTCGTTTGATTACATTTACCGCATCTAAACATATCTGTCCTCTTCTTTCTTTTGATCTCTTTTCGATTCTAAATAGGTTCTATCTCTAACTATCTTGCAGCTTCATTAAAGACTTCCCCTACCAGCATCGATTCTAACAGTCTTAACGTCTTAACTATAGATTATGGAGTCATCGGAATAATCTATAGTTACTTATTTCTCTGGTACGTATCATACCATTCTTTATCTCATTTATTTATGATTCTAGAAAGACCTACTAGATTTATAAATTGTTCGTAGGTTCTCAGAATCATCTGAGTTTGGCTAATTTTTCCACTATCACGTAGTACAAAGCTTTTTAGCTTTGAGCGCAGTGATAGTGGTCTACTTTCTGTAATACGTATCATATTACTTCTATCTATCTTATCTCTTTGTGATTCTAGATAACTTTGTTTCTAATAAGTATCCTAGGTTTTTATTAGATACTTGGTTATCAGTATCACCTTATTTATATATATATATATTAATAAATATATATTTAAGTTCTAAAAGTCATAGAAATTTATTTCGGAGACTTTTAGAACTTTTCTTATATTATTAGTACGTAACATACTAATTTCTTCTTTTATATCCCAAATCCTACCTTTTTATCTACCTTTTTATCTTTCATCCAATCCTTGGCCTGAGCGTATATCTCAGCTAATGTATAATCTTTTTTGCTATCGTCAAACTTATTCTTATCCGTGAGTCTATTATAGATTCCCCTTGCTTTTTCCCTTGGTATTGTTCCAATATTAATATGAGCACATAGTCTTCCTGGTCTCATATATGCTTGGTCAAATTCAAGTGATTCTGCATTTGTGGTTGCTATTACTCTAATATCTAGTAGCTGGCCAAATAATCCATCTGTGTAGTTCAATAGTGAGCTAACTACACTTGCGTTATCTGACTCTCTTGGTACTAGACATGCATCTGCATCCTCTAGAATAAGTACAATGGGCATCTTAGTGCGATTCTTATCATCTTCTGTTGCCCAATCATAGTTAGTATATGATTTACTAGTTTTTACATCCATGAGTAATGGGAGCAAACTAGGACCATCAATTTCTCCTACCATACTCTGTGGTATAAGCATGATATTAGCTGGCGCAATATCTTTTGTTAGCGCACGTACCATATAGGTTTTACCAGTACCTGGTGGGCCATTAATGATAGTCAATCTTCCTGCTGGACTTTCTTTCTTGTATTCCTGGACGATATAGTCATACTTCTCACGTACACTATCTTCATAATTCTCTCAAATGAGAGGCGTATCAACATATCCTAGTGTTACAACACTTAGCCCATTCTGGTTTACTACAACAGAGATCTTTGCCCCGCCATCCTTTTTACAATACTGTGCTAATACTTCATGTATACGATTTCTAAATTCCTCGTTAGTTGTATATCCAGTGATGTATACTTGCATAGCATCATCGCTACCACCTATCGTAACTAGAAATGTATATGTTTGGTAATCAGAAAAGAGTTCTCTATCTACTTCTCCAGTATCATTATCATATGTGATAACCTTAGGTTGATTATCACTTATAATATTAGTAATAGCTGCTAGAATATCTTCTACTTGTTCTTTGTTACAATCACATTTATCATTTACCATCAGAATAGTCTGATTAGTAGCAATGGCATTATATACTACCGCAGTTTCAATCCAATTGTCAGGGCCATAGTTACTATCATGAAGTTGTGCAAACTTTAGATGTTTATCTAGGAGCTGCTGTAGTACATTGGTTGTCATTCACTTGATCCTTTAATCTGCTGTAGAATGTTGAACATTTCCTGGTGATTTGTCCCACGTTGGATCTTCTTCATAACCTTATTATATTTTCGTATCATCATATCTCTTTGTAGTTTAGTCATATGATCAATCATTAGTGTCCCAAATAGATGATCACATTCATGTTGTAGTACTACAGCTAGAAGATCAGTAGCTTGTAGCTTACAATATTCTCCCGTAAGATCTTGGAATACTATATCTATTGTCTTATATCGTGGTATTTTGACAGTAAATAGAGGGAATGATAAACATCCTTCTACCTCTATTGTTTTTTCTTCAGTAGTATTAACTATACTAGGATTAACAAATACTACCTCTGTATCTTTGACTTTTACTGCTACTACAGCTCTGTTATCTCCTAGTTGTGGAGCGGCAATACCTAGTGCGTTACGTCTACGAATCCATGCAAACATGTCTGTAGTAAGGTCTATTAGAGATTCATCGAACTGTATTACTGGCACACATCTAGTTCTTAGTAGTCCTGATGGATAATAGAGTAACTTACGCTTAGTATTTACTTCAGCAAAAGTATTTTCAATCTGTGTATCTGTAGAAGTTGTTTCTGCTGTTGTGGTAAAATTGTCTTCTTGTGTAATCATAATTTACTCGTGTGAAACTTGTATGCCTTCATCAGCAATAAAGTCACCAGACTCTATTCTTTCTAGTAGGTGACGTAATACATTTCTAATATCTTCTAGTTTACACCTATTAAAAGATGCTTCATATTGCCTAGTATCATTATGCATGACAATAGTAATTGTACCTTTTTCATTATTAGTATTTTCAAAAATCCGCATTATTCTTCCAAATTACTAAACCTACCACCTTTTTTAGGAGTTGGTGTTACTTGAATTTCTGGACTAGTAGCAGTTTCTTTACCTCTAGATTGAGTACTTCTTGATGGTCTGTTTTGTCTCAAACCATCCATGAAGTTATTTTGTATACTACTACGACATGTATTACTAATTCGATATCCTTTTTTTTCTTTCTCGTGTCTTAACCTGCCTACTTCATGATTAAGCTTTTCTGGTGTCCATGGTCCTTTAACAGGTCCTGTATTAGCTCTGCCCCCGATAGCTCCATGCCAAGTTCTCATAAAATTACCATTACTACAAGTAGATTTAGTAATAATATAAAACTTATTATGATGTTCGTTTACACACTCCATATAGACAATTTCTGTATTATTGTATGTTGTCTCTTCTATGTCTACTCTTCTTCGTGGAGGCATTGTTTCACCTATGAATATCGGATTTAGAGATACCGAAATTCCTTTCCAAAAAAATTTTCCAATTTTGACCTATTATGGTATTTCATCTCTTTTTCACTAAATGACATCATGCCCTTAATAAAATTCATAAATATAAAAGTTCACTGCTATTCTTTGTGTCATGTGCACTTTTGACACTTTATCGTATTTACCTGCTTCTTTAATTAATATTGCAAAATACTCAGGTGGCATATCTTGTAATATCGGGCAGTCCGTCCACCGTCCAAAACAGTCATAGGTTTTTTTCCCGGTGACTATTCCCGGTGATTATTTATTTAGTGAATTAAATAGCGATCCAGATTTATCTGGATTCGCCAAAAATTTCCAGTCGAAAGGAAATTTTTGCGCTATTATTGTAAAACCACTTTACTATTCCTACGAATCATAGGAATTGTCCACCCCAAGATGGGGTGGACATCTACTTCTCTCTTCTTAGAACGTAAGGTCTTCGTACGTTCCCCTGGTGAAATTTGCCTTGTAAGCAGCCGCACTCATCTTTCCAATACGGAACTGAGTAGAGACCTTGCCGGTGCTCCAGCCCTTTACAAAGGCATTGACTACCTTAGCAGTTCGTGTGCTGTAGTAGTGCTCAAGACTAGCATAGGAATTTGGATCTAGAACGATAGAACGATTGACTGGCTTCTTTGACATTTTCTTCTCCCTAAATAAGGCTACCTCTCATAGTTCTCAGACATTTGAGAAGTCTATTGAGTGTGTCTGGAGGACACTTTTCCGGTAGCTTTGTTAAAGCTCTCATCTTTTGTAATTCTTTAACTAATTCTTGTGAATTAGCCAGAACTTCTTCTAGTTCTGTAGGAGTTACAATAAGCACTTGATTTTCTCTGTCCAGATATTTTTCTAGTAGGATATTTGTTGATGGAACTAGTAGGTCTTGTCCATAGTCCCACAACTCTTGTATATCCCACTCAAAAACTTCTTCTTGAAGCATATATAATGCTTGTAATACTCGATAAACATAGTAAATTAGCCTTTTGAGATTTCTAGGAGAAATATCTCCTTCTTTGAAATCCCTATTACAATGTTCTGCAGCATACCCTATCTTATTTGAGCATCCTTGTCGCATAAGGTGTTCTATAGCATCAATGGATGCATTGTGATGTATTGTAGGCATAAATAGTATTTCGTGTGCTGCAAAAGCCCCTTTTTCCCAAATATCAATGAATTTCCATACTTCAAATGAGGTAACAGAGTAAAGTGCGCTTTCGGAACTTTGAGAGACATATTCTAAGTCAGTATCTAGAGCAATATTGATTACTTGATCTGTTTTTTGATATCTTGGATGTTCTAGACAATTCCATGTATCTGTTAGATGTATACCGATAAGATCATAATCGGACTTACTAGTTGCACATCCATAAGCTCTAGATCCAGTTAAGATCATTGACATAGGAATGACATTATAGTTACAGTAAGTATGTTCTACAATTGTAGTAGCTAGATCATCGTCGATTTCGTCTATCATTCTATGTCCTTTCTAATACGTGTATATCTACTCTCATAGGGGAACTTTCCCAATAAGAATAGTACTGAGATTCTAGTGTCTTAAAACCATATTGTTCTAATTTACTTGGTTCACTACGTCTAAGATCTAATCCTTCTACCCACCATCTATCAGCTACCCCACGCATTGTTGTAGTCCATAGAGCAATAACACACATATTTGATGCACAATTTTGTAATCCCTTACCAAGATCTTGAATCATATCTTTAGATAATGGACTCATGAGATCTGCATCAATGATACTAAATTGCTCATCTGTATACTTCATCTCCGAGAAGAGATCATTGCATACTATTTGATAGTTTACCCTACTATTATTGATCTTGACCACTACACTATCTTTACTCATCATAAACTGATTTTGCAACTCATTGCATATGCGCAAACTGTTATTGATATTTACAAACTTATGATTTTTGATAGCTTTCTGAAATGAAGTCATAATCTCTGGGCTAAATGCAGCAGCAATAGAAAGCATATTACCAGTAATCTTATAATTACTAGTAATCTCATTAAGTATGAGATAGATTTTATCTTTGGCTGCTCGTACCCTTTTCGTAGAACCTTCAATATTAGGTCTACGATTACAGAAGGCTTGTAGTGATG
>Ga0105098_10000892_pt1 | contig 10664 bp, 7 predicted proteins | sample PPLLak21cMay2015_FD_79137 | JGI IMG/M metagenome (GOLD analysis project Ga0105098, IMG submission 79137) | Freshwater sediment microbial communities from Prairie Pothole Lake near Jamestown, North Dakota, USA - PPLs Lake P7 Core (1) Depth... | ecosystem: Environmental > Aquatic > Freshwater >... | reverse complement strand
CGTCAAGGCGGCAAACAGGACCCTCAACATCCTCTGGAATGTCTACAAGTTCGCCACCCTCTACATGTCGATAGACAAGTTCGAGCCCTCCTCGATGAGGCTTGAGAGCGTCTCCGACGCACTCAGGCCCGAGGACAAGTGGATGCTCTCGAAGACCGAGTCCCTCAAGAGGGATTTCACGGCGGCGATGGAGGTCTACGAGGTCCACAGGGCGATGCGCCTCCTCGAGGACTACACGGTGGCGGACCTCTCCAGGTGGTATGTGAAACTCGTCAGGGACCGCCTCTGGAAGGAGGGTGAAGACACCGACAAGACGGCTGCGTTCAAGGTGCTGCACGAGGCGCTGTCCACGGCTGTGACCCTGATCGCCCCTGTCTGCCCGCACATCGCGGACTCGATGCACTCCAACCTCAACGGCCGCCCCGAGAGCGTGCACATGCTCCGGTGGCCGATGCCAGAGGAGAAGTGGATCGACCCCTCCATCGAGGCGGGGATGACCCTCGTCCAGGAGATATCCGAGATAGTCGCCAGGGTGAGGCAGGAAAGCAACGTCAACCTCCGCTGGCCTCTGAAGAGGGTCGTCATCAAGGCGGCGACCATGGATGCCTCGGAATCCCTCGTGCAGCTCAAGGATACCCTGCTAACCCAGAACAACATCAAGGACCTGCAGATGGTGTCTGAAGGTGAGGAGTGGGATGAGATGCTCCTTAGCGTCGTCCCCAACCCCAACGCCATCGGGAAGGTCTACAGGCAGTGGTCCAGCAAGATCGCCGTCCTGCTCAAGAACCGGCCTGCCAAGTCCATCAAGGCGGGCATAGACAAGGGCGAGTACTCCCTCGGGATCGAGGGGCAGCTCGTCAAGATCCTGCCCAACATGGTCTCCTTCACATCCACGCTCCCGCCGGACGTCGTCAGCGCGGAGTTCAGCAAGGGGATAATCTACCTCGATCTCGAGATGACCCCGGCCCTGGAGGCGGAGGGATTCTCGAGGGAGATGGTCCGACGCATACAGCAGATGAGGAAGGACATGGGCCTCAACGTGGAGGAGTTCATCCGGGTCGAACTGGAGTGCTCCCCCAAGCTTGAGGGCGTCATCGACCAATGGAAGGACCGCATATGCCGTGAGACACGCGCCCGCAGGCTCGACTGTGTAGCTCCCCCCAAGGGAGAGTACATCGTGGAGTGGAACGTCGCGAGCGAGCCACTCCTCATCGGTATAACATCCCTCAAGATGAAGGCGGGATTGGATTCCCTCGCGAGCATACCGGGTGTGACGACGGAGAAGGCGATGAAGCTCTTCGAGGCGGGCTACAACTCGCTCGAGGTCCTGAGGACCGCGAACCCCGAGGATGTGTCCCTCGTCGAAGGCGTCACCAAGGCCGATGCGAAGAAGATCCACGAACATCTCAACAGGCCGGAGACCCCGACGAAGGCCGCTTCGCCCGCACAGGCCTCATCAGCTTCCGCTCAACCCCCGGGCGCCACGACGACACCCGGCCAAGCGCAGCCCGGGACTACCGTCTCGTTCGTGGAGACGCTCAAGTCGATTGACGGTGTCACCCCGGCACAGGCGGATGCGCTCTTCGAGGCGGGTTACACCACCCCGCAGTCCGTGAAGACCTCATCTGCGGAGGACCTAGCGAGAGTGAAGGGAGTGGACCAGACGCTCGCAACCGCTCTGATGGAGCATTTCATGGGCGTCGCGGCCGAGCCAGCGCTCCCGGCACCCAGGCCTCCCGTGGCGGCCCTCGCGGTCGATAGAGTCAACGAGCTCGAGCGCTCCTTCTCATACCTGGTCGAGGAGGATAAGCCAGAGACGTCGTACACCCTGTTCCTCAAGACGCTCAAGAAGGGGATGAAGGGATACTGCGTCACCCGGAACTACCCTGCCAAGATACGCAGCAAGTTCGACCTGAAGGACACCCCCGTCATATGGCTGTCCAACGTCGGCAGGGACAACGCGATAAGACCTAAGGACCTGGAGAAGCTCAGCATCTCGCTCGAGCAGTTCCTGTCACAGCCCGGCGGTGGCATCGTCCTCCTGGACGGTCTGGAGTACCTCATCACCAACAACAACTTCATCACCGTGCTGAGGCTCATCCAGTCTCTCAGGGACCAGGTCGCGATCAACCAGTCGATCCTGCTCATGGCGGTGAACAGGTCGACGCTCGAGAGTCACCAGCTCAACCTGCTGGAGCGCGAGGTCGACTACACCATCCAGGGATGAGTGCGGGGCTCACGGGCCCAGCAGCTTGCGGACTATCATGGGCAGGCCGGGTACTGTCTCGAATCCCCCCATGTCCTGCGGAGGCACCCACTCGAAGGCCTCGTGCTCCCAGTCCAGTTTGACAGATGGGTCTTTGACGTCGAACAGGAACGGATGGACGCACCAGACCACCTTGCCGTCCCTGAAGCGCTCGGGCTCGATCCTCCGGACGAGCCGCGCCTTGGTGATGGAGACCTCCTCTCGGAGCTCCCTGCGGGCCGCATCCTCGTCCGGTTCGTGCGGTTCGATGAATCCTGATACTCCGGCCCATCTGCCCCTGAAAGACCCGACCTTGGAGCTCCGGCGCAGGAGCAGTATCTTACCCTTGGACCTGAGGACGGTCGTCACGACGTGCTTCTCCGTGAGGTCCTTCACATCCACGACACCCTCTCCGGCGTCCACCTCGAGATGGTCCCCCGCCCTGAGCAGGGAGATGTCCACCCCATCGACCATGGGTATCTCGCTCATTATCGCCCCCGTTGCCACTATCGGCTCCGCGGAACTGTTCACGATCGCGACAGGGGCGAGCCCGTTGAGCCGCAGCTGGTACATGGAATAGGACCCGACGGTGCTCCCCTTCCCATAGGGGAAGCACAGGACGCGCTTCGAGATGCACTCCCCCTTCGCGTCGCTCTCTGGGTCCAGTATCATCCCGGTCTTGGGGTCGATTCCTCCTAGGAACGACAGAGGGGATGTGCTCACGACCGCCTCCCCGGAGCCACTCCCTGCCCGGATGCGCCTGCCACGGATCAGCGTGATATCGCCTCCAGGAGCTGGCATGTGGTCCTGAATGATGTCTTCTGCTTCCCCAGCGTGGGCAGATAGACCATCGCCTTCCCCGAGTCTGACGCCGTGCTCCGGTACATGGTCTCTATGGGGGCGACCACCATGCAGGTGTCGCAGAGCACCTTCCCGAAGCGCTTCAGGACCGCGACCTCCTTCGGGCATGAGGCGTAGGCACTCCTTGATGTGCAGAACCATACGTCCGACGTGCAAGCCGGTCTCCGGTTCTTCAGACCTTTCGCCAATCGTCTGAGCTCCGCGGGTGAGCAGTGTGGGCAACCGAGCGCAATCAGGTCCCAGTCATCGCCGCCAGTCAGTCCATCTGCGGCACTCTCGATCTCCGAGACGGGCAAAGAAACCCTCTCGATGACGTGCGACAGGTCGATCTTGGACTTCCTGCCTCGCCCCGAGTATGTGTACATTGAGACCGCGCTCGTCGCGGCCAGGGCTGCGCCGAACGACTTGTGGCCGTCCGCAGTCATTTCGAGTCCCGTGATGTACGGGACCCTGTTGCCCGCAATCTTGCCGACCACGTAACCTGCGAGAGGCTCAAGCCCTTCCGGGATCCCCTCTACGGCTATGCTGACCAGCGGCTTCCTGTTCGCGTCCAGGTGGAGACCGTACTCTGCAGTCTTACCTATGACCGCCGCGGCAAGGGCAGACGGACCTCCCTCCCGGTTCGTCCTCGCGCCCAGGTAGGAGTTGGCGAAGACCGTTGCGGATGATTCTGCCCATGCCAGATGCTGGTCCTTGCGAGGCCTGTTGCCCGCTAGATAGGGAGTGCACGTGTACAGGGGCTCGAGCCCCATCGCCCGATAAGCTGCCACGATCCGCTCCTGCTTCGAGTGGAACCCGTCGTCGACTCCCATCTCCTTCCAGCGCCTCAGGTCCAGGCCCAGAGGGTTCACGGTCGCCCTGACGGCGACTTTCGCCTCACGCGAGAAGTCCTCCAGCCACTTGATGCCCGCATCCCCTATCGTCTTAAAGGACGCACCGGAGACCTGCGCGGAGGCTATCGGGACCAGCCTTTCGGCACCGTATATGTCCCCTAGGGCAACGAGGAGCTCCAACGCCATCTGCCGTCCCGGACCCTCCTGCCCGGCCAGTATGCGGTCCTCCTCTCTGGTTAGATGCATCGGACCTGAGAAAGACGGGCGGATATAATATTCTGATGGGATTGTGAGGCGGGCCTGTCGGGAGTCTCGGGCGGTTCGTACACCGCCATTCGAACCCGAGTTCGGGGCTCCGGAGGCCCCTGTGATATCCTAGCTACACTACAGGCCCGCTGGCTTTGAGAAGGCTCCTCCGTATATCTACCTTGGCACGCGCGCGCTCCAGCATGACGTGATGATGGTCCTCTGCGACCCCGTGAGGGGCGCACGGCCGGAGCCGAGTGGGACGAGTCATCTGGCGGGGATGTCCGACGATTCACCACCCGGCTTTTGACAGAACCGCACGCGCGAAATCATACTGTCACCCCGAGTAGGACCAGCCCAGCCACCACACCCGCGAGGGCCATAGCCTGCACCTTCGATATCCGTTCCTTGAGGAACGCCAGGGCAATCACGACCGTGACCAGAGGATAAGCGCTCGACGTCGGTCCGACCAGCGACGCATTCCCGTCCTCAAGTGCATAGCTGTACGCGAACGCTCCCACGACGTTCAGCAGTAACGCGATGCCTCCGAGGAACCAAGGCGTCCTGCTGGGGTCGGTGCCTGCCAGCCCTCCAGGTCTCATCCGCCTCACCCACGCGTAGAGCAGTGGCGCGGTAAGGGACGAGATGACATAGAACCCGAACAGGTTGCCTGCCCCGATCCTGTCTATCGCCGCCTTGGACGACAGGCTCCATGCGCCCCAGAGGAGGAACGCCATCACGGCGAATATCAGCGACCTCTTCGGCAAAGAGTTCGCGGAGCCAGGGTTCGGCTCGTACGAAACGGCGACCACTCCACCTATGATGGCCACGATTCCGACAGCCTGGACGACGGTCAGCGACTCACCGAACAGGATGATCGCACCGATGACCGTGAGTACGGGGTACGCCGCCGATATGGTACCCACGATGGAGACCTGCCCGTCGATGATGGATTCGAAGTACGAGAGGTAGCCGCAAATCCCGATGACGCACGATCCTAGCGCTAGGGCCCCGTCGGCCAGCGAGATGTGCATCGGCTCCCTCAGCAAGAGGAATGCGACAACATACATGGGGGCCTCGACCATCGCGATGACGAGAGCAACTCTGTAGACACCGAGCCTGCCAGTGCCCAATTTCGCGAACACGCCACTTATCCCCCACAGGAAGGCGGTTGCGACAGCTAGCAGGAACCAGAACTCCAACGATCTCACCTCTCGCAGACGAGGGGATTTGCCCGCCAGCCCCGACGCTGACCTTCGATTTCAATGTTGTGGAGAGGGGGTTCTGTCCCAGGTCAGGTCACACATGTAGCGCCGACCGCAATGACCGGTTCTGCCTTCACGACCCGATGGGATGACGACCCCGCCAGTGACGGCGAATCACTCGCGATGTATGGTCTCTTCCCCAAGTCAGTAGCCGAGTGATTGCCTAATTCCAGTGCGTACACGGTGTCTCATGTGGAAGCGCCGGTCGCACAACTGTTTAAATACGCATGAGCCCGATAATGGAGCGCCAAAATTCGAGGCGGCTTCTTCGGGGCCCCACAGTTTTGTGCTGCCCCCGGGGACATAAGTCGCACAATATCTCGAAGGAGGGGAGTACGGTGGGGAGTTCTAGTGGGGAAGACAAGAGTGGGAGTGTCAAACCGGCAGGTGCGCCTGCGCGTCCGAAGAGCAAGATGGTCATCGCTGTAGCGATAGTCGCGATTCTTCTGGTCGCGGCAGTTGCCGCGGCGTGGGCAGTGGGACTGTTCGGGGAGAGCGACGAGAAGGTCCTCGTCATCGCGATGAGCTCCGATGTTGAGAAGATGGACCCTGCGAAGACTAGCGCAATGTACGGTCCACCTGGGATGATATACGAAACGCTCATCACGAGGGATCTCACCGGAGCGTTCCGACCGGGACTGGCCGAGTGGTGGAACCTCAACACGGATGATCCCGATCATCCGACGTTTGAGATCCGCTTGCAGCAGGGAGTGACGTTCCACGACGGGACCCCTTTCAACACGGAGGCCGTCACTAAGATCATCGACTACTATGCTCAGGACGACAGCTGGGTCCAGTACGAGTTCTGGGCGGTCTACGGTTGCCAGAACAAATCAGGTTGGCCGGAACAGGGGATATGGTGCAAGGACGACTACAACATGGTCCTGAATCTCACATGGGCCGATGTCGCGCTCCAATTCAACCTGTCACATCTGTATGGCTCGATGATCTGGCCAGGGGCGCTCGAGGAAGGCTACGATGTCTACGGGACATCTCAGGGAAGCGTCATCGGCACCGGGCCGTTCATGTTGGATGAATGGATTCCAGGCGACCACATAACGCTCGTTAAGAACCCGGACTACTCGTGGGGGGCGCCATGGTTCGAGAACCAGGGCGCTGCCAAGATCGACAAGGTGATCTACAGGGTCATCACGGACCAGACCGCGAGGTTCGCCGGGTTCGAGAGCGGGGCGATCGACGTGCTGCAGCAGGTCCCGCCGAACAAGGTCCCGACGTATCAGGCCGACTCCGAAGAGTACACGGTCATAACTGGACCGGGACAGGGCACCTACCATGTGGAGTTCAACTGTCAGAAGGACCCATGGACCAACCCTGACCTGAGGAGGGCCTTCGGCTACGCGATCGACAGGGCCGACATCCTTGACACGGTCTGGTATGGCATCGGCGAAGAGGGAGTCAACTACCTCTCTCCGATTGAACCCGAGTCCACGAAGGTCCCGGCGGAGTACAACTACAGCTATGATGTGGACAGGGCGATAGAGCTCTTCGCACTGGGCAACTACGAGGACAGCGACGACGACGACTGGCTTGAGAACATGACGGACGACGAGGAGCTGACCCTGAAACTGTGGACCACGACCAAGGGCGAGGACATATCCATGTCCACGATGCTCGTGAGCCAGTTCGAAGCCGTCGGCGTCCATGTTGATCTCGAGACCTACACGGAGACCCAGCTGAGGGACAAGGCGGCTGCGGGAGAGCAGGATGCCATATTGTTCTGGTACTCCTGGCCGAGAGCCGAGATCCTGGACTGGCACTTTGGCACATGGGCAGCAGGCGGGTCGAACACCGGCTGGTACATGGATTCCGTGTTCGACGACTATGTGACGAACTGGACATACGCGGAGACCGAGGAGGAGTTCTCGGACAACGCTACTCTGGCGCACATCAGGCTGTTGACCCAGGGACCATGGGCTCCGATCATATTCTGGCACCAGATATTCGCGGTGCACAACTATGTGACCGGTTGGTCAGTGAACCCGTTAGGTCAGGAGCAAGTCATAAACATCGTCGATGTGGACATCGAGAAATGAGCCACATGACGGCCAAACCCTTTACCTCTCATTTCCAGGTTCAGGCTAAGACAGGCAGAGGGCGACGATTCCAGGCAACCGTTTGCCGCAGTACTGCGGTGTCCTGAGGGGCGAGCGATGGCGGATCTGATATCGTACGTGATACGGAAGCTACTGTTGGCGATACCAGTCATCTTTCTGGCCACTTTCATAGTATTCCTCATGCTGTACCTGACCCCAGGGGATCCTGCGTTGGCCCTCGTCCCTCCACGGCATACGCCGCAGGATGTCGAGGACGTCCGCGAGGAGTACGGCTTCAACGACCCGATATACGTCCAGTATGCGTCATTCCTCTGGCGGCTCCTCCATGGAGACCTCGGGTCATCGGTGAGCGCGGCGACGACAGGCCTGCCGGTGAGCACCATGATCATGCAGAGGTTGCCGAAGACCCTGGAACTCATGGCGATAGGCCTTACCATCTCGTACTCGATGGGCATACCTCTAGGAATCTACTCGGCGTTGCGGCAAAACTCTCTGGGCGACCGATCGATCATGGTGTTCACCCTCATCACATATGCCATGCCTTCGTTCTGGTTAGGGATACTCCTGATGCTGCTCTTCGCAGTCTATCTCCAATGGCTCCCGATATCGGGCACCATCGGTGGCCTGAGCAGCATAATACTGCCCGCCATGACGCTGGGGCTCGGGAACGCTGCCCTGACCACTCGAATGATGAGGTCGAGCATGCTGGAAGTGGCCCGACAGGACTACGTGACCCAGCTCAGGTCTCGTGGACTCCCAGAGAGGGAGGTCATCTACAAGCACGCCCTCAAGAACGCGATGCTCCCGGTCATAACCGTGATAGGACTGGACATCGGATGGTTCGTCGGAGGAGCTGTCGTCGTCGAGACGGTGTTCTCGTGGCCTGGGATCGGCATGCTCATCGTCGACTCGATCACGAAGGACGATTTCCCGATGGTCCAGGGCTGCATCATGGTCCTTGCGGTCTTCGTCATCCTGGGCAACCTTGCCGCTGACATTCTCTATGCATTCGTAGATCCGAGGGTGAGGCTCGGATGAGACCGCGAAGGGGTTTGAACAACCTCCTGATCTCCTGGAAGGCCTCCGGCGGATTCAAACAGACCGTAGTCGAGATACTCGAAAGGGGAAGAAGGAACGGCATGGTTGTCGTCGGGTTCTCTATAATTGCCACGATGATCGCGCTAGCGCTCCTCGCACCGATCCTGCCCATGGCGGACCCGACTCCCGCGCAGGGTGATGTAGATGAACCGCTGCTTCCCCCCTCCACGCGCCACTGGTTCGGGACGGACAACCTGGGGCAGGATGTCTTCAGCAGAGTCATATGGGGGACCAGGGTGTCACTGGCCGTCGCCTCTATGGCGATATGCTTCTCTCTCATCATAGGCGTGGTTCTCGGGCTGACTGCTGGATACTTCGGAGGGGCTGTTGACTACATCATCGCGGGGACCATAGACCTCTTCTGGACGTTCCCTGCATTCCTACTGGCACTGGCTTTCGCGGCCGCGTTGGGAGCAAGCCTGCTGAACGTGATCCTCGCCATATCGATATCCTACTGGGCCGGATTCGGGAGGCTCATGCGTGGTCAGGCCCTTTCGGTCAGGGAACGGCAATTCATCGAAGCGAGCAGGGCCCTTGGGGCAAAGCACAGTAGGATAATGTTCACCCATGTGATGCCAAACTGCCTGGCACCCCTCATCGTCTGGGCTTCGATTGGCGTTGCCGATGCGATAACCATCGAGAGCAGTCTGAGCTTCCTGGGCGCCGGGACGCCTATAACCACGCCAAGCTGGGGCAAGATGCTGTCCCTGGGCATGCCATTCATTACCGAGGCGCCATGGGTGACCACGTTCCCAGGGATCGTGCTGCTGATTACCATCCTCGGCTTCAACCTCCTCGGCGACGGACTCAGGGACGTCCTCGACCCGCGTATGAAGGGGATGAGAAGATGACCGACATGGGGTCGCCTATCCTGGAGATAAAAGGGTTGCGGACGCAGTTCCTTCTGCAGGAGGGGACTTTGACCGCCCTCGATGGAATAGACCTCAAGATATTCGAAAACGAGTCGGTCGGCATCGTTGGTGAGACTGGCTGCGGGAAGAGCATGACGGCATTCTCGATTCTCAGGCTCGTCCCGCCCCCGGGAAAGATCACGGCTGGTTCGATCCGGTACAAGGGTCTGGAGCTGACGAAACTCACCGAGGACCAGATGAGGGGCATCCGCGGGAAGGACATATCGATGATATTCCAGGACCCCTCCACGTCCCTCGACCCGGTCTTCACCATCGGCTCGCAACTGGCCGAGGTCATCTCCCTGCACCAATCGACCTATGAGGAGGAAGCGCTGAGGAAGAAGGTACTCGATGTCCTAAAGCTTGTGAAAATTGCGGCGCCTGAGAACGTGATCAAGCAGTATCCGCACGAGCTGAGTGGCGGGATGAAGCAGCGCGTGATGATTGCCCTCGCCCTATCCTGCAATCCGTCCCTTCTCATCGCGGACGAGCCAACGACGGCTCTCGACGTCACCATCCAGGCACAGATACTGAACCTCCTCAAAGACCTTGTCAGGAGCACTGGCAGCTCGATGATGCTCATCACGCACAACCTGGGCGTGGTCGCCGAGACCTGCGATAGGATATGCATCATGTATGCCGGGAGGATTGTCGAGATTGCAGCGACCATGGACCTGTTCGAGACGCCAATGCACCCCTACGCCAAGGGGCTCTTGAAGGCGTTCCCCATACTAGGAGAACACAAGGACGAACTGAACGTGATAAGGGGCACCGTGCCGAACCTCATGAAGCCGTTCCCAGGGTGCCCGTTCGTCGATAGATGCGATGCATCGATGGACAGGTGCAGGACGACGCCGCCGACGATGGTCGAGGCACGACCTGGCCACTTCGTCAGCTGCCATCTGTACTCAGGGGGAGGTGTGCCTTCGGATGCGGGATGACCCAAGGCCAGTAAAGAGCCCGCAACCGCTGATAACCACGAAGAACCTCCAGAAGTTATTCCCCGTCAAGAAGGGGGTATTCGGGAGGACCGTCGCACATGTCCATGCCGTCGACGGGGTGTCGATAACGATAATGAAAGGGGAGACACTCGGCCTGGTCGGGGAGTCGGGTTGCGGGAAGACGACCCT
>Ga0105098_10000891_pt1 | contig 10665 bp, 12 predicted proteins | sample PPLLak21cMay2015_FD_79137 | JGI IMG/M metagenome (GOLD analysis project Ga0105098, IMG submission 79137) | Freshwater sediment microbial communities from Prairie Pothole Lake near Jamestown, North Dakota, USA - PPLs Lake P7 Core (1) Depth... | ecosystem: Environmental > Aquatic > Freshwater >... | reverse complement strand
CGACGGCTTCGAAAAGGACGTCCAGGCTGCCAACGCCGCCGGCATCTTCGCCGTCTGGTTCAACCCGCGCTCAGACGAGGACCGCGCAGGTGAGTTGCACGTCACCGTCCATTCGATGCAGGAGTTGCTGAAATTCTTTACTTCTTTGGATGGAAACAAATAATATTATAGTAAGTGACACAAGGTGAAGGAGTATCAGTGCTAAAATGTAGGATGCAAAGGCGACATTTTAGGAGAAATACTATGCTTCTAAAGGAATGGGAAATTTGGCATACTTATTCAACATACTTTACTGATTCCACTCTTGATCTAAGAAAGATATCGAAAAATTTAATTCAAAGTAAAGTGCTTCAGAGTGCACTTCTTGACAATGGGGAATTTTATTGGCTAGATCACGACAGGCTTGTTTCTAGTAAAGCTAATATTACACCGAACATTAATCACTCAACCGGATCAATTGTTGTTGAAAAAGACTTTCCAGAAGAATACATGGGGGAAAGTTTATTTCAAAGCGCAAGACTCCGTTTTTCTGAGATGAGAATTTTCAGTAACGAAGAATATTTTATGCCCCACTATCTTAGAGGCTTTTTAGGAGTATGTAGACTTAATTCTCAAAATGGCTACAACTATCTTGTTTATCCTGTAGTAAAGCTGTATGAAACTGGTACTCTCTTAGTCGAGTTACGTGTCAGGAGTCCAGAAGTTAAAGTTAATACAGACGAATTCATAGATAAATTTGTCAATTTGTTTGGATGGAAGTTTAATCAAGTATACATTCCACCAGGACTACATTTGACTTATCACCATGCATGCTTCTTCGATGAAGATGAAACTGTAAGAAATTCACTGTTGGGTCGCCTGAAATTCATGTCGCTTAGTCGTAAACTCCAATTTTTTGTTGATAGTACAAGTTTTGAAGAAATGAATGGGGATTTTAATTTTGCGTTGGTTCCTCTCCTGCCAGATGAAAGAAATCAGAATGTTTCTAAAGATACTAATTTTGAATTTACAGGGCGAGAGTTTTCATTGGCTAACTTAGCTGAGATGATATTTACTGCTGTTGGATTTGCTGCAGTTAGCAAGGAAAGAGGTTTAAGATTTCTGCTAACTCGTCCTAAAAACACTTCTCTCAATCTTGGTGGTTTTTGGTCAGGTCGTCCACATATCCATATTACCCGATTTGATGGTCAAGCGAACAAAGCATCTGAAAATGAAAAGAAATTTAAGAGCGAATTAGGCTGGATTATGGCACGCATAAGAAGAAAAAAGCCTGAGACGGGAGAAAGATATTTACCAACTAACTCAAGATTTTTTGAAGATTATGGTGCATATATTGCATCTCAAGGTACATTATGGGTTTGGTCTAAACAAGGCCTACAGCAAGAAAAACCTTGGAGCGATCCTAATCGCGGGCATCTTATATATGAAAATCAAGTGAAATGCGAATTTCTAGAATATGGATATATGCTTTACAGACGTTTAGCCGACGTTAGTGGTGTACTTGAAAAATCTGAAGAAATCTTGTCTTTGAGACAAACTTTAGCTCATCTCGAAATCAAACTAAGTGAGGCACCTGTTTATGGTGAAATACGCGATATGGTGATGAAGGGATGGGAAAATATGGGTGTGAGTCAACTTAAAACCTTGATAGCTGAAATGAGTTCAATAAGACAAACCCAAGCATCTACCTTAGAACAACGCGCTGGTCTCATGTGGCAAATAGTCTTGACCTTGGTTTTTGGTCTATTATTAATTCCTAGTATCGCGTCGGACCTAATTAAGCCAATATGGGAATTAAGTGGCTTACCACGAGCAATTAATGAGAATTTAGCTGCATTGATCGATATGGTTATTGCATTACCTGCAGTCTTTATCTTAATTTTAGCTTTTTGGAAAATGTTGAAGAAATAGCGAACATAATCTTTTCAGGAGCAATTCATTATGGGTGTCATGCTGCAAGCCTTTTTCTGGGATTGTCCGCGCGTAGATAACAAAGAATTCCAGTGGTGGAACCATGTCTGCGCGCAGGTGCCGTCGCTGGCAAAGGCGGGATTCACGTCCCTGTGGCTGCCGCCGGTCCACAAAGCCGCAAATTTGGGCGGACCTTCGATGGGCTACGATCCATACGATTATTATGACCTGGGCGAGTTTGACCAGAAGGGCAGCATTCCAACCTGGTTCGGGACAAAAGCCGGGTTGCTGAGTCTCATCGAAACGGCACACAGCCACGGGCTGAGTCTGATCGCGGACATGGTGCTGAATCACAACTCGGGCGCAGACGCGCAGGAACTCAATCCCATCACGAATCAATTGCGCTGGACTCTATTCAATCCGAAGAGTGGAAAATTTCCGCGCAATTGGGAATCGTTTCATCCGAGTATGTATGAGTCGTGGGATGAAATGACTTTCGGCGACATGTCTGACCTGGCGCATCGCAATCCATATGTGTATGCCGAACTGCTCAAACTGGCGCGCTGGCTGATTGAAGAGATTGGTTTCGATGGCTTTCGTTACGATTTTGTGAAAGGTTATGGTGCAAACACCATCACCGCATTCCAGGAATACCGTTATATCCGCAATGGCAGCCCCTTCGTGCCATATGGTGTTGCTGAGTTTTGGGATTCTGCCAGCAATACGCTCCGCTGGGTGGAGGCGGCAAACTTCTCCAACTCGAATCCGGTGGATGCGTTCGATTTCCCTCTGCGTGAAATGCTCAAGGCGTTGTGCGATCAATATGGGTTTAGCTTGCGGAATCTCACAACGTGGGAGACGATCCTGCAGAGGCAGCCGCAGACCACCGTGACCTTCGTCGAGAACCACGACTTGCGCGACGAGGGTCGTCCCATCGTCAACGATAAACTGCTGGCGTACAGTTATATCCTCACACACGAAGGTTATCCCTGCGTGTTCTGGCAGGATTACTTCAACTACAACCTGGCTCTCGATGGCACGCCGAATGGGATCGCGGCGCTCGTCAACGCGCACGAAACATATGCGGGCGGCGCGACGAACGTCCTGTACGTGGATGACAGTCTCTACATCATGCAACGTTCAGGGTATGGGGACGACCGCGGGCTCATCTACGTGCTCAACAACCGCGGCGACACCTGGAACGGCCGACACGTGAGAACAAATTGGGCGAACGCCTCTTTCCAACCCGTTGCCTGGTGGAGCAAGACCGACCGGTCGCGCCAGGTGGACCAATGGACAGACGGCGGCGGAAGCGCTCAGTTTTATGCCCCGCCGCGCGGTTACGCGGTGTATGCTGTGAAATAATGAGCTCGCTTGTTCAGGCAGCAGTTCGATTTGCTTAGCAAATCGTGCTGCCTGAACCAGGAAGAAATGACATGAGTGAGATCCACGAACAACTACGTGCGCTGCTCGATCGGGAAGGTGCCGCCTACCGCGTCGTCGAGCATGAGCATGAGGGTAAGACCGAACTGATCGCCAAGATCCGCGGGAACCGGATCGAGCAATCCATCAAGTCGATTGTCGTGCAGGTGAGACTGAACAGAAAGGAAAATGTTTATTGTCTTGCCAACGTCCCCGGCGACTGCCGGATCGACTTCGATGGGATCAAACGTCACTTTGAGGCGGACAGCGCCGCATTCGCGGCGCGCGACAAGGCGCAGGAGTTAACAGGCTGCGTGATCGGGGCCATCCCGCCTTTTTCGTTCAGCGACCAGCTTCAGGTCCTGGCGGACCCGCTGATCCAGGAGAATGAAGAGGTTGTTTTTAACGCTGGACGATTGGATCGTTCCATTTTTATGAAACTGGATGATTACATCCGCATCGCAAAACCACAATTGGTAAAGATCGCATTACGAGGATAGGTCCATGAAATTCAGCCTCTCCGCACGCAAACCATTCAACTTTCTTTCGGTTGTCAACTCGCACGGCTGGCGCCAGCTTGCGCCGTTCTCTTACGATGAGAGTTCGAACACGCTTTGTTATGTATTGCATCTGTCCAGTGGACGTGTGATCGAGCTCAGGCTGCGTGATGGAAAGGACGGTGTCATCGTCGAAACGGAAAAGCTTGACAAGACCGAACGCAGGGAGGTGGAGGACAAAGTCACCTGGATGTTCGGCCTCGACATGGACTTTTCGCCCTTCTATGCCGCGGCGCGCCTGGAGCCGAAGCTGAGGCGCGTCAAAAAGCTGGTGCGCGGCCGCGTCCTTCGCTCGCCAACCCTCTTCGATGACGTGATCAAAACCATCCTGACGACGAACACCCTCTGGGGCGCGACCAGGAACATGACCCTGAAATTGGTGAATGAGTTGGGCGCCGAGCAGACCGTAGGGGCGGGGTCCTCCCGCCCCGGAGACGAAGCGCCGATACAGAAAGCCTTCCCTACACCCGAGGCCATCGCCGCCTCCAGCCCCGCGTTCCTCCAGGAAAAGATACGCGTGGGCTATCGCGCCCCTGCCATCCATGAACTGGCGGTCCGCGTTGCCTCGGGTGCGTTCGATCTCGAGGCTCTCAAAACGAGCCAACTGCCCACACTCGAGTTGCGCAAGGAACTGCTGACCATCAACGGTGTGGGACCCTACGCTGCCGCGAACCTGCTGCTGATCCTGGGGTGCTCCGATTTCATCCCGATCGACTCGTGGGCATTGAAGCTGGTGTCGCACGAGTGGTATCGCGGCAAACCGATTACCGCCAAAGAAGTGGAGAAGCGCTTTGAAAAATGGGGCGAGTTCAAGGGGCTGGCGTTTTGGTTCTGGGACTGGAAATATAACGAATAACTGCGAAGCGCAGTTGAGGAGGTGAAATGTTCGAGCATCATACTCAGCCAATTGCAACTCAGGCTGAATTCGCGCGACGCATGTTGCGGTTTGGCCTGTTTGCAGCCGGGATCATTTTGTTTTCCTTGTGTATCGGTATCTTTGGCTACCATTATCTTGAATCTTTCTCATGGATCGACTCGCTTCTGAATGCCTCCATGATCCTTGGGGGAATGGGGCCGGTTGATACGCTTAAGACAAATGCCGGGAAAGTCTTTGCTTCGTTTTATGCGCTGTATTCAGGGATTGTCCTGCTGGCTTCCGTTGGAGTATTGGCCACACCGGTCTTCCATCGTTTTATGCATCGTTTCCACCTGGAGCTTGAAGACGATTAATCATGGACCTACAACTATTAAACAAAGTTGCCATCGTCACCGGCGCAAGCCGCGGCATCGGGAAAGCAATCGCCGAGACGTTATCTGCCGAAGGGATGAAGGTGGTATTGGCGGCGCGCTCGCAGGCGGATCTCGAAGCGCTTGCCCAGTCGCTGCCAAATGATACTTTGGTACAAGCCATTGACCTTCGTCAACAAGATGCAGGGGACCGGGTTGTCGCCGCGACAATTGAGAAATTTGGCAGACTGGATGTGCTCGTCAACAATGCGGGCGCCACCAAGCGCGGGGATTTTTTCGGCTTTAGCGATGACGACTGGACGGATGGCTTCGCCCTGAAATTCTATGGAGCGATGCGCCTGTCGCGTGCAGCCTGGACCCACCTGCAGGCATCCAAAGGGACGATCGTCAACATCATCGGTATCGGCGGGCGGACTGGCAGTGCGGAGTTTACGATCGGCGGGTCGGTCAATGCCGCGCTGATGAATCTCACCAAAGCCCTGGCAGATCGCGGCATCCAAGATGGCGTGCGCGTCAATGCTGTCAATCCCGGCTCGATCGCCACCGAACGACTGCAGACCCGCATTAAAAACTATGCAAAAGAAGACAATATTGAACTCGAGGAAGCCGCGCGGCGCATGCCTCAGCAAATGAAAATTGCCCGTTTCGGCGAGCCTGCTGAGATCGCGCGGGCGGTTGCCTTTCTCGCCTCTCCCCAGGCTGCCTATATCCAGGGCGCGCTCCTCGACGTGGATGGCGGGACAACGCGGACCCTGTAATTTGAGAAATGGCAATATAATTCGATAATCCTTGTTTGATTTGGAGGCGGAAATGCGCTGTCCAGTCTGCAAAAATGTTTTGCTGGGCCCGATCACGCTTGTGGAGGGACTTCCCGCCCGGCAGTGTTCCAACTGCCAGGGCGTCTCGATTTCAGCCAACGTTTATCTCACCTGGAAAAGGACCCTGGGACGTGAGTTCCCTCCCAAAGAGGGAGCGATTGATGTGGACCCATCCTGGGAAGTGAAGGAATTAAAGCTTTGTCCCGATTGCGGTCATATCATGGCACGTTACAAAATCTTTCCCGATACCGATTTTTACATCGACCGCTGCCGCAACTGCAATGGGATCTGGCTCGATCACAATGAATGGGACGTTTTGATCGATCGCAACCTGCATGACAACGTGAATGAGTTTTTTACGCGTCCCTGGCAGGATCATCTCCGTGCGGCGGAGACCAGAAACCATCTGGAACAGATCTACCTCGAAAGGCTTGGGGAGGACGATTACGAAAAGGTCAAACAAGTCCGTGACTGGCTCAAGGACCATCCCATGCGGGGCATGCTGCTGGCTTTCCTCGAGGCAGATGATCCTTACAAGCTCTGAATCCCTTGACAGACAACTATCAGGCTCTCCACTTCCTTGACCAGCCTATCGAACCTATCTTCGATACGCCTCCCGCGCGCGAGAAGACCCCCGATTGCCCGAATGGATTCGTCTGGGAGGAGAAGACCTATCGCGTCATTGAAATGCTCTCCGCCTGGAGTGACTTCACCCGTCGTGGCAAGATGGCGCGCAATATGCGGCCTGCCCACGCGGCGGTTGCCTCGGGCCGCGGCTCGCTGAATGTGGGCCGGTTCTATTTCCGCGTCCGCGTGATGTTGTCCAGCAGTTCAATAGCATTCCCTTTGGGGACTGCTGAACAAACTGAAAGTCAAATCTTCGATATTTACTACGACCGTGCCATGAAAAACGTGGATGAACGCAAGGGTCAGTGGTTTGTTTATCGGGAAATGAGAGAAGAATGAATTCAGAGACAGAAACTGAACAGCCTGTACCAACTCCTGGTGTGCCGAGTTATTCTGTCCCCTGGAAATTCGTCGACAACTGGATCGGGGTCGGCTTGCTGGCGCTGATCGACGTTGTACTGTTCATCATCATGTTGCGAGGGCCCAGGACCGAACTTGTCCAAAGCGCAGCGGTCCTCCTGCTCGAATCGGCTTATCTCCTGCCTGTGGTCCTGATCTTCGCATGGAGACGCATCCATTGGAAACACCTCGGTTTTGGAAAATTCGAATGGAAGACACTGGGTCTGGGATGTGGTCTACTGGTTGGGGGCTATGCCATCATCATGGTTCACAATGCCCTGCTGTATTTCCTCGGGGTGGGCACGCAGGGCGAAGCGATCATGAAAATGCTCGCGGAGCTTGACTCGCCTGTCTGGTTTTTTCTTGTTGCGGTGGTCTTTGCCCCACTTGTGGAAGAGATATTCTTTCGAGGCTTTCTCTTCCAGGGATTGCGCCAGAGATATGGCTGGATCAATGCCATGCTGCTAAGCTCGGCGGTCTTTGCGGCTGCGCATTTGGACCTGGTCGTGCTCATCCCCACCTTTATCCTTGGGAATGTGCTGGCTTACGTTTACCACAGGTCAAACTCTGTCTGGCCCGGCATCCTCCTGCATTTTCTGATCAATGCCTTCAGTTCGTGCGTCACCTGGCTTGTGATCCAGAACCCAGAGCTTATTCCCTTGTGATCAGCCTGATCTGATTGTCGTAAAAGAAATAGTCCCAGGCCCAGTTGATGAGCACCACCAACCGGTTACGGAATCCGATCAGCCGGTAGATGTGCAGCACTACCCAGATCACCCAGGCAATGAACCCGCTGAACGAGAGGCCCCAGATGCGCGCCACCGCGGCATTCCGTCCAATCGTTGCCAGCAGACCGGGATCCTTGTATCGGAACGGTTCCGGTTTTTCTCCTTTTAGCATTTTACGGATGTTCTTTGCGGCGGCCTTTGCCTGTTGTTGGGCGACCGTTGCCAGCATGGGCAGCGGTTGACCCTTCTCATCCTCTACGTACGCCGCGTCGCCGATGACGAAGACTTCAGGACGCTGAGGCAGCTGCAGGGTCGGCTCGACTCGCACCCGTCTGCCGGCGGCCTGCTGGACCCCAAGCCGATCTGTCAGCTCAGCTGACCGTACGCCCGCCGTCCAGATCAGGGTGTAGGCATCGACCTGCGTTCCATCCGCCAGTGTGATCCGTTGTCCGTTGTAATCGGTCAACCTGGCGTTCAACAAAATTTCGACGCCCTTGCTTTGCAGTAATTTCATTGTTGATCTGCGGAGTTCATCCGGATAAGCGGTCATGACATTGCCGGTTGCTTCAATCAAAAGGACGCGCGACTCCCGCAGATCCATCTCGGGGTAATCCTTCGTCATCACATGTGTGATCAATTCCGCCAGCGCCCCGGCGGTCTCGACCCCCGTCGGCCCGCCGCCGACGACCACGAAGGTCAGGAGGGCCTTTCTTTTATCAGGGTCCACCTCACGACTTGCCTGCTCGAACATCCTGAGCAAATGGTTGCGGGTGCCGGTCGCGCTTTCGATACTTTTTAACTGGAAACTATTCTCTTCGACCGCATTCTGCCCAAAGAAATTTGTCTGCCCGCCAACCGCAAGGACGAGGGTATCATAGGCGATCACTGAGCCATTTGTTCTGACGTAGCGCGCCTCGAAGTCGATCGCACTGACTTCGCCCATTTGAAAGGTCAGGTTTTTCTGCCGGCGGAAAATGGTCCGCAGCGGGTAGGCAATCTGTGAGGGGACCAATCCTGCAATGGCGATTTGGTAGAGCAATGGCTGGAACAAATGATAGTTTTGCCGGTCGATCAAGGTGATCCGCACCGGCGCATGTGCCAGTCGTTGGGCTGTTTCCAGGCCGCCGAACCCCGCGCCGACAATGACAATGTGGGGGAGTTTTTCAGTTTTCACTCGCGCCTCCTCGATTGTGTAATCCTTCACAATTATTATAACCAATTGTATCCGATTTGTCAAATCGTGCCTTCCTGCCGAGGAGGAAGGCCCAAAAGTTCAGCTGCGAATCCCCGGCACCTGCACCCGGGGCAGGTGTACACGAATTTGCGCGAATTGTTCAAAAAGTTCGTGTGAATTCGCGAAGTTCGCGGCAACAAGCGCGTGGCGCCATTAGCCTGCTCTTTGCTCTTAAAATGAAACTCACCCTCGAAAGTCAATTTCGGGGTGAGTCGTGTGCTTGTGTTTTGATAACGGAATGAATCCCGGGACGAACGGCGTCCGCGTCTCTAGAGTTCCCAGAAGCGGAATCGCTCGAACCCCGCGCCGACCAGACTCCAATTGGCTCCCAGAATTGTAGAGAACGAATAGACTCCCTCCCAGAACGCATCCGCGACAGGTGGAAGGAACCAGAACGCGAGCAGAATGACCCAGATCGTTACACTGCGAAAGCGGTCGACTTGCATGCGCACGGCGGGATGGAGGAAAGGCTCAAGCACACTGTACCCATCAAAAGGCGGCAGGGGGATCAGGTTGAACATCACAGCCGATACCTGGAGTACCATGAGGAAGGAAAGCCCGGGCAAAACTGCCGGAGGGAGTAGCGGAGAAAAACGGAGCACGATGCCCAGGATGATCGCCACGAGCAGATTCGACATGGGTCCCGCCAGGGACATGGCGCTGAGCATGTAGCGATTGCGGATGCGCCAGCGTTCGATGTACACAGCGCCGCCCGGCAAACCGATCCCACCCATAAAGAGAAACAGTAACGGCAGGATGATGGACATCAGGGGGTCGGTGTATTTGATGGGATTGAACGTCAGATAGCCTTTTTCACGCACGGTGTAGTCGCCGCCCAGATAGGCGACCAGGGCGTGCGAGAATTCATGGAGACAGAGTGAAAAGACCCAACCGAAGAGAACGATGCCAAAAGTCATTTTGTACCTTTAAAATTTGAGATTTCCTTCTGCATGATGTCGACCGGGAAATCCAGTCCGTGCGCAGGGTAGACGCGTTTAATTCCCGTGGACAGAATCTTTTTCCAGCTTTCGACTACCATGTTAATATCATCTGCCAGGACCGGCAGGCCCGGGGTGAGGCGCAGATACCAATCGTTGTTTGCCGTATCGCCGACAAAGGCATCTCCCGAATCAAGGACGACGCTGACGTGGCCCTTCGTGTGACCTGGTGTGTGAAATACCTTGCCCGGGATGCCATATTCTGCAAGCGACATGCCATTGTCGTCAATGACACGATCCACCTTGATGTGTGGAAGCCTGGGATGGATGAGTCCATTCGCAAGCCAGACCATCGCTTTACCATATGAATTTACCCCGCGTGGAAACGCCGGATTGCCATTTTCCACCCAGGGCTGATCGCAATAATGGACTGCGACCTGTGCGCCGGTGATCTGCTGGATGGCATGCAGCGACCCAATGTGATCCCAGTGTCCGTGCGTGAGCAAGATGAGAGAGATTTCATGTGGGTCCACGTTCAGCTTCTGTAAGCCGCGCCTGAATGCTTTGATACCTCCCTGCGCGCCGGCGTCGATCAGCACGGTCCGTTCGCCGCGCAGCAAATAGCAGTTGCAGATTCCAACGGGAATGCGATGGAAGCTGAAGTTCATTCCGTGTATCCTTTTGGGTGTGAGTTGTGCCATTCCCAGGCGCTGGAAATGATCTCCTGAAGATCGTCGTGTTCGGGCTTCCAGCCGAGCTCGCGCTTGATTTTTTGAGAGGAGG
>Ga0105098_10000883_pt1 | contig 10693 bp, 5 predicted proteins | sample PPLLak21cMay2015_FD_79137 | JGI IMG/M metagenome (GOLD analysis project Ga0105098, IMG submission 79137) | Freshwater sediment microbial communities from Prairie Pothole Lake near Jamestown, North Dakota, USA - PPLs Lake P7 Core (1) Depth... | ecosystem: Environmental > Aquatic > Freshwater >... | reverse complement strand
TGTTTCACCTCCACGTCAAATTAATGAGTTTCGGTGTGGTTCTGAGACGCTTAAATCATATTATGTTTTGGCGTGGTGTCCATCAGTAAGTCCACGTAATTCCGGGCGGAAGGATACGTAGTGTACCTTAGGCACGACGGCGGAGCCAAAGCACGCCGATAGCGAAGTCGTGGGGCTTGGGGCTGCGGCATCGGGATGCCGTTGCGTGGTGCATCTGACGAGGTTGATCGGGTCATGCAGGCTCGGCGATCCCGCCCCGTAGCTGCCAGTGTGGTCTTGCGCTTGCCATAGACTGAAACCCCAACAGGTGCCGAGACGGTTGAATGTGGTGCGGCAGTGGATTACAATGACCTTGTATTGGAGTGGAGGCGGACGCTGGATTGGCATCTCAGTCTGTTTCAGGAATCCCCATCTGGCCCCGGTTCGTTGCTTCCTCAGTCGTCTGTACAGGTCCAGGGGTATGACTTTCTCATCCCAAAATTCCGCACAGACGGTGAGGGCAAGAGGCTTGCGGGATTGGTATCTACATCTGGTTAGTCATGCACATCAGGAGGAGACCGGAGTATGGGCAGACAGGCAATTGTTTTCAGCAAATCGCTCGGGGAGATGGCGAGTGCGCTCAACTCTAATCTGACTGCCGCCGAGAAACTCAATTGCCTTGTTCAGATAGCCAGCCGGGCTCTGGGCGTCCGTGGTTGCTCCCTGATGCTGCTGGATGCCAAGAGAAAGAAGTTGATTCATGCCGCCACCCACGGTCTCAGCGACCGCTATGTGAAAGCTGGTGTGGTTGAGGCGGACAAGAGCTTGCCCGAGATCATGGAGGGAAGGACGGCGCTGGTGGTTGACGCGGCCAGTGACCCTAGGGTCCAGTTCGGTGATGTGGCCAGGCAGGAACGGATTGCGTCTATCATGGGCGTGCCTGTGGTGTGTCGCGGGAAGGTAGTGGGAAGCTTGAGGGCTTTCAATCGCATACGCCGGGAGTTCACTGCAGCGGAAGAGGAGTATCTGATCACGGTAGCCAATTTGGCGGCAACTGTCCTTGAGCCGGGCGGAACCTTGGCCTTGGGGGGAAGCGCTGTGTCGACAGAGACCAAGGCTATCCTGCCCCGCCCTGCTGGGCGATCCGTGGTAAGAGCGGTCTCTTTTGCTCACCCCAGCGAGGAGGAGTTTGCCCGGCTGCTCGATTTCTACCAGATTGAGTGGGTCTACGAGCCGCGGTCGTTCATGCTCGAATGGGAAGGGGAGAAGGTCACCGAGATGTTCACGCCGGACTTCTATCTCCCCGGCCTTGACTTGTATATCGAGATGACCACTCTCAAGCCGGGTTTGACAAGTGTGAAGAACCGCAAGGTTCGGCGGTTGCGAGAGCTGTATCCGGACACGAAGATAAAACTCATAGCTCGGCGTGACTATGACCGCCTGCTGGCAAAGTACGGGCATGGGCCTCTGGCCGGGGCCAAGACCGAGGGTGTGGGGCGGATACTATTCAGCGCTGATCAGATACAGATGAGGGTGCGCCAGTTGGCCAAGGAGATATCCCAGGACTACGAAGGACGCCGCATTCTGCTGGTAGGCGTGTTGCGGGGAGTGCTGTGCTTCATGGCGGACCTGATGCGCTACCTGGAAGTGCCGGCGGATGTCGATTTCATGGCGCTTTCCTACTTCGGGGCAGGGAATGGGGGGGAGGCCGTGCATATCACCAAAGACCTGGGTGTCGGGCCAGGCGGACGCCATGTGGTGTTGGTGGAGGATATTGTGGACACCGGCATGACGTTGAGCTTCGTATTGGCCCACCTCGAGGCGGGTCACCCTGCGAGCCTGGCGGTGTGCACGCTTCTCGACAAGAAAGTGCGGCGGCTCACGGACGTGCCGCTGGCCTATGTGGGATTTGAAGTGCCGGATGAGTTCCTGGTTGGCTATGGACTGGACTACCGCGAGGAGTACAGGAATCTGCCGTTTATTGCCTTGGTTAGGCAGGGGACAAAAGAGGGCGAAACCGGGGAGTAAAGCAAGACCCTAGGTAACCTCTCCAGCCTCCTTGGTTCTACCGCCTTCCCAACCTTTGTTGCCGCCCACTTCATCCTCACCGGCGGTTTTGTATGCCTTTTATAGCTGGTTCGACCACCTAGGGTCGACTGCAGGTTACCACCCATACCCGCAGTTTGTCAACGCCAGCCAGGACAACGCCAGCCAGGACAAACCACAATCATTCAGGAGCACCAGGCTAGCAGTGGATGTGCATCCCATTAGTCACACTGGCACATTATCTTTCATTTGGGCATCATTACCTGTTTGCCTGACGGCAGACCGGGCGCCAGCCGCCGGCCAGGGTTATGGAGCGCTGTTAGAAGCCCTCATCCGGACGAAGAGCAGCGTTGTTACTGGAGCACCAGTTTGACAGTGCTTCTGTCAACATATAGCATTGCCCTGTCTGTGAGGAACGAGCCGAGTGATGGACACGATCATTGAAGTCATTGGGCTGAGCAAGAGCTACGGCGACATCAAAGCCGTCAGTGACATCAGCTTCAGCGTGTCGAGGGGCGAGGTATTCGGGATGCTGGGGCCTAACGGTGCCGGCAAGACCACCACAGTGGAGATAATCGAGGGACTGCGCACACCGGATGAAGGGAAAGTCCAGGTGCTGGGGATAGATGCCGGCAGGGACACCAGATCTATCAAGGAGCACATAGGAGTCCAACTTCAAAGCCCTGCCCTGTTCCCATTGATGAGTGTACAAGAGGTGATAGGGTTCTTCGGCAGCCTGTACAGGAAATCGATCCCAACGACGGAGATCATGAAGCTGGTGGTCCTCGATGAGGCCAAGAAAGTCCTGGTCAAGAACCTCTCGGGAGGGCAACAGCAAAGGCTTTCAGTTGCGCTGGCCTTCGTCAATGATCCGGATATCGTTTTCTTGGACGAGCCGACCACCGGTCTGGATCCTCAGGCTCGCCGTACCATGTGGGAGATGATCGAGAGCTTTCGCAAGAAGGGCAAGACCATCTTCCTCACCACTCACTATATGGAGGAGGCTGAGCGGCTGTGTGACAGGGTGGCCATCATGGACCATGGCAAGATCATAGCCCTGGACAGCCCGCAGCAGATGATCAAGCAGAACTTCAGGGAGAGCGCCATCCAGTTCAAGATGAAGAACGCTCCAGGGCAAAGCGTCTTGGCGTCGCTCAAAGGGGTCACCCATCTGGTAGTTGAGGAAGAGGACATCACCATCTACTCGGAGAATATACCAGCCACAATAGGCGCCCTTCTGGATATTGCGACGCACAATGGCACTGATCTCTCGGATCTATTCGTGAGACAAGCGACTCTAGAGGATGTGTTCCTCAAACTGACCGGGAAGAGGATAAGAGACTGAAGACCTTCGCCAGTTTGCTGGTATCTCACTACAAGCAGTTTGTGAGGGACAGGGCCGCACTGTTTTTCACCTTCTTGTTCCCCATCATTTTCGTGCTGATGTTCGGCTGGGCCTTCGGGGGATCAGAAACACGGACCTTTGATGTCGGCATAGTCAACCAGGACGGGTCACCGGCGTCCGAGGCTATAGTGGAAAACCTGCGGGCAATCACCGTAGGGGAGGGTGAGGGTGCGAAGAGAGTCTTCGACATCAAAGAGGGGGATCTGGAATCCGAGAGGAACGCGCTGAAAGACGGTGACCTTGACGCGGTGATAGTGATCCCTGAAGGCTTGGGCAGTTCGTTGATCTCAGAGACGCCAGTGAGTATAGAGATATACTACGATGTCAGCCAGACTGCCACCGCCCAGGTACTGCTTCCGACGCTCCAACAGGTGCTCGACGGCCTGGAACGCTCGCTCACACAGAGCGCCAAGCTCATCGATGTGAGGGTGCTTCCTATCCAGTCACACGAATTGAGAGCGATTGACTACCTTGTGCCAGGGATACTGGGCATGCAAATAATGTTCACCGGAATCTACGGGTGTCTGACGATAATCCAGCAGAGGCAGGCTCATGTCCTGAAGCGGCTAGGCTGTACGCCGCTGCGACGTTCCACTCTGGTGATCAGTGAACTTGTCTTCCGCATGGCGGTGGTACTGGTGACAACGGCGCTGATAATCGCGGTGGGACGCCTGGTCTTTGATGTACAGATGGTAGGGAGTTGGCCGATGCTCTGCGGGATGGCTATTCTGGGCACCCTGGCTTTTGTTTCAATCGGCTATCTGATCGCGGCTTTCATAAGGACTCAGCAGGGCGCAGAGCCCATCATCAACATAATCACCTTCCCCATGATGTTCCTGTCCGGGACCTTCTTCCCTGTCGAGAGCTTCCCGGATTGGCTGGCGCCAGTAGTTAGGGCCTTGCCTCTCACGTATCTCAGCGATGCGCTGAGACAGATCATGGTGGATGGTGCCCCTCTGTATTCCATGACCACCGATATCGCCGTTCTCGCCGGCTGGATGGTAGTGACTTTGCTGATCACCATACGGTTCTTCCGCTGGGACTAGCCTGCACGCGTCCACGCCCCTGCCTTCAGTGTTCCTTTTGAACAGGCTCCATCGGTGGCTAGGTTCCCGCAGTCACCGGCTTGGTGATGAGCTGGGAGGCAAGACCGATAGATCAACTAGAGGTAGCCGATTGGGTCACATTTTCTAGCCTTCAGTATCTTGTGGAGGGAACGGTCTAGTGTGAGAATTGGGTCTGGTGCCGCTGATGGCACGAACGTATCACAGTGGCGGAGAGTTGGGTACCAAATGGTCTTTTTCCCCCTGGTACTGTGTCGGGTGTGCGGTTGGTGCATCTTGCACCTTCGTGTTCTGAAGAACAACGAGGTTGAACTTAACGTGTTTCCCCGGACGAGCCACGGTATGCTTCTCCGCATGGGTGGTCCTGCCTCCACTGTGACGGCGCACGGGAGGGTCTTGTGCCTGGAAACACCGTAAGTGAAGGTTCTGTATGTTCCCCAGATGACGCACGGAGTGGGGCATCTGGCCCGGTCCGCGGCCAGGGTGCGGAGGAAGCTTTGAAGTTCAGAAAATCAGGCATAGACATCGTGGGTGACATCCCGTGGGGGACCCATCTCTGTCAGTTTTACCAGACGAAGCAGGACCTGATTGACATTGCACTGCCGTACTTGAAGGCAGGACTGGAGAACAACGAGTTCTGCCTCTGGGTGGCGTCTGATCTCCTCGATCCTCAGGAAGCCTTCGAGGCGATGGTGGCTGCCTGGCCGAGCTGCGAAGAGTACGTTGAGAGGGGCCAGATAAGGTTCCTCAGTCATACTCAGTGGTATTTCCGTGAAGGGCCTTTCGATCCGCGGAAGATGGTAGACACTACCGTGGACATCATCAATCGGGCTCTGAAGAGCGAATATGATGGCATGAGGATTTCCAGCAACATGAGCTGGATGGAGAAGAGCGAGTGGCGGACGCTCTCGGAGTTCGAAGAAAACCTGAACAAGCTGGATGGCGCGCATCCCTTGCTGACCCTGTGCTCTTATCAACTGGAGAAGTACGGGGAGGCAGAAGTCGCCGACGTGATCAGGAATCACGGGGGCGTCATACTGAAGCAAGAGGACAAGTGGCAGATCCTGCGGCAACCGCTGATGGGTGTGGTATCGGAGGAAGTCCGCGGGACTGAGCCGGCTTTGGACAAGGGAGTGGACCTCGCTGCGGAGAGTGCTGAGGACAAGGTAGAGGACAGGGCCGGTGACAAGCTGCCGGACAAGGCTGCGAACCAGGTGGCAGACGTGGCTGCGCACGCAGTAACGGACAAGGCTCAGGACAAGGCCGCGTTAGAGTCTGAAGAGCATATGCAGGCGGTCTTTGAAGGTGTCAGAGACGCCATCGTCATTCTCGACATGGCAGGCAAGATTGTCCGAATGAACAAGCGAGTGCCGGAGCTCCTGGGACACGGCGAGTCGGCTCTTGTGGGGAAGCAATTTGCGCTCCTGAGGGTGTTTCCCCCCAGCCGCGCAGCGGAGATGTTCTCGGCCCAGGCCAGGACGCTGGCCGGCCACGACGTACCGCCGTTTGAGATTGAGGCGCTTGCGGATTCCGGCCGCAAGCTGGACGTTGAGGTCCGTATCTCTCCGATGAAGCGGGAAGCCAAGGTTGTGGGGGCCATTGCAGTCATCAGGGATATCACGAAGCGTCGTCAGAGCGAAGAGAAGCTGCTAGCGGCTCAGGAACGGAATCAACTGGTGGTGCAGAATGCCAGTGAAGGCATAATGGTGATTCAGGATGGCACCATCAGATTCGCCAACCCCAAGATGATCGAGTTGGTGGGCTACTCCGAGGAGGAGATCCTGCTGAAACCCGTGACAGAACTGGTACACCCCGACGACCGCCGGGCGCTGACAGCCGGCCAATTCAAGAGGTTGAGGGGTGAGGAAGTCGCGCGCGTCCAGGATCTGAGGATTGTCGACAAGACTGGCGCCACGAAATGGGCGGAGTTCAACGCGGTACTGTTTGCGTGGGATGGGAGGCCGGCGGACCTCTATTTCGTCAATGACATCACTCAGCGCAAGCAGGCGCAAGAGGCCTTGTCACAGGGTGAGCGGAACTACAAGCATTTGTTTGAGAGCACACTGGATGGGTTGGAAGTAGTTGACGCTGAAACGGGTAAGGTCGTGCTGGCCAACCCGGCGTGCGCCAGGATATTTGGGTTTGCCGCTCCGGCAGACATGGTTGGGATAGACCCGCTGGAATACGTGCCAGCGGAGGACAGGGAACGCGTTGCCGGCTTGGTTGCCGACAGGATGCTCAAGGATGGTCTGCGCAAGGTTGAGGAACTGCGGGCTGTCACGAAGGATGGCCGAGAGATATGGATCAGCGCCATCGGTGTGAAGACCGAGTTCCAGGGACGGTCGGCGGGGCTTGTCTCCATCAAAGACATCACCGATCGAAGGCGGGCGGAGGAGCAACTCAGCGCGTCACAGGCTGATCTGAAAGTGGTCTTTGACGGCGTCATGGATGGCATTGTTCTCTTTGACGAGACAGGTAAGGTAGTGCGGGTGAACAAGAGGGTGCTGGACGTCTCAGGATATCCTGAGGGAGACATCGTCGGGCACCATTTCGACGATCTCAAGATGTTCACCCCGGAGAGCAGTGCGGCAATACGGTTGGTGGTGAACGACCTTCTCTCGGGGAAGGACCTTGGGCCTTCTGAACTGGGAGTCTTGACCAAGTCAGGCAAGGCCTTGAGTCTTGAGGCGCGCGTCACGATGCTGGAGCGAGCGGGGGAGACCGTTGGAGCCATTGCAGTCTTGCGGGATGTTTCCTATCGCAAGGAGGCCGAGAACACACTGCGTAGACAGGAGCGCTATTTCCGGGCCCTGATAGAGCGCACGTCAGATGCCATCGCAGAAATCGACCGGGACGGCAAGGTGAAGTACCGGAGTCCCTCCTGCGAGCGCATGTTAGGGTATGAGTCGGATGAGACGAATGGCAAGGGGCCGGAGGAGATATTCAGCTACATGCATCCGGAAGATTTGCCGGCCATCAAGGAGCTTTTCCAGCGGCTTCTGGATGCCAACGGTTCTTCCGATAGAAGCGAAGTGCGTGTGAAGCACAGGGACGGCACTTGGCACATGGTTGAGGCCACCAGCACGAATCTTCTTCATGATGCGAGCGTTGAGGGTATCGTTGTCAACCTGCGCGACATCACTGAGCGGCAGCAGGCGGAGATGGCTCTCAAAGAGAGCGAGAAGCGATACCGTCTCCTGGCCGAGAATGCTTCGGATGTTATCTGGATAATGAGCACGGATCTGCGATTCACATATGTGAGCCCTTCGGTGGCTGGATTGCGGGGATATACGCCAGAGGAGACGATGGCTCAGACCCTGAAGGAGCTGCTGAGTCCTGTCTCTCTTGATTTGGCCATGAAGGTTTGGTCCGAAGAACAGGCAGTGGAGGAGAAGGCGTTCAAGGATCTGCATCGATCGCGCGTCCTTCAGCTCGAGATGAACTGCAAGAACGGCTCGACGGTCTGGACGGAAGTCAAGGCCAGCTTCCTTCGCGATTCCAGCGGGAAGGCCATCGGCATCCTGGGTGTGGCTCGCGACATTACTGAGCGCAAACAAGCACAGCAGTCTGTCGAAGAGAGCGAGAAACGGTACCGATTGCTGGCGGAGAACGTGTCTGACATCATCTGGACCATGGACATGAAGGCGCGGCTGACCTATATCAGCCCGTCGGTGAGTCGCGTGAGGGGCTATAGCGTGGAGGAGGCATTGGCGGCGCCTATCGAAGATGTCTTCACCCCTGAGTCCGCGGCGGTGGCGAAGAAGAGTATCAAGGAACTGTTCAAGGCGAACAAGGGCATGCTCTCCAAGGACGAGCGTCGCATTTCAACTGTAGAGTTGGAGATGAAACGCAAGGACGGTTCCACCACCTGGACAGAAACCAGCCTCTCAATGGTTTCCGGGACGGACGGAGGCCCTGTGGGCTGGATCGGCATTACGCGGGACGTAAGTGAGCGCCGGAAGACAGAAAAGGCGCTGTTGGAGAGTGAGAAGCGGTACCGTCTGCTCGCGGAGAACGTCTCGGATGTCATTTGGGTGACCGATCTGAATATGCGACCAACATACATCAGCCCATCAATAGAGAGGCTGCTTGGCTATGCCTTGGAAGAAGCAAAGTCTTCCACCATGGAGAAGATGCTTGCGCGAGAATCCGGGCAGCGGGCCACGGAACGCCTGGCCAAGACCATGTCGCTGATCAAGCAGTATCCGAAGAAGGTGCTCAAGCCGGGGAGCGTGGAACTGGAGTTCAAACGCAAGGACGGTTCTACCATATGGGTAGATACCACGGTGACTGTGGGACGCGATGGTAACGGTCAGCCGGTGGAGCTCATGGGGGTCTTGCATGATATCACGGAGCGGAAGAAGGCCGAGAAGGCCGTGAGCGAGAGCGAGGGAAGGTTCCGCAGCCTGATTGAGACCACCAGCGACTGGGTCTGGGAAGTGAACGAGAAGTTTGTTTACACGTATGTCAGCCGCAGGATTCGCGACATACTCGGATTCGATCCCGAAGAAGTTGTTGGCAAGGCGCCGGTCGACCTCATGCCGTTGAAGGAAGCCAACCGCGTGGCCAGGGTCTTTGACACGGCCCTGACTGACAAGAAACCCTTCGCTTTTGTGGAGAATGTCTGCCTACACAAGGATGGCCACAAGGTAGTGCTGGAGACCAGCGGTGTGCCCTTCTTTGATGCCAACGGAAATGTCTGCGGCTTCCGTGGAGTGGACAGGGATGTCACGGAGAGAAAACGAGCTGAGGAAGAAGCGCAGGAGAGCTTCAGGAAGCTTCAGAGAACGGTTGAAGGCACAATTCAGGCGATAGCGCTGACGGTGGAGACCCGAGATCCTTATACCGCCGGACATCAGCGGAGAGTGACCAAGCTGGCCTACGCCATTTCGAGCGAAATGGGGTTGCCGAATGATCAGATACAGAGAGTCAGGATTGCCGGTCTTCTTCATGACTTGGGCAAGATATTTATACCTACCGAGATACTGAGCAAGCCTGGACAGTTGACAGAGGTGGAGTTCGCCATCATCAAGAGCCATCCGCAGGCTGGCTATGAGATATTGAAGAACATCGAGTTCCCCTTCCCCATAGCCGACGTTGTGATTCAGCACCACGAGCGGATGGATGGCTCGGGCTACCCGGCGGGCCTGAAGGACGATCAGATAGTCATGGAGGCGAGAATCCTGGCGGTGGCGGATGTGGCTGAGGCCATGTCTTCTCACCGACCATATCGGCCGGCCCTTGGCCTGGACAAGGCGCTGAAGGAGATTGTCAACAACAAAGGCATCCTCTATGACGCCAAAGTTGTTGAGGCCTGCATGAGGGTCTTCAACAGCGGCGCGTTCAAGTTCGACGACTAGGCAGCGCCTTGAGGCTCCCGGTTCCCCGGGGGGCTTTGCGTGTGGCCTTGCGCTGGTCTGCTATTGACATGTCGCAACCCCCGATAATACGATGAGAATCTGTGTGCACTGATGCTGTACTCGTTCGAGTGCTGTCTGGACGCGTCTGTGGTACTGTCTGACAAGAGGAGGTAGTGACATTGAAATGCAGCAAGTGTGGAAAGGAAGTCCCGGAAGGCACTGGCTTCTGTGGCTCGTGCGGGGCCGCGGTTGGCGCAGGTGAGGCCAAGGGCCAAAACCAGGTCTCGCAGTGGTGGGCTGTAACTGCAGCGTTGCTCAGTCGAGATCCTGTTGTCGCGGTTGTCGGGCTAGGCGCTTTGCTCCTGTGCCTGGGGGCATTTCTGCCTTGGTGGAGTGTGCGGTACGGGGCTGATGTCCTGGGGCTTCAGATGGCGGCTGGACCTGTCGTGTTGGCGCTGGGCGCCTTCTTGGCATTGACGTTGGTGCTGTCTCGTGGCGGCACACCAGGTGCGTGGAGCATCGTCATACTGGTGTTGAGCGCGGTATGCCTGGCGCTCGTTGTCCAGACGATGATATACCTGGACGACCACGATGCCGGCATCGGCGCCGGGCTCTATGTGGCCATAATAGGCGGGTTTGCCACAGCCAGTGGCGGACTGCTCGAGACAATGCGCATTCTCAAGAAGTAGGCGAGGGCCTGGAGGAGGGAAAATGTTCTGTCCGAAATGTGGAGTGGACAATGCTGAAGGGAACAAGTTCTGCCAGAAATGCGGCGCAACGCTAGCGGTAGAGGCCCCCAAGCCAACGGGCGTCTGTGCCAAGTGCGGAACCCAGAACGC
>Ga0105098_10000881_pt1 | contig 10701 bp, 11 predicted proteins | sample PPLLak21cMay2015_FD_79137 | JGI IMG/M metagenome (GOLD analysis project Ga0105098, IMG submission 79137) | Freshwater sediment microbial communities from Prairie Pothole Lake near Jamestown, North Dakota, USA - PPLs Lake P7 Core (1) Depth... | ecosystem: Environmental > Aquatic > Freshwater >... | reverse complement strand
GACTTCCTGTTCCGGCTCGACTTCATCCTGCGGCTTCCAGACACGCGTGGCGCGGTCGGGGAAGAGGACGCCGTTCAGGTGGTCGATCTCATGCTGAAAAATGCGCGCCAGCCAGCCCTCGGCCTTGATCTTCATCGGCTTGCCGTGCCGGTTCAAGCCCCTGACCTGGATCGCGGCATGACGCTCCACCTCACCAACCAGACCGGGCAGGGAGAGACAGCCTTCCACGCCCACTAACGTCTCTTCAGAGGATTTCACGATCTCAGGGTTCAGGACCGCCCACACTTTTTTGGGGGCGTCCTCCTTTTCCTCATCTTCCTCACGTTCAACATATTCAATTACGATGATCCGTTCGGAGAGACCGATCTGCGGCGCGGCCAGACCGACACCCGGCGCCTGGCGCATGGTTTCGATCATATCGTCGATCACGGTCTGCAGACCTTTATCGAATTTGGTTACCGCACGCGCTTTGCGGCGCAGTACAGCTTCAGGAAGTGTTACGATCCTACGGACAGCCATTTTTGGATTTACCTTTGTTCATTTTCTATCACTCTAACGGATAAATGCTCAAGACGGGAGCAGCAAGCTCCCGATTTTACCCTGATTTTCGATCCCGCTTTTCTTCTTCTTTTCTTAATTCCTCGGCATTACGATGATAGGTGACCAGCCATTCCGCCATACGTTCGCGCTCGGCAGCCACTACAGCCTGCTGCTTCTTTTCCGTCCGCGCCATGCGCCGGCGATCGATGTCAGATTGGACCGCAGCAGGGTCGATCACGTCTTCGAAGGCCAGTTTGGTGCCACCGACCGTAATGTAGACGGTCCCAAAGTTAAAGATATTTCCCAGGATACCGATGCGTCTGTATTCGGTGCCCAGGATATTTTCAAGCTGTGCGGCATTCCGGGTTTCGGTGCCAAAAGGTTCGCGGTCCACATCGACGATCTGCTCGGGAGTGACAATGAATTTATCATTGCTCCAGTCCAGCACGCGGTAGCCAAGCCATGCCAGGAATACAACCAGGGTCCCGAGTGCAGCTCCGGCATAGGCATCCACAGAGATGCCTCCGCTGAACGAGATAAAGTCATCCTCCGGGATAAATGCCAGCCGGTACAGGCGATACAGAAACAGGAGCAGGGCCCCGAATGTACCCAGGACAGGTAGCCAGGCTGCCATGATCAACACCACCCAGTGCTTTCGATACGTCACAGTATCCCCCGATTCATAGCGCAGCTTCAAGGTGTTCGAGCCGAGTAGACGCAAAAAGCTTTGCCGTTTGCGCTCGGAGGCAGAAGCGGCTGGTGTAGCGGGCTCAGCTTTCGGCAGGGGAGGGGGCGTAAGCCCGAGTCGTTTGCGAAGCGCCTCCTTCATGGCTTCCTTTTCCATGTTCGCGGCCGTTGCGCGCGTCCGCTCCCAGTACTCTTCGACCATGTGTGAAGCCTGGTCGGGATGATTGACGTTGTTGAAGATAATCTTGCCCACGAACGTGCGGACGATCACATCGCCAAAGTCCAGGACACGACCGAACGGATTTGCTTCTATGCCAACGGAAAGGATCGTGCTGAGAGGCGATTCCTGCCGGCTGTCGTAAATGCCGACCACCTTTTCAAGCCAGACCACGCGCTGATTGGTCACGATGTAATAATCGTTCCCCCAATCAATGATCAGCCATGCCATCCAGGCAAGGATGGCAAGCAACGAAAGCGAGGCTGCCAGCGCGACGATCGCGAAACGGGCAAGCGTGAACCATCCGTAAAAAAGTATCAGCGGCAGGGCCAGCATCACGAATGGCAGTATCAGGTTTTGAAGAAGAACAACAGGGTGCTTGCGCGCCAGAAAGTAAATGACTTCATCGGGTCTCAGCCATTTAAAGTGCAGTCGCCGCGACAGTTGGCGGCTGCGGATGGCGAGCGCAAGGTTTAACCGCAGGTGGGGTGCATCCTTGTAAAGTTGTTGAAAATGCGCACGCGAAAGCACAAGCAGGGAGGTATCTGCCAATGCAATCACCGTCCCGGAACGCGGTCTGTTTGCGACCAGCGCCATTTCTCCAAAGTAATCCCCCTTCACCAGGCGCGCAAGCTGGACTTCCTTTCCTTTTGGTCCGCGGCGTACAATGCGCACATTCCCGCCATAGATCAAATAAAAGCTGGTAGCTTTATCGCCCTGTTTGAAGACCATTCCACCCTCAGGAACGGAAGATTCTTCCAGCTTTTCCGCGATCAACGCCAGTTCATCATCTTCCAGGCCATAGAAGAGATGGATCTTTTTGAGAAATGCGACCCGGGCAGCAATTTCAATAGCCACGTTTTGATTCTATCAAATTTCACGCACAATGACACAACCATATGCCGGAGTCTCGGGCAATTCAGGCAGATGACCATGCAGCAAAGCCTCGACGGCTTCCTGCAGGAAAAACCGAGTCGCCTCTCTCTGCCGGAACGTGATGTTATCCACCGCGCCGCGATAACGCAGGAAGCCTTCACGATCGACCACGAACGCGTGGGGCGTCGTCAGCGCGTCGTAGATGTCTGCCACGACGTGCTCCGCATCGATCAGGACCTTCGGGAGGCGCCGCGTTTTAGCAGCCTCCGCGGCCATTCGAGCGGATTCGTTTCGATTCGCCGCCAGGGACAGCATCACCACCTCTCCCTGCCACTGCTCGAGCAGGCTGACAAGGTAGTGATCGGTCCGCTCCGAGTGCGGGCACTCCGCCGACCAGAAGTTGACGATGACAATCCTGTCGCGATATTCGCTCAGTTTATGAGGAATGCCCTGGAGATCAGGCAGTTCAAACTCGGGCGCGGGCTGGTTCAATTGCATAAAATCATTATATCGTAGGGGCGACCCGCGCTTCGACTTCGCCTGCTCGGCGCGAAGGCGCCAGTCCGCTCAGCGCGATGTGAACGACATGTTACAATTTCTCTCATGAAAAAATGGCAATTCTGGCTTGGGGTGCTGATCAGCATCGTCTTTATCTGGCTGGCGTTACGCGGCTTACATCTCGAAGATTTCCGGGACGCGGTGAAACAGGCAAATTACATCTGGCTTCTGCCTGGCATCGCCGTCTATTTTGTCGGCGTGTGGGTGCGGGCCTGGAGATGGCACTACCTGCTGGGTCCGATCAAAAAGATACCGACCAAAACCATGTTCCCCATCACCACGATCGGCTATATGGGCAACAACATTTACCCGGCACGCGCCGGAGAAGTGCTGCGGGCGGTGATCCTCAAGCGCAGGGAAGGCGTCTCGGTCTCCGCTTCCCTGGCGACGATCATCGTGGAGCGCATCTTCGACGGCGTCGTGATGCTTGCCTTCGTCTTCGTCAATCTGACCGAACTCGCCAGGCTGACGGGTGCATCGGGCTTCGTCGGCAATATCCAGCAGGTGGCGATCATCGGGACCGGGGTTTTTCTCGGCGCGCTGGCGGTCTTCCTGCTCGCAGCCATGTTCCCACAAGTCACTGCGAAGTTCGGTTTGCGATTGATCGAGCGCCTGACACCCCAACGACTGCATGCAAAGATCACCGGCATCATGCATAAATTTCTGGACGGTCTGGCTTCGCTGCGTTCCCCGTTCAACGTGTTGATGGTCTTTTTCACCTCTGTCATTATCTGGCTATTGGAAACGGGCAAGTACTGGTTCGTGATGCAGGCCTTTGATTTCGATGTCTCGTTCTTTGCGCTGATGCTCATGAATGGCATTGTCAACCTGGCGACGACGATCCCGTCCGCGCCGGGCTATATCGGCACATTCGACGCGCCAGGGATCGCGGTGCTCACCGCCTACGGTGTGGAACATTCCGTGGCAGCCGGCTACACACTTGTTTTGCACGTCGCACTGTGGCTGCCGATCACCCTGCTCGGCGCGTATTACCTTGCCCATGAGGGCATCCGCTGGAGCGACTCTTTACGGGCGGAAACCACAGACATATGAAGTAGTTTGCATGCGTTATACTTGGTGAGACAGCAATTCTTGTAGGGCAAAACGAAGGAACGCATCATGATGCAGACCGTCTCGTCTCCCAAAAAGAAATTGCGGGTGCTTATCGCAGATGACATTCAGGAGACGCGCCGCAATACCCGGCTGATGTTAGCCACGATCGATGACGTGGAAGTCGTCGCGATTGCCGCGAACGGTCGTCAGGCTGTCGAGCTGGCACAGGAGCATTACCCCGACATTCTCCTGCTCGATATCAACATGCCTGAGCTGGATGGGCTTTCCGCCTACAAAGAGATCAACCAGATCCATCCGGACATTGGCTGCATCATCATCTCCGCTGAGAAGGATACGACGACCCTGCGCACTGCCATGTCCATCGGGGTGCAGGAATACCTGATCAAGCCCTTTACCATCGAAGAATTGGAGTCCGCGATCGCGCGCGTGTATGAGCGTGTCGAAAAAACACGCCAGGAACTTACGCGGGCAGAACAGCTACGCACAAGAAACGATGCCTATCTGAAACAACTGGCGAGCGAGTACGCAAAGACCAGGCGCACCGACGACCAGGCGATCGAAGTCTTCGAACAGCTGGCTGAAAATCCGCAGTGCGAAACGCGCTGGCTGCAGAACCTGGCAATGATGTACGTGATCCGTCAAATGTGGGACAGGCTCAAAATCCTTGCAGAAAAGATGGAACACAGTAGGAAAAAATAAATCACGTCATTGCGAGGGCAATGGTTTTCCGCCCGAAGCAATCTCACACCAAATATGAGATTGCTTCGTCGGGCTCAAGCCCTCCTCGCAATGACGGAATAATTTTGGGAGAATAAATGAGAATAGCGATTATCGGAGCGGGGTTTGGCGGCATGGCGGCCGCGTACGATCTGAAAAATGCAGGACATGACGTGACCATCTTCGAATCTGCCAGTTATGTTGGCGGATTGGCTTCGGGCTTCAAGGAGCCGCACTGGGACTGGGCGGTCGAGAAGTTTTATCATCACTGGTTCCAGACAGATAATGAAATGCTGGGTTTGATCAAGGAGTTGGGCTGGGAGGACAACGTCCTGTTCCCGCGCCCGCTGACGGTGATGTATCACAAGGGGAAGTTCTATCCGTTCGACTCGATCATCCGTGCGCTTCTTTTCCCCGGCCTGGGGTTTGGTCTCGATAAAATCAGGTTTGGCTTCGTCGGACTCTATCTCCGTTTAACGAACAACTGGCGGGCCCTCGAGAAAGTCACCGCCAACGCGTGGATGATGAAGTGGGCGGGCAAAAACGTCTACGAGAAGATGTGGAAGCCGCTGCTGATCGGCAAGTTCGGTCCGTTCTACCGGGATGTCAACATGGCGTGGATGTGGGCGCGCATCAAAGCTCGCACGACCCGCCTGGGAACGTTCGAAGGCGGCTTCCAGCGGTTTGCCGATCTGTTCGCAGAACGCCTGGGTAAGATGGGAGTGGAAATCCGGCTGGGAGTGGGAGTCGAGTCCATTAAACGGGAGCTGGGTCAGTTGTTGATCCGCGGCGGTGGAGAGTCTCAGCCGTTCGATAAAGTGCTGGTCACCACCTCCCCTAATTTAATGGCGAAGCTAACTCCCGATCTTCCAGAAAATTACTTGAAAGGCCTGCTTGAATTGAAATCCATGGGCGCGGTGGTGATGATCCTGTCGCTCAAACAGCAGCTGTCGAACGAAGGCTATTACTGGTTCAACCTGCCCAAGGAGGAAGGCTATCCGTTCCTGGCGCTGGTCGAGCATACGAACTTCGTATCGAAGGAGCATTTCGGCGGCGATCGCATTGTCTACGCGGGTGATTACCTGGAAGTGGGTCACGAATATTTTTCCTTGAGCGACGAAAAGTTGCTGGAGAGGTTTATTCCGGCATTCAAAAAATTCAATCCTGCCTTCGAGCGGGATTGGGTGAAAAAAGTCTGGGTATTCAAGACGAATTACGCGCAGCCCGTACCCTTGCTTGATCATTCGAAGAACATCCCCGCGATCCAGACGCCAATCGAGGGACTCTATTTCGCTTCGATGAGCCAGGTCTATCCATGGGATCGCGGAACAAACTTTGCCGTGGAGATCGGGAGACGCGCGGCGAGAATGATGAAATAAAAATTTTTCAGCCACGGATTTCTCGGATTCTCACCGACTTTCTTAAAACATCAGTGAAATCCGTAGCATGGGCTTTGCTCCGATGTTGGATCACGCTGCTCTTATTGCGCTGATTCAGCCATCCTGATCACGTCTTCAGCAGAGACATCTGCGCGGGTGTAGAGACGATAGAGAACGTCTCCATCTACCCAGTACAACTGCAAGGCCCGTTTCTTATCCCATTTGAATTCATAGTCCTGGTTCAGCGGCCCGGTCCCCCAGGGTTCTGCCCAATCTCCGCGAACCAGGACCGCCGGTTTCCCATTCACCTGTACTTCTTCATAGCTCCCGGGCGCCACCGGGTGCCCGACCACGGCTGGCGCATTTTCGTATTCCTGGGTGGATATGTTAAATCTTCTCAGATCCTGTAACGAGATACTGATCCCCGAATATTCATCCGCGCCTTTCCAGTACAGGCCGGCAAAATCCGATGTTCGTTCCAGGTCCATGCCGCCGCATACCCTGCCATCAAACATAAAACCATCCGGTGCCCAGGCAGGCATATGCAACTCAAAACGCAGGATTTCCCCGGCCTCTGCGATGCTCAAGCACTCAGACTCCACGTATTGTTGCGGCTCCTCAGGGTTGTAATCAACTTTCAATGTTCTCTGAACTTCCACGTAAATGCCGCCAATCTTGTTCCAGCGTTTCTCAGAGACAGCATAAACGCAGGCAGCAATCAGAAACAGGAACACAAACGCAACTGCCGCATTACGAAAAGTCAGTTTGTTCGCCAGCGTCCCGGGCAGACGTGGCTGCGGTTCCCGGGAAATGCGTTCATAAAGCGCATCTGCAAACTCGGCACGCGGGGCCTTATGAAATTTAGTCAGGAATTCGTCATTCATGGTTGACTTCCATTTGTACACGTACCTTTTCAACGGTACGATTCAAGATCGTGCCCACATTCGACTCGCTCAATCGCGCCAGGCGGGCGATCTCGCGGTTGTTCAGTCCCGCGCCATATTTAAGGGCGATCAACTCGCGTTCGCGGACCGGTAATTGTGACAGGACAGCACGTAGCTGAGCGAAATCCTGATTGTGTTGGACAGTCTCTTCCAACGTTGCGGGATCAGGCTGTTCATGGACTGCCTCAAGCGGAACATCCTGTCCGCGTCTGCGAAAATGGTCGGCTGCCACATTGCGGGCGATGGTGAACAGCCAGGTCGAAAAAGCGCTCAAATCACGGCGGAAACGCGACCGGCCGCGCCAGGCTTTTTCGAATGTCGCCGCGGTCAGATCCTCGGCGAGCGCTTCATTGCTCACCCGGTAGCGGAAGAAGTTATAGACCCGCGGCAGGTATTCCTTGTACGCGGCTTCCCAATTGATTTCTTCCACCAACGCGTAAGCTCCCTTCAAGGTATTGGTTCGAGTGCTCATCCTGAATCATTATACGGAGTGGAATGGAAAGTATCACATCTGTTTCCCCAAACATTGCTTTCTTCGCTTCTACCAGGTTTTAGTCAAAACGTTACTTCTCACCCCAATGGATGGCAATTGTCCCGAACATCAAACGTTCATAATTGATCTGCTTGAATCCGGCAGCCGCCATCCGGGCTGCCAGTTCTTCGGCAGTCACGAATCCCTCGGTGCTTTCCGGCAGGTAAAGATAGGCTTCTTTAAGGCCAGTCAGTAGTGTACCGAGGGCGGGAATGACCACATGCATGTGCAGCCAGATCAATGGCGAGAGAATGTTTTTCCTGGGGCGTGTCGTGTCGAGAATGACAATGCGCCCGCCCTTTTTAAGAACACGATATTGTTCCTGGATTGCTTTTTGCAGGTCGATCACGTTGCGCATGAGGAAGCCGGAGACCACCGCCTCGAAGAACGAATCTTTGAATGGAAGGTGAAGAGCATCGGCAGAGGAGAAGTTGAGCGCGCCATTCGTTTGTCCGGCGCGCATCATTTCGAGGGTGAAATCGGCGGCGATGACGTTCGCCTGGGGGAATTGCGCCAGAGCTTCACGCGTCAGGTCACCTGTCCCGGCGCCGATATCCAGTAAACGGGCATTTTGATCCAGCCGCGCGAGTTGAATGACTTTCCTTCTCCAGCGGATATCCTGTCCACCTGTTATCAAGCGATTCATTAGATCGTACCGTTTGGCAATCCGGGTAAACATGTTTTGTACGTACGTTGCGCGTTCCTGTCCTGTGAGTTGTGCCATAAGTTCTCCGCAATAATTATAGGTGATATTCTGCAGGATGGCTCAATACCTCAACCGCGAATTTCGCGGCATACCTGCTTTCCCGCTCGCTTCGCTTCGGGAGTTCCGGTGGCACGTGGTGCCAGGAAGACTGTGTGACAGACTCAGCATCATCCTTGCCCTTAAAAAGAAACTCACCCACGAAATCAATTTCGTGGGTGAGTCATATTTCTGTTGATTATTGTCCACGTCCATGTGGATAGGGGCTCCAGTCGCACAGATTGATGTCCGCAGTGGTTTGTCCGCCGGTGATCACGAAGGTCTTCATCAAACCGCTTGAGTCAACGTAGGCACCTTCGAGGTTGTAATTGTGCGCCCAGGCAAAGGCATAGTAGGTTCCACTGGGCAGCAGTGCACTGTAGAAATTCTGGTTCTCAGGAATGGAGAACTGGATCGTTTCGTTCGTGCCAGCTTTTTCGAAGTAGAGCGTTAGCGGTGGGTTGAATTCACTGGGATAGCACAGGCTGCCCGTGACGGTTCCGTGCGGCAGGTCCGCTTTTTTCGTTTTGATCTCCACATAGAAGGCTTCATTCACTTTGCTGCCGGCGCCGAATAAGGCTCCGGATGGATTGCGCAGCATCCAGTAACTGACATGGTTTCCAGCCGAGGCGGGCGCTGTCAGCGTGACGGACACGTCCACGGTCTGGCCCGGAGCAACGTAGCCCGGCAGACGGACGGCTGTGGTCGAACCCATTTGACTTCCGCTGGTGTATACCAGCATATAGTCAGGTGTCCAGGTGCAGGTACCGCGATTCTGCAAGCGCCAGGTTTTGGTAAAAACCTCGCCGGTCGAAAGCCGTGTCCCATCAGGGATGGTTACATCCTTGACGAACTTCACCCAGTCACAATAAGAAACAGCGGTGGGAACAGGGGTATTCGTGGGTGGGACCGCTGTATTGGTCGCCGGGATGGGCGTCGTAGTGGCAGGGATCGAGGTGGGCGCGCTTTGCGTCGCAGCCGCCAAAGTCTGGGTCACACTGGCCTGAACCGTTGCAAAGGCATCGACTGAATCGGTCGTAGCCGGCTGCAACAACGGCATAGCCATCAAAGTGACCGGGAAACATGCCATGATCGCGAAGGCGACAATGCCAAATAAAATAAGAATTGAGTTGGTATTAAGTTTCATCTTGCACCTCCATAATGTGCTGCTGATGGACGGCGAGCCAAACAGGAAAGTTCCCCACTTATCACTCTGTTACAGAACCGTAACAGGGCCATTCGACTTGTACCTTATCCCCCTTTTGGACTATTCAGCTACCAGTGTATAGGCCTTCAACTCTACTTTTGCGCAAAGGCCGAAAATCGTTTGCAGGCCACTTGCGTTAACAAATCATCAAAGAGAGAGTAAAATACTCCTTATCTTATTTCCCCCGCCGCCCCGCTAACGCGGGACTTTCAACAGTTCAGGCGGGTACCTAGACTCCAAGGAGAATTCCCATGTTTCACACCATTATCATCGTTGGTAACGTCGGCAAAGACCCGGAAATGCGTTATACGCCGTCTGGTCAGGCTGTGACATCCTTTTCGGTTGCCACCAATCGCCAGTACACGACCGGCAGCGGCGAACAGGTTAAGGAAACCATCTGGTTCCGCATTACGACGTGGGGCAAGCAGGCTGAAATTTGCAACCAGTATCTCAAGAAAGGCTCCAAGGTTCTCATCGAGGGACGGCTCACACCCGATAAAAATACAGGCGGGCCCCGCATCTGGAATAAACAGGATGGTTCCACAGGCGCCTCTTTCGAAGTGACCGCTGGCACCGTTCGCTTCCTGTCTTCGCGCGGCGAGGCCACAGGGGAAGGTCCGATGATGGGTGGCGGCATGGAAGGCGCGGAGATCCCAGCTGAGGATGATATTCCGTTTTAGTCTGACCTATCCTGGTACCTGGCAAATCTCTCCATCCAGACTTGTGAGACCAAAGGACGATCTAACCAATGACCACACCGCCACAACCACCCGGGCCCAAAATCAACATCCCGGAAGGAATGGAACCTGTCTATGCCAACCTGGCACGCATTTCTCATTCCCCCGCTGATATCGTGATCGACTTTGCCCACATCCTGCCGGGCGAAACCAGTGCAGGTGTCCGCTCACATGTGGTAATGTCTCCGCTCAGTGCGAAGCTGCTCCTGCGTGCGCTCACTGAGAACGTTGCACGGTATGAGGCGTCCTTCGGTGAGATCATTGTGCCCAGTAATAGCACGCTGGCCGAGAGCCTTTTCCGACCGCCTCACCCGCCCGAGCCTCCAAAAGAGTGATGGGACAGTCACCTTTATATTTAGTTATGGATTAGAGTGAATCATGCATAAACTTGAGAGCATAGCCGATGGCATCCGCCAGCATTTCGATGTGCGGACATCCAGACGAGACGAGGCGCTCAAACAAGCGCGTCAGCTTACGCGCGCCTGCTCGCT
>Ga0105098_10000880_pt1 | contig 10706 bp, 12 predicted proteins | sample PPLLak21cMay2015_FD_79137 | JGI IMG/M metagenome (GOLD analysis project Ga0105098, IMG submission 79137) | Freshwater sediment microbial communities from Prairie Pothole Lake near Jamestown, North Dakota, USA - PPLs Lake P7 Core (1) Depth... | ecosystem: Environmental > Aquatic > Freshwater >... | reverse complement strand
TAACGCAAGCCGTTGGGTGGCTTAATAACAATTCCCTAGGTAAGAATTTTCGAGCCGTAATTTAGAAGAGGCTCTCATATATCGGGAGTATCACAATAAGAAGTTCATAATGGATTTATTCCAGTACAGCCAGTCAACGTGTCCGCTTTTTGAGGTTGCTACGGTCTAATATATAGATGCATCTCCAAAAACGGCAGTAATAGAAAGGAGCTTGGATGTTTGAAGCCAACACCATAGATGGAGAATATGCAGGTTCTCTCGACGATGATGAAAGACTGGTTCAAGCAGCCCAAAGAAATCCGGCAGACTTTAAACCAATATATCAAAAATGGTTGAAGCCGGTTTACCGTTATTTTTACTTTCGGGTGGGAGACGAAAAAGATGCCGAGGACCTTACCTCACAGGTATTTCTCAAAGCATATGAGGACTTGCCCCGTTACCGCAATCGCGGTTGCTTTTCAGCCTGGCTGTTTTCTATCGCCAGAGCCCGTGCTGTAGATTTCCATCGCAAAACGAATCGACAGGTTCCGCTTGCCGAAGCGGGTCCATTACCCTATGAAGCGAGCCTTACTGATCAAACTATCCATGATGATGATCTAAACGAAGTATTGGACTTGATTCACTGCCTGCCGCCAGACCAGCAGGAATTGATACGGCTGCGATTTGTGGCCGAACTCAACTACCGTGAAATCGGCAGCCTGCTACACCGCAAAGAGGATGCGGTGCGCAAGGCGATTGCCCGTATTTTGGATCGTATTCAGATGGAGATCGACCATGACTGAGCAATCTCATCTTCCTATCGAAGAAAAATTCAAAGCTGCGATAAAGGTTGTGGAGCCCAGGTCCGAGTTTTCCGAAAGACTATGGCAACAGATATCGCACAAGCAGGCAGACAGGACCCCAACATCACTGGTCGGCAGCGGGTTCTTGCGGACGTTACGTACGGTAGCCCTAGCACTGCTGGTGATTGCGTTCGCGATCATGATCATCGGCCCGCAAAAAGTAGTGGATGCATTCAACAGTTTGGTCGGCTACCTGCCGGGTGCAGGATTTGTAGAAGATGACCCATCAACGCTATTCCTGGCTGAACCGGTCACCATGCAACAGGAGGGCATGAAGCTAACGGTGGAGCAAGTCGTGGCCGATCAAAATAATGTAGTTGTATCGTACACGCTCACTGGTCTGCCAGAAGGGTCGTTGTGCGTTTTCGATTCCAACCTGCTGCGCTTGCCTGATGGCAAAAAAAAGCTTCCTGTTGGCGGCGGAATCAGTGGCACAAAGGCGCAAATTTATTACCAGCCCTTACCAGAAGGTGTTACGTCACTGACCTTGCTGGTATCGCAGCAATCATCGGACCCCGCCTGCGCAACGTTACCCAGTTGGAGTATCGATCTCGCGCTCGGCCCGCGACCGCCCGGCGCAACCCTGATGCCTGTAACGCAGGGACAAGACCTGCAGGTTTCAACCCAAACGGCGATACCTGTGACAAATGAAGAATCGGCGGAAGTTGCTGACGTGCACTTCACCATCGATCAGATCGCCGAACTGACGGATGCATACGTGGTGTCCGGGCATGTGACCGGTTCCAACCCAGCCTGGTACGAGCTTGCGGCACGCCCGGAATACATCCTGGTCAAGGATTCCAACGGCAATGCGATCCCGATCGAACAGGCAGATGACGATGTCGCCAAAAGCAACAATTTTGCCTTTAGGTTCGTAAAAGGCACCTATGCTAATCCTCTCACAATCGAGTTCCAATCTGTATACATCTTTGCTCTGTTCGATGAGGGGAATACCTTCACTTTCGATGCTGGCAGCCAACCGCAGGTAGGTCAGTCTTGGACAGTGAATCAGATGATAAACTTGCTGGGACACGAAGTAATGGTAACGAGTGTCAGTGCCATTCACGACGATACGATCTCAAACGATCCACAACTCGCTACTGGTTACACTATTCAAACGAAAGCCGATAGCAACATTTTAGGGCTGGGATTCCTAGACATGGGCCTACCTGCTGAAAGAGGTACATCTGGTGGAACTTTTGGCCGGACGGCTGACGGGACGCACACCGAATTGCATTATCCAGCCGGATTGCCGACCGGAACAGTTACCTATCAGGTTAGCGATTTGCAGTACTTCCTGAACGGATCGTGGCAGCTGCAATTACAATTGCCGGCAGTGGCTCAATAACTTGGCTTACGCAGAATGTCCCGAAGGTTTTCTCAAAATCTCCCTGTTAAGCCGTTCGAACCTTCAGGACGGTGCGTAACATCGGTCAACAAGCCTGCCAGTGCAGAAATGATGATGTAATGTAAGATACGTCCGCGGAGATAAACAATGGCACCACAAACATGGATAGATTATTTTTGGGGTTCACTTCCCTGCCTCACTCTGGTGTTCCTATGGCTAATTCCTGTTCTGATTGCATTTGCACGACTTCGCAGGCAGACAACAGATGAAACAGCCAAAGCTGTTTGGGCATTGGTTATTCTTTTATTGCCCGTTGTCGGTCCTATTACCTATCTAGTGTTATTTAGTGGGAAACAAAGAATCAGCGGAGAATGAAGAACAACATTTGCTATGCAAGCAATGTGGCTCGCTAATGTTGAACAGGCTGCCGGATGGGGCAGTCTGTTTCTTAATTACCTGTTTGTCATTACCTCCTAATTTCTTGCCAAAGGTCAACTTCTGTGTAGAATCTGGGCAAAGTTGGTGATAGTATCTTTTTCGGGCTTGGAGTGTGGCGTTCATAGTAGCCACCCAACACAGCGTGCACCCGACGGGTGGGAGTCGCCGCGTTTTCAGGCACTTGGCGTGGCTTCAAGCCGATTCCGGCAAAGCGGCGTTGTCTCGTCCCACCCCGCCGGATCGAGCCTGTCGAGATCACCCGCGGGTAACGCACACCGTTGGGCAGAAGAAACGCTTAGGAACAACGAATGATATTACCAAAGAAGCGAGACCCCAGGTTCATCACTGTGCGTCGTGGCGGCACTCTCCAAGACTCCGATCATCACCTACTTGCGGTATGGGCGGCCGATTGCGCACAGCATGTGTTGCACTTATTCGAGGAAATGCAACCCAATGACGAACGGCCGCGTCGAGCCATCGAATTGGCTTGCGCTTGGGCGCGAGGTAAGATCACGATGTCTCAGGCCCGCGCGGCGGGTGGCCACGCCATGACTGCGGCGAGAGCGCTGAGCGGGGCTGCTCGGCACGCCGCATTTGCTGCCGGCCAGGCGGCAGTGGTGGCGCATGTCGCCGCACACGAGCTCGGTGCTGCGGCTTACGCGATTAAGGCCGCGCGCGCGGCGGCGCTTGACGGTCGGGCTGAGGAAGCTGGTCGCCTTGAGTGCGAATGGCAGCGTGCACAACTTCCAAGCGAAATCCGGGATCTCGTGCTTAACGACCAGAAGCTGCGCAACGAAATCTGTTGGTTCGTATTCAATGGTTGACTAGCTTGCCCAGATCACTCCTTCTGCCCAACACCGCGTGCACCCGACGGGTGGGAGTCGCCGCGTTTTCGAGCAGTTTGCATGGCTTGGAGTCGGTTCCGGCAAAATGGCGTTCTCTCGTCCCGCCCCGCCGGATCGAGCCTGTCGAGATCACCCGCGGGTAATGCCAGCCGTTGGGCATGGTTTTCTCTCCACAAACTGCACCCACCGCAGGTGCGGTGTGCCCATTTTCGTGTCTAAATTTCCTGATCCTCTTATGGAGATACTGCGATGAAAATTGATGAAATCAAGCTGCTGTATGATTACAATGACTGGGCGGATGCGCGCATCCTGGCGGCCTGCGCTAGGGTGAGTCCGGAGCAGTACGCCGCCCCAGCCTCCTACGGGCGCGGAGGGCTGCGCGCCATTATGGTCCACATACTGGACAACCTCTGGCAGCAGCGGATCACACTCCAGGGGTATTACCAGGAACCTCTGGCAGACGAGGCAGCCTATGACGCGACCGAACTTCACGAAGACGCCTTTCCGACACTCGCTGTGATGCAAGAGCGCTGGAAGATAGAACAACAGGAGATGCGGGCGTATCTCGACACATTGTCCGAGGAAACGCTGAACGGCACGATCCGCTATGTCATCCCCGGTGCGATACGCGAGCGTGTCGTATGGCACATCCTGCTGGAGGTCATCATCCATGCCACGCAGCATCGTAGCGAGGCCGCCGCGCTGCTGACCGGCTATGGTCAGTCGCCGGGCGACTTCGACTTCTTACCATTCCCTGATGAGCGCGCTTAAGGAAAATTCTGATCTGTTTCAACCCTATGTTGCAATTGGTTGTGAGCTGCCCAACACAGCGTGCAGCGTGCACCCGACGGGTGGGAGTCGCCGCGTTTTCAAGCAGGTTGCGTGGCTTGAAGTTGGTTCCGGCAAAATGGCGTGATCTCGTCCCGCCCCGCCGGATCGAGCCTGTCGAGATCACCCGCGGGTAACGCACACCATTGGGCAGCACTTGTCAAAGAGGATGAAGAACAAAGGAAATGAATAAAGCAACTAGAATCAATGTAGCAACGTTGGGAACCATCTTTGGAATCTCCGGGATCAGCCATGGCTTCTTTGAGACGCTTCAGGGGAATGTCCCCACAAACGGCTTGTTTATCTTTGCAATTGGAGAAGCGCAGAAGATGTGGCCACACGGCAATGAGCCTGCTTTTACACTACTCCCCAGCTTTTTGCTGGCTGGTATTTCGGCAATGAGTGTGGGCTTTGCCATCATCATCTGGTCGCTTGGTTTCGTCCACAGGAAGAATGGGCCAACTATTCTCCTCCTTCTCTTCATTACACTTCTTTTGGTCGGGGGAGGCATCGCGCAGATCTTATTCTTTCCGTTTATCTGGATTGTTTCAATTCGTATCAATCAACCGCTAACCTGGTGGCAAAAGATTCTGCCAATCCAGATTAGAAAGCCACTCGCCATGCTATGGCCCTGGTCCCTGGCAATTAGTGCAGGACTGCTCGTTTTTGCTCTCGTAATTGCCACCACTGGATTTGTACCTGGTGTGAGAGACTCAGAAGTAGTCTTATCAATTATGCTGTTTTGTCTTGGGATGGAAGTAATCGCTCTTCCATTGACCTTCGTGACTGGATTTGCCCATGATATTGTTTTGGAACCCATTCTCGCATAGTAGTGAGAAGAAGTATTGCCGGAAAATCAAGAAGCTGCCCAACACAGCGTGCACCCGACGGGTGGGAGTCTGCGCGTTTTCAAGCCGTTACTTTGGCTCAAGCCAGTTCCGTCAAAGTGGCGTTTCCTCGCCCCGCCGGATCGAGCCTGTCGAGATCACCCGCGGGTAACGCAGGTCGTTGGGCACAGCAGAAAGGTTAGCCAAGGGACGTAGTTTTTATGCTGCAAGTCCATCCTTCACAAGCTATGGAACATCAACCCACCTGAATTCGTTTGAAAGGAGTCGATAAAGCCCCATGAAACGATTAGTCATTAAGGCGATCATCAAAATGTGCGCGAAAGCCATCGCGCTCACCACTGTGATTGGAGTCGTAATCGGTGTGATTGGCTATATCAATCAGTGGGATTCGTCGATTGCATATAGCAATGCGTTTTTCCTGGCCGGTTGCTTATTAATCATCGCCGGAACAGCGTCTAAATTTACTGCAGGTCAAGACTGGGATACGTTTCAGTTGCTCGGTGCGGAAAGTTTTCGCGGAATGAGCAGTGGTGAACGGGCACAGTTTATCACTGACGTAAGCAACCCGATCAGCACTCTTATCCTTGGCGTGCTGAGTGGGCTCTTGTTGATATTGATCTCTGCGATTGCAGCGTACATCCTGTAATCGGGCGGCACTTCACTTCCTGAGCGGCAGATCGCGTATTCTTTGTATACTCAACGCGAATGCGTGCGCCCAACACAGCGTGCACCCGACGGGTGAGAGTCACCGCGTTTTTAGGCAGGTTGCGTGGCTTGAAGCTGATTCCGACAAAACGGCGTTCTCTCGTCCCGCCGGATCGAGCCTGTCGAGATCACCCGCGGGTAACGCAAACCGTTGGGCAGCTTCTAGATGACCTTTAGGAGTAAGAAGTATGGCTACTCTCCATTTGATGGTTGGGCTTCCTTGTTCAGGGAAAACCACGCTAGCACAAAAGCTTGAACATGAACTACCGGCGCTTCGATTGACACTTGATGAGTGGCACATACGCCTCTTTGGTCAAGATGCAGAAGAACCAGAACACGATGCTCGGCATAACCTAATCGAGGCTATACTCTGGAATATAGCTAGGAGGGCGCTGGAATTGGGAACGAATGTTATCCTCGATTACGGTTTTTGGGCGCGAGAAGAACGCGAAGATTATCGGTTGCGCGCGAAGCAACTTGGGGCCAGTAGCGAAGTACACTATCTCGCTGTGCCGGAGGATGAGTTATTGAGGCGGCTTGAGAAAAGGAATTCGCGGCCTTCACAGGAAAGTTTTCTTATTTCCGAGGAAGCGATGAAGCCTTGGATTGCTTTTTTCCAAAAGCCGACACTTGATGAGCTTGAGCGAAGAGAGTAAAAGAAAATGTCAACGCTGCCCAACACAGTGTGCACCCGACGGGTGGGAGTCTGCGCGTTTTCAAGCAGTTTGCGTGGCTTGAAGCTGGTTCCGCCAAAGCAGCGTTGTCTCGTCCCGCCCCGCCGGATCGAGCCTGTCGAGATCACCCGCGGGTAACGCCAGCCGTTAGGCGCCACATTCCGTATTTGTAGTTGCCTGTGCTGAACATGGAAGGAGCTATCCGCATGACCGAGAAAAGATGGGAATTTGAACTGGACGGGAAAAAGCATACAGTCGAGTTGGAACACAGTACTTTCTCAAACAAGCGGTCTATTCGTGTAGATGGCAGACTGCTTACCCTGTCGCCTGAAGCGCAACAACCAAAAGACCGTAGCAGCAGACACGCCCTTCGAGTAGATGGTCATCCTTGTGAGATTGTTATAGAATATAAAGACCGAAAGTTTGTTTACGACCTTATTCTCGATGGTTTACCCAACATACCAGAAAAGTATTCCGCCGAAATGCAAGAGGCCCTGAGTAGCGATCAAGTCAAAGGAACTCGGTGGGTAGTCAGTGGTCTGTTTCTTGCTGTTGGCGTTGGTGGAAATTGGCTCAATTGGTATTGGGCACACACCCGAGGGTTCTACTCGGAGGAACTCGCCTTGCTCATGCCTACGGTTGCCTTTATTGGGCTTTATTTCATTTTGTTTCCTAAAGATTTTGTTGCTCAATTTGCAGGTAAATTCTCGCTTCGCATATGGATCGCAATCGCCCTTGCTTTTTTGATCGGCTTCGCAAATATGTATGCGTTCAATCATGGTTTATATTAATGCAACTGTAGAAACACAAAGGCATTTTCTGAATAAAGGAAGGCACCTAACACAGCGTGCACCCGACGGGTGGGAGTCGCCGCGTTTTCGAGCAGTTTGTGCGACTTGAAGTTGGTTCCGTCAAAGCAGCGTTGTCTCGTCCCGCCCCGCCGGATCGAGCCTGTCGAGATCACCCGCGGGTAACGTACACCATTTGGTCGCAAAAGGTTTTGTACTAGACATGACACACATCAAAAGATCATTTCAACAGCTCATAGAGTGGATTACAGCATCAACTTTCAGAAAGTGGGTCACCGCATCCACGATTAGCTGGATGTTCGCTGCCATGTTCGGAGCAATTTGCAGAGATTTAGCCTGGCATAATCTAAATATCAATGTCGGTCTGTCAATCGTCATTACGGCGGTTGCAGTCCTGGTTTTTGGTGGCGCGTCAACTTCCATCACACAAGGGGAAATTCTGCGCTCTGCAACAGATGAAGCAAGCCAGTGGGGAAAACTGTCCCTAAAAGGATGGGCAGTAGGCACTTTAGTTGGAGGATTGATCGCTGTAATTTCTCTGCTTTTGCTCGGAGTAACAATCACTGCCCTAATACCCGGTTCAGGTGAAGCCGCTAGCTGGGCAAGGCCACTGGCGTTTGCTATTCTTGCAGTTCCAGTGGCAGCTGCCTTGGCATGGGTAGGCATTATCTATTTTGTCGGCAAATTTCAATCTCGAATCCTGGACCAACTCACACAGCAGAATAGTCATTGGGTCAAAACAACTCTCAAAAGCGCGACTGTTGGACTCTTTGTTGTATTAAGTGCAATGCTGATCTTGCGAACGCGTGGTTCTTTGATCGGAGTTCTTGGTATTCTTGGTGCCATCTATGGCATGATTACAGGTGCAATCACGGGAACCAGATTGACATCATTATTACCTTTGAAAGCTGAGAAAAAGGAAGTCGCCAATACCTAGAATTGTTGCAGATACAAAAGCTGCCCAACACAGCGTGCACCCGACGGGTGGGAGTCTGCGCGTTTTCAGGCAGTTTGTGGGCAAACCATTCCATCTGAAAAATCAGGTCCGCTTGTTGCCCGCCCGCGCGGTCTTCCAGCAAGGCTCCTCTGGCGTCGGTATGTTGTTGTCAAGTGCCTACCTGCATCCTCACCCTGCGAATCTCATCAGCCTGTCGATCTGCAAGGCATCCGTATTGATCTGGAGCTACAATTGGTGTTGATCCTTTGCCCGCCGTCGTGTCATCCTGGCAGCATGTGTCCAAGCAAGGTTGCATTGCCTGCCGTGTTTCGAGCCGCGCACCCAAGCCTTTTGCGGCGTCTGCAAGCGGGTCCCGCTAAATCACGCTGGCTAACACAGCGTGAAGCTGACGGTGGGTACGTGCCGCGTTTTTTCGGCTTTTGTCTGGCTTTGGGTTTCGTCCGTTTCGACGGCGAGTCTGCCCTCCCACCCACCGCAGCTAACGCACACCGTTAGGCGGCTTCGCCAATAACAATCGCAACAGGTATGGGTAAAACACACGGTCTTACTCTTGGGAAGTTTGCGCCTTTGCATAAAGGGCATCAATTGGTTATTGAAATAGCACTTGCCGAAGTGGATGAAGTGTCTGTAATTGTTTACGACGCACCTGAGACAATATCCATTCCTCTAAATATTCGCTCCAACTGGATAAAAAGGTTATATCCGCAAGTCAACGTAATTGAAGCATGGGATGGCCCGACAGAAGTTGGCGATACACCTGAAATAAAACGCAAACACGAGAAATATATTATCGAACACTTGAAAGTTTCGGGCATCACACACTTTTATTCCAGTGAGTTTTACGGCGAGCACATAAGCGTTGCGCTTGGCGCAATCAATAGACTTGTGAATCCTTCTCGCGAGATTGTTCCCATTTCGGGAATGGAAATTAGGAAAAATCCGTATTTATATCGTGAATATATTTCGCCAATTGTGTACCAAGATTTGATTACAAATGTTGTCTTTTTGGGCGCACCTTCCACAGGAAAAACAACTATCGCCAGCAAAATGGCTGATGAATATCAAACAGTTTGGATGCCAGAATACGGACGGGAATATTGGGAAAACCATCAAGTTAACAGAAAATTATCATTAGAGCAATTGGTAGAGATAGCAGAGGGGCATCTAGCACATGAGAACGATCGCCTTTACCAAGCGAATCAATACTTGTTTACCGATACCAACGCTCTAACAACTTTTATGTTCTCGATGTACTACCACCAATCTGTTCATAACAGGCTGGCTGAATTAGCAAACCTGGTTCAATCTCGATATGATTTAGTATTTCTTTGCGATGTCGATATTCCTTACGACGATACTTGGGATAGGTCAGGCGATGTCAGCAGAAAAACTTTTCAAAAGCAGATAATTGCGGATTTACTCGCACGGAAAATTCCTTTTATCGTTTTAAGCGGAGGTGTAGAAACCAGAGTTGCAAAAGTAAAGAAGGTTTTGGGTAAGTTTCAGAAATATCAGTCATTAGCAGAATTTTTCATAAAACAGGAGCAAAGTTAATGGGAAACTTCTTCAGCGTTGACAACATAGCATTCACCATTCTCGGATATCCTATGAGTTATGTGGAGTTTTTCGGCACGATACTATATTTGTGGTCTGTTTGGCTTATTGCCAAGAGAAATATATGGACATGGGCTATTGGAATTGTGAGCGTTTTACTTTATATGATCCTTTTTTATCAAATTAGGCTTTACTCCGACACAGTTGAGCAAGTCTATTATCTTGGTGCAAGTATTTATGGGTGGTGGGCGTGGAACAAATCTCCAAAGGATAACGGGCAAATTACTGACGTTAGATATAGCACTTTAAAGAGTATGATTTTATGGACTATCTTCACTGCCATTATCTCAATCGCCTTTGGCTTTGTGATGGGTCGAATACATATTTTCCTGCCCATGATATTTCCCGAAGCGGCATCATTTCCATATCTTGACGCACTTACAACAATTATGAGTTTTTCAGCCATGTGGTTAATGGCTCAGAAAAAAACCGAAAGTTGGATTTACTGGATTATTGTAAATGTGATTGGGATATGGCTATATTTCGTGAAGGATGTAAAGTTTCTTTCGTTGTTGTATGTAATTTTGCTTATAATGGCTTTCAATGGATTAAGAATGTGGAGTAAATCCGTTGAGAATAGAAGTGTGGCACTTTCACAAAACGCCACCTAACATAGCGTGCACCCGACGGGTAGGAGTCTGCGCGTTTTCAGGCAGTTTGCGTGGCTTCAGGCGGATTCCGTCAAAGTGGCATTATCTCCTCCCGCCCCGCCGGATCGAGCCTGTCGAGATCACCCGCAGGTAATGCACACCGTTAGGCGGATATTGTACGTCCATAACGCGATAGGTTATTGAGGC
>Ga0105098_10000879_pt1 | contig 10708 bp, 10 predicted proteins | sample PPLLak21cMay2015_FD_79137 | JGI IMG/M metagenome (GOLD analysis project Ga0105098, IMG submission 79137) | Freshwater sediment microbial communities from Prairie Pothole Lake near Jamestown, North Dakota, USA - PPLs Lake P7 Core (1) Depth... | ecosystem: Environmental > Aquatic > Freshwater >... | reverse complement strand
CGAGACCATGCCCCCAGGCTTATTTTCCTGACAAAAGTATCCAGCAGCTTCATCATCCCCTCGTTGATCTCCACCGGACTGGCGCGCTTACCCTGGCGACGCTGGTTTCCCGCTCTATTATCAGCCGAGATCCTGTGGACTGGCTCTCTGATCGCCCTTGGATACTTCGCCGCCCAGGCTGTTCCGGAGATAACTGTTACTCTCAAATTCCTGCCTGTGTTTGGTGTTCTGGTAGTCGTTTTCTTTGCCATTGTCATGATCACCCGCCGTCTCCTCCGCTAGAGTCTGATCGCAGTCTTTACAAGAGGCAGGAGCCAAAAACGAGATGGCGCCCGGCAAGTGCCGGGCGTTTTGCTTTAATCACCCAGGCAATCACCCCTCATGGGTGAGTTCGATTCACCCGGCCCAGGGATATCATGATGCAAATTTGCATAGGAGAAAAATGGAAAAAAACATTGAAATGTCGCGTACGGATACGGTCAGGCAACCTGTAATGCACTGGTTGTCACTGGGTGCTATTGCTGGTCCTGCTTTGTTTACATTCGCCTGGCTTATTCTCGGCTTCCTGAGTCCCGGCTATACCCTCTTTGGCACTTTGATTGCGCCCTACTCACCTGTGAGTCAGCCTATCAGTGGTCTGGGACTCGGTTCCACCGGCCCGTTCATGAATATAGCCTTTGTGCTCGGTGGGCTGCTGCTTTTGGCAGGTGTGGTTGGTATCTTTCACACTATTAAGGAGATAAGTGTTGGGGCGCGTTGGATCTGTATCACTTTGTTCGCGCTCTCAGCTTTCGGCATGGTGATCTGTGGCATCTTTACCTTAGAGTCGATCATGTTGCATCTGGCGGGTTTCCTGCTTGCTGTCCTATCCCCGGTGTTGGGCTTTCTGGTTGCCGGTCTGGTATTTCGTCGTATCCCTGACTGGCGGCAATTCAGTCACTGGTTGTTCCTGGGAAGTGTATTGACAGTCGTACTGGTGGTGCTGTTTTTTCAGATGTTCTCACCAAATGAGGCGGGCACCGGGATTGGTTTTGCCGGGTTGATACAGCGCATACTTACGCTTGAGGTTCATGCTTTGTTTATAGCGTTAGGTTGGCTAACTTTCCGTCGTCCATAGCAGCCTGGATACATGCCGATTGAGAAAAAGGAGATATTGCATGATTTTGATCACTGGCGCCACGGGAAATATTGGCAAAGAGCTGGTTCCATTCCTGCTCGAGTCCGGACAATCTATCCGCGTGCTGACGCGCGATATGCAGAAGGTCGCTCATCTCGATCTATGCGTGGAACGCGCGATGGGGGATTTCGATCGATCCGAAACGCTCGCCGCGGCTGTGAAAGGCATCGAACGGATCTTTCTGGTCACGTATGAAACGCAGCAGGATGTCAACGTGATCGAGGCGGCAAAAAAGGCAGGCGTCCGGCAGATCGTCAAGTTATCCACGCGCGAGGCGACCGAACACAAGATCAAAGTTGGCAAGTGGCACTTTGAGCGCGAAGAACTGATCCGTACCTCCGGCCTCGATTGGACTTTCCTGCGCCCGGGGATGTTCATGAGCAACAGCATCGATTGGTGGGCAGAGTCGATCAAGGGCCAGGCCAGTGTGTTTTTCCCGGGTGGGAAGAAAGGCAAGGTCGCGCCCATCGACCCGCGCGACGTTGCCAGGGCCGCGGCGGTCGCTTTGACTGAACCAGGTCATACCGGACGAGCCTACGAATTGACCGGGTCTGAATTGTTTACGATCGGTGGGATGGTCCAGGTCATTTCACGCGTGCTTGGAAAACCTATCCAGTATGTGGATATCCCGCCCATCGCCGCGAAGTTGTTCATGCTTAAATCCGGCATGGATAAGGTGCTGGTCAACGCGCTGATGGAAATGCTGGCCTCCCTCCGCAGGAATGAGGGCGCAATCCTCACCGAGGATGTGCAAAGACTAACAAGTCGCGCCCCGCGCAGATTTGAAACCTGGTGCCGCGCGCATATCGGTGCTTTTCAAGCGTAGCTGCAATCACCCACCCGATCACCCCGCGTGGGTGAAGTCAGTTCACCCACGCGGCCGCTACACTTGGTCAAAATTCAAAAAGGAGAGATCCGAAATGGAAAACGTACTTCAAATGTGGCTCAACCCGATCAACCTGGGAATTCTTTTCCTGTGTATCACGGCTGGAATCTGGCTCCTGGCTCACAGTGACCCGACCAGGAGAGATAAATAATTTTAGGAGTATCTGTTATGAACAAGAATGTCAAAACCAACACCCTGCAAACTGATCCGAAGGCTGGCAAAGGCGCATTGGGCTTTATCTTCAGCGTCGTCCTGCTGGATGTGATCGGGCTGGCGATCCTCATGCCTGTGCAGGCGTATATCGTTCGCCAGTACAGCGATGAAGCGCTGATGGTCGCCATGATCCCGGTGCTGTACGCCGGTGCGCAGTTCTTCGCTGCGCCGCTGCTTGGCAAACTCTCGGACCGCTACGGCCGGCGGCCCGTTCTCCTGATCAGTATCCTGGGTTCCGCATTTGGTTACTTCCTCTTTGGGATTGGCGGAGCGTTATGGGTGTTGTTCCTCTCGCGGCTGGTCGATGGCTTTACTGCCGGGAATGCCTCCATCGCGGGCGCTTATGTTGCCGACGTCACACCGCCGCAGGACCGTGCCAAAAATTATGGCTTCATTGGCATGGCATGGGGGCTGGGATTCATCCTGGGTCCAATGCTGGGCGGCTTGCTCAGCGAGATCAGCCTGGACGCGCCCGCCTACGCGGCCGGCGTGCTCTCGCTGCTGAGCGCCATGGTTGGATACTTTATCCTGCCCGAGTCGCTGCCAAAGGAAAGGCGTGAGACAAACCCTATGCGCCTGGCGGATGTGAACCCGTTCGCGTCCATCTTCGAGATGCTGCGGCGCCCGACTGTGGGCGGATTGCTGCTGGCACAGTGCCTGTTCTTCTTTGTCTTCAACGGCAATAACAACATGCTGCCGGTCTTCATGATCGATAAGTTTGTTGCCCAACCCTGGCAGGTCGCGGTTCTCTTCGCAGTCGGCGGGATCAGCATGGCCGTTGTGCAGGGCGCACTGGTGGGACCGCTGTCGAAACGTTTTGGAGAGAAATCTTTAGCCGCCAACAGTCTCGTAGTGCAGGCGCTGGCAGCGGCGGGTTGGGTCAGCGTGCCTGCCCTTTGGATGCTGTTTCCCGTTGCTGTGATCAACAACCTCGGGACAGGTCTGATCTGGCCCACTCTCGGTGCACTCCTGGCGAACAGTGTTTCCTACGAGGAGCAGGGCAAGGTGAATGGTGTGGGCACCGCGCTCGGCGGCCTGATGAGCGTTTTTGGACCGCTGTGGGCCGGGACAGCCTACGACCGGATCGCCCCTGTTGCTCCATTCTGGATCGGTGCAGTGCTATTCGTGGCTGCAGCGCTTCTCCTGACACGAGTCAGGGTCAGGACGCAGGCGGACAGCAACATCAATGTTCACTCAATGGCAGATTAAGTGAATCTACCGGAACGGCTTCGGAAGTCCTCCATAAGGGGAACTTCCGAAGTCTGCCAGGTGAAAGGTAACACCATGAAAACCAGAAATGTCAGAAGTCAAAGGGTTATGCCGGAGCACTATACGACTGGCTTCGTAACCTCCAGGGATGGCACCAACATTGGTTACCGCCAGCTCGGTCATGGCCCAGGCATAGTGTTGCTACATGGCATGATGTCCTCAGCTCACAATCACATGCAACTTGCCGCGTCCCTGGCTGACGCCTTCACAATCTATCTGCCGGACCGCCGTGGCCGGGGCTTGAGCGGCCCGTACAGCGCGGAGTACAACATAGAGCAGGAAGTTGAAGATCTGAATGCGCTCCTTGACCATACGGGTGTTCACAACCTCGCCGGCATCAGCGCGGGAGGCATCATTTCGCTTCAGGCAGCGCTCAACCTTCCGGCGATTCACAAACTGGCCATCTATGAACCACCGTTGTTCATTGATAAAGCGGTGCCGGCTTTGGCCTTGAGGCGGTTCGACAGGGAGCTGTCTCAGAGCAGGGTGGCCGCGGCGCTCTTCACCGCCATGAAAGAATCCCGGATAGGTCCGCCGATGTTCAGCGCCATGCCCCGCTGGCTGGCAATCCCACTCACGAAGCTGGCGATGGCCCAGGATGATAAAAACAACGCTGGTTACATTCCAATGAGAGAGCTCGCCCCCACACTGCACTATGATTTTCAGCTAAGCATCGAGATGAGTGGCAGGCTGGAATATTTCAAGGCTGTGCCTGCCAGGGTACTGCTGCTCGGCGGGGGCAAGAGTCCAGCGTACTTCAAAGTTGCTCTCGACAGCCTGGAGAAGGTTTTGCCGCATGTCAAACGTGTTGAGTTCCCGGAACTTGATCATGCGGCTTCCTGGAATACCGATCGAGGCGGTCAGCCGGAGCCTGTGGCTCGGGAACTGCGTAAATTTTTTGCCGAACCGTAAAACTTCAAAATATTGACCGCTATCCATGCGACTATCGCAATTATGTGGCCATAACAAGAGAAAGGAAATAACATGATGACTACAAAAGCTTATAAAGGCTTACCCATGGAAGGCATGATTGCCAGCTGGTATGCCAAAACGACTCTCAAAGACTTGAAGCGGCATAAATTGATGGCGAAACAAATGCTGGAGAAAATCCCTGCCAATGGTAAAGTACTGGAGATCGCGCCGGGCCCGGGCTACTTCTCCATCGAACTGGCAAAACTGGGCAGCTATCAGATCACGGGCCTCGATATCAGCAAAACCTTCGTGGAGATCGCCCGCAGGAACGCCGCGGAAGCAGGCCTGAAGATCGACTTCAGAGAAGGGAATGCTTCTGCCATGCCATTCCCGGAGAATATGTTTGACTTCACCTTTTGCCAGGCGGCCTTCAAGAATTTCTCAGAACCTGTCAAAGCCATTGCCGAAATGCATCGAGTCCTGCGCCCCGGCGGCTTGAGCGTCATTTCCGATCTAAGGCGGGATGCCTCGGCAGATGAGATCGAGCGCGAGATCCGGGGCATGGGGCTCGGACCGATCAATCGATTTATGGTCCGCTGGACATTCAGGAACATGCTGTTGAAAAATGCGTATAGCGCTGATGAAATAAGGTCAATGGTCGCTCAGACTCCTTTTGGCAAATGCAAGATCGACCTGGATGGTGTGGGCTTTCAGGTTTTGCTACGAAAATAACCGGAAAAGAAACTCACCCTGAGAGTAATTTATGAGGGTGAGTTTCTTTTTAAGAGCAGGGAAGCCACATGGATGACCCCGCATTTCACGAATTCACGCGAATTTTTAAATCCTTCGCGACAATTCGCAGCTGAGGGAGATTTACATGCCTGGCAGCTACCCTAGGATTACGTCTGCTTTGATTTTATGCGGTTGGTGATGTGCATGAGCGCCCAGTTGATAAACAGGTTCAACAGGGCGACGCCGGCTGCCAGAACGAAGGCGTTCAGGGCGACCGCGATGCCGATCGCCGCAACCGATAAGATCGAGGCGCTGGTCGTCAGACCTTCCACGACGCGCTCGCCATCCTGTCTGTATTTGAGGATCGTCCCCGCGCCCAGAAAACTGATCCCCACGACGATCGCTTCCACCACACGGATCGGATCGGAGACGATCAGATCTCGAGGGTAGTCGCGCAGAAGAAACGAGGCAAGCAAAAGATCTCCCAGCATGACAAACAACGCCGCGGTCGTGCCCACCAGCATGTGGGTTCGCAGCCCGGCAGGTCGTTCGGCAAATTCGCGTTCGAGGCCGACCAGCCCTCCCAAAAGGGCGGCGATCACGATCTTGCCCAGCATTTGAAGTTCAGTGGATATTTCCATTGACTAACTCCTCCTGACAAAAAATCGAAAGATAACTTCTTAATTCCTGTGATGATAGGCTAAGAATGAAAAAGTTTTTATGGGGAGTATCCCCGATTACCAAGGGTGATTCCCTAGCACCCTTCCGGAAGGTTGAAATCATTGCCTGGCGGCAAAATCGGCCAAAAATGGACAGGCAGGGTTTTCCATAGTCCATCCGGAGGCTTTTCCCCATTGAGCAAAACATTAATCTACCTATACTTAATTGCATCAGAAGTTAAATAGTAGGAAGGAGATTTCAATGGTAGAACTCAAAGAAGGGATGAGTGTATTTACTCGCAATGGGGAGGAGGTTGGCAAGATCAACCGTTTTGTCCTGGATCCGGCGACGAACAAAGTTACGCACATTGTGATCCAGAAAGGATGGCTCTTACCGGAGGACAAAGTTGTGCAGTTTCAAGTGGTGGATTCTAGCGAAGACAAACTGGTGTTGAACGAGGATATCGGCAGCTTCGACGAATTGCCGCCTTTCGAGGAAACCTACTTTGTCAGGGCAACCGATGATGATCAGAGTGCTCCCAGATCAACCGGAGATCCCGTCTATTCATATGCTCCAGCTTATTACTGGTATCCGGCAGTTGGCGACCGGGGCTTCGGCATGGGCTATCCTTACGCCTTGCCGCCTTCGGAAACCAGGCGCAATATTCCGGAGGATACAATTGCTTTGCAGGAGGGAACGGACGTCATTAGCTCGGATGGAGAGCATGTCGGCGATGTTGAACGTTTGGTCGTCGAACCTGACTCGAACAAGACCACTCATTTTGTGATTTCCCAGGGAGTGCTATTCAAAGATCACAAGCTTGTTCCGGTTCATTGGGTGAGATCGGTTGCAGAAGATAAAGTCCGTCTGACTGTTCCATCCAGACTGCTGGAACGTCTTCCACCGCATGAGTCCTGAACCATGTGCTGCATGTTATCTCAAAAATGATTTTCCGTCATTGCGAGCCGCTTCGTCGGGACGCTTCGCGCGATACTCTGCACCTCAACCCTCCTCGCAATGACGGGTTAAGAGTGTCTTTGAGATAGGACTTAATGAAGAGATTGTTGACGTGTGGGGGAGACTGTCGTATACTCCTAACTGGTAAGTGGTCTGACCAGTTAGGAGCCTGATGAATAAATGGAATCCGATCCAGAAGCCCGCCGAGATTGCCGAGGGACGTTTGCTCGAGGCGATCTTGAGTGGGCATTTTGCTGTCAATAGCTACCTGCCCGGCGAGCGCGAGCTGGCGGCGCAGATCGGTGTCACCCGTCCCACGCTGCGCGAGGCCCTGCAAAGGCTTGCCCGTGATGGCTGGCTCGACATTCAGCAGGGCAAGCCCACCCGCGTCCGCGATTACTGGCAGGAGGGCAACATGGGCGTGCTCTCCATCCTCGCGCAAGTGCCTTCGCAGCGGACGCCGGATTTCGTGACGCATTTGCTCGAGATCCGCGTTCTGCTTGCGCCCACCTACACCCGTCAGGCGATGGAGCGGGCTGCCCCCGAAATCGCCGCGCTGCTCGGCAAATATGCAGACCTTCCGGAGAGCCCGGCCGCGTTTGCCGAGGCCGATTGGCAGCTGCATTTCCTGCTCACACAGCGCGCCTCCAATCCTATCTTTCGCCTGCTGCTCAACAGCTTTCGTGATCTGTATCAGATCATGGCGGAACATTATTTTGCCTCCGCGGAAAGTCGCTCGCGTTCACGCGCCTATTATGCCGAGCTGTTGAATGATGCAAAGAGGGGCGCGTTCCTCAAAGCCGAAACACTGACGCGGGCGGTGATGGAGGAAAGCCTCCTGCTTTGGAAGAAGTCATCTTAGTTCGTCATGACGCCTCGCAATGACGAGAGAATGAGAGTCAACATGAAACGTTGGAATGGATGGGGAAATGCGGACACAGACTATCCCGTGCCGCCTTCTGCTCTTGACTATTTGACCCAACGACTCGGTCCCCTCGCCCCGACCCCTGATACCGCCAAAGAGACGTTGCTCGCGGCTGTGAGCGAGTCACGTCTGCCCGCGCACCCGCGGGTGAATGCCTCCGCAGAGACGCGGCTGACTCACGCGCGTGGGCAATCCATGCACGATTGGGTGGACCTGCGTTATGGCCGCCTCGACACGTTCCCGGATGGTGTCGCATTCCCGGAAAGTGATGAGGATGTGCGTGACCTGTTGGCGTACGCGCGCAACGCCGGCGCGCGCGTCATCCCCTACGGCGGCGGGACCAGTGTGGTCGGTCACATCACGCCGCTGGCGTCGGACGCGCCCGTGCTGGCCCTCTCCCTGGAAAAAATGACCCGCCTGCTCGACCTCGATGAGACGAGCCGGCTTGCCACGTTCCAGGCAGGCGTGGCTGGGCCTCAACTCGAGGAACAATTGAAAGCACGTGGGTATACGCTGGGTCATTTCCCGCAATCCTTCGAGTATTCGACTCTCGGCGGCTGGATCGTCACGCGTTCGAGCGGACAGCAGTCCTATCATTATGGGCGGATCGAGTCGCTCTTCGCCGGCGGCACGCTCGAGACGCCGCGCGGGCGGCTGGAGATCAAACCCGTCCCGGCTTCGGCCGCGGGCCCGGACCTGCGCGAGATGCTGCTCGGGTCGGAGGGGAGGCTGGGGGTCATCACGCAGGCCAAGGTGCGCGTGAGGCGCATCCCTGAGGCGGAGGGGTTCTTCGGAGTATTTTTCCCCTTCTGGGAACAGGGCAGCCAGGCGGTCCGGGAAATCGTCCAGGATGAGTTGCCGGTTTCGATGCTGCGCTTGAGCAATCCGCCCGAGACCGGGACCACGCTGGTCCTTTCGGGCAAGAGTTGGGTGGGATTGGCGGACCGCGGTCTGCGGGCGATCGGTTATGGCGACGAGCGTTGCCTGCTCATGTTTGGTGTGACGGGTTCGAGACGTGCCTTCAATCGTACACGGCGGGAAGTCGCCGTGTTGTGTCGGAAACATGGCGGGTTGTTTGTCGGAACAATCGTGGGACACACCTGGGAAAAGAGCCGCTTTCTCACGCCGTACTTGCGCAACACGCTCTGGGAGAGCGGCATTGCACTCGACACGCTTGAAACGGCGCTGCCTTGGTCGCAGGTGCGGGAGGCGTCAAGCGCGATCCCTCAGGCAATTGTGGAGGCGATGTCGAAACATGGTGAGCAGGTATTGGCGTTCGCGCATCTTTCGCATGTGTATCGCGATGGCGCAAGCATTTACACCACGTATCTTTTCCGACGTACAGCGGACCCCGATCAATTGCTATCGCGCTGGCAGGATATGAAACACCAAGCGAGCCTGACGCTGCAAAAATACGGCGGGACGATCTCCCACCAGCACGGCGTTGGCACGGATCACATGCCGTACCTGCCTGACGAAAAAGGCGCGCTCGGCATCGACGTCTTGCGCGCAGTCTGCAAGTCGTTCGACCCGGATGAAATGATGAACCCGGGGAAACTAGTCTAATGTCGTTGCGAGGAGGGTGCACTTCCCGACGAAGCAATCTCATCCAGAATTGGAGATTGCTTCGTCATGGCGCTGTCAGCGCCATTCCTCGCAACGACATGAAAGTAGAGTGATAGATGGAATGGACTCGGGGTTGGCGCGATCGGGTTTGGGGAGAGTTGGATGGACCATGGGACGTGTTGATCATTGGCGGGGGCATCACCGGCGCGGGAATTTTGCGTCAGGCGGCGCATGCAAAGTTGCGCGCCCTCCTGGTGGAAGCGGATGACTTCGCCTCGGGCACGTCGAGCCGTTCCTCCAAGCTGGTACACGGCGGGCTGCGCTATTTGAAGAACGCCCAGATCAAACTCACCCTGGAGTCGGTGCGCGAGCGCGAATACCTGCTGAAGCAGGGCCGCGGACTCGTCAACCGGCTTGGGTTTTTGTATGCCTGCCTGCAGGGCGACTCGATCCCGGGTTGGGTCTTTGGGATGGGATTGGCGGTATACGATATCATGGCCAGACAATGGTCCCATCGTTCCTACGACGTGGACGATATGCGCGAACTGTGCCCACCCTTGACCACGCCTGCGCTGCGCTGCGGGTATCGTTACTTCGACGCGAATACCGACGACGCACGTCTGGTCCTGCGACTGCTGCGAGAGTCGGTCGCGGATGGCGCGCTGGCGTTAAACTATGCCCGCGTCGATTCGCTTTTGCGGACTCAAAACGGAAGAGTCTGCGGCGTGGTCTTGCGGGATACCTCCGGCCAGGCGGAGCGCCAAACGGAGGTCTGCGCGAAGGTTGTGATCAATGCCACCGGCGCCTGGGCAGATGAACTGCGCGGGGAGATCGCACAGAAGCCGCGTCTGCGTCCGTTGCGCGGTAGTCATCTCGTGTTTCCCTTCCAGCGCCTGCCGCTCACGCGCGCGGTATCCTTCCTGCACCCGCGGGATGGACGCCCGGTCTTCGCGCTGCCGTGGGAAGGCGCGGTCATCTTCGGCACCACCGATGTCGATCACAGCCCAAATTTGCAGACGGATCCCTCCATCAGCCCGGCAGAGGTGGAGTATTTGCTGACAGGCTTGCAGTCTGTATTCCCTGAACTGGAATTGACCCTCGATGATGTTATGTCGACCTATTCAGGATTGCGCCCTGTGGTCAACACGGGCAAAGCGGATCCGTCGAAGGAGTCGCGTGAGCATGCCATCTGGGACGAGAGCGGTCTGCTTACCGTCAGCGGCGGCAAACTGACGACCTTCCGCCCCATGGCGCGCGACGCCTTCAAGGCTGTCCGCAAACATCTTGGGGATATTCCTTTGGATTACGATACGCCGGTGCTCGATCCCTTCCCGGCGAAAGCCGAATCCCTGCTGGCCGATAGGCTGCTCCGGCCCGCACAGGGACTGCGACTGCTGGCGCGCTATGGTTT